>Ga0210307_1014057_pt1 | contig 13939 bp, 14 predicted proteins | sample R1073metaT_FD_159690 | JGI IMG/M metagenome (GOLD analysis project Ga0210307, IMG submission 159690) | Metatranscriptome of estuarine water microbial communities from the Columbia River estuary, Oregon, United States - R1073 (Metagenome... | ecosystem: Environmental > Aquatic > Marine >...
CAAAACCCCAAAACCCCATAATTAATTTAATTGAATTAGTTTAAAAGAATAGAATTAAAGAGAGAGAATATAATTTAGGGAGAGAAAGCGTAGAGGGGATAATTACTTTACTAAAAAACATAAAATAACTTGTGGTTGAAATAGAATTTCGTGGACATCACTCTTTGCAGCAAAGCAGTGCGACACCCTTGAGCTTCCAGTTCATAACCGGGGTGACACCCTGGGACAGCTTAATCTGACCAGCGGGTGCCTCAGCCTTCAAAAAGGCTCTGAAGATCAAGTACCTATCGTTACGCTTGGGGTACTTGTACACAGGCGTGAAGTAGTGAGTCTTGTCCTTGTTGCCTGAGTCAGCCTTCTTGGAGGCGGCTCTGTCCATGTTCTCCTTGTTGGTGGACTCGGCTGACACGTGAATGATGGGGAAGGGGAAGAAAAGATCCTTGGAGGTTTGCTCCTCGAATCTCTTATCGTTCTTGTGCCACTGGGAACCTTCGAGGAAGAGACCGTGGATCAAGACACCTTCGTCAACCGACTTGATCTGTTTACCTTCAATTCGGCCGTCATCACCAGGAATGATGTCCTTGGTGACCTCAGTCTTGTAGTCGACCTCATCGAGAGACCACTGCTCAGCGCGATGCTGACGGGTGACTTCCTGCTTCATGGAGGTGAGGAAACCCTGAGGGTTGAAGAAGCCGGTGAGCCAGAATGATGGTGGGCGCTCGCGGTTGGGCGAGGTGAGCCAGTTGTTCAACTGGTGGTGACGGTCGATGAGACCCTTCAACCAGGAAGCAAGGGACATGGTCAACCAAGAGATTTCGACACCGGTGGGGTCGAACTGCCACTTCTTGGGGACACGGAAGTCGCTGATAGCGTTGATGCAGTCAACGAGCTCGGAGGTCATAATAATCTGACCGTCGATGGCGAGGACCATGTCTTACATAGTGGTACGCACGATGTCGAGGACCAACTGGAGACGCTGGATCTCCTGGAAGAGGAACACGTTAAGAGGAATGTTCTTGCCCGTGTCGGTGAGACCCTTAGGTCCCTTGAGGGTCTTCAGCTTCTCGTCAACATCAATTTCGACGAAGTCAGCAGGCAGCAGCTTAATAAGCTCACTCTGGAGCTTCTCCTTGACAATGTCTTCAAGAGACATACCACCAGCAGCGGCGGTTTCCTTGGGCATGGTATCAACTAGCACCTTGATCATCTCGTTGGACTCCTTGAGACGGTAAGTCAGATCGGCGTTCCCGTTGAGACCGAAGATAAGTGGGTTGTCTCTGTCGGGGAGAGTGTTGATGTGTTCGAGGTACTTGGTGTGCTCGGTGTAGTCAGGAATCTGGTAGTTGTACTCAGTGATAAGAGTGTTGAATGAGTATTTCTCTCTGAACACGTCTTCAGTGATCCAAAGCATACCGTAGGCACAAAACATCTCACGATCCAAGTCGTCAGTAATTCTGCCTCCATACTGTACATCACAAGTCATGTACTGCATGGCCTTGAAAGAAAGGGCAGATCCAGTAGCGGCAGTCTGAGTCATGTGCTTCTCGACGTAGAGGAGGGAAGCCTCAAGATCGGAGTTGTTGAACTCGTAGGGGATGCAGAAGCCGAGGGGACCGAACTTTCTGCGCTCCTGCACAATAGAGTGCATGAAGCATAAGGTGAAAACCATTGAGCGCCACTTTTCTAAGGGCTCGACCTTCTCGAGGAAGTCTTGGTTGATCACAGTGGAGAAGGTACGGGCGATACCGGCTTGGAGACCCTTTGGTGGCTCAGTGGTGACCTTGATGGCCATCTGCAAGAGACCAAGAGGGAACTCGGGGTTCTCCTGGCAAGTAATCCAGAGACGGAAGTCTTCGTGGACCTCCTTGTTCTTGGGGTTGAGGATTTCTTCCATCTTTGCCATGAATTCGAGAGACAAATGGCAGTTGTTAAGAATCAACCACTTGCCGTCACGGAAACCGGCGTTAACGATGGCGTGCTCAGCGGGCTTCTCCTGTTCTTCTCCCATGGAAACCTTGTTGGTAGGGTACTACTTCTTCTTCTTGGCGTATTCATCAATATTGTTGGTGGGATCAGCACCGGCAGAGAGCAGGTAAAGCACGGGCTTGTTGGGCAGCGACTCCTCCCAAATATCAACAATTTGATCGGTGACGGGTGCAGTGAAGTATTCGCCAAGGGTTGCTTTGATAAACTGGTTGCAGGCGAGCACGGTTCTGTCCTCACGAACGGATCTGATGAGGCACATGTGGAGGAAGTGACCGATGTTTTGGTCAGCAGCAATCTTCTCCTCGAAGTCGGGGATGATAGCATTCTCGGGTTCGTTCTCGTCGAAGAACTTCTTCCATTCCTTTTCGAGGCGGCCAATACGTTCGGGGAGCTCCTTGTAGAAGAAGGAGTGATCGTTGCCGAACTTATGCTTGGAGAGGGCCACGATGTTAAGCCACACCTTTTGGTCCATCCAGTTGTACTTCTTGTTACGGTCGTCGATACCTGAACCAGCCTTGAGGAACACACCGACATCAGCACTGGTAAGGATGTTGGCCTTGATGAGGATCTTGAAGGTCATCATGAGCTTAAAGGTGACCTTGTCTCTTTCGAAGAGGCCTCTGTTAATGTACCTGTAAACCTTCTTGGTGAGGGCTTATATAATGTTGTGAACACGGTCCTTAACGAGCTGGGCCTTCTGCGAGTTACTGATTGAGTAGTAGAAAAGGCCGAGGAATTGGGGCAGCGAGGTGTTGTACATCCAGTTGATCTGGATCATCTCCACAATGCAGAAGTACAGAACGGAGCCACGGGCGGCAACGGGTCTGAACTGCTCACGCTTCTCTCCAATTTCGAGGGTCTTCTCACGTGCTTCAGTTAACTTCTCGTTAACCTCGCGGGACTTCAGCTTAATGTTGGCAAGCACATCAATCAGCTCAACGTCGTCAAGGAGGGAACCTTGAGCGTTGGCCAATCTCTCGAGCAGTGCGTTCTCAAGATCAGTCAGCACCTTAGTGTTGCTGGTAACTTCTTCCTGTAACTGGGTAAGAGTTTCTTCAAGTGACTTCTGTTCGAAGGAAATAAGACGACCGAGCAGCTGCTGTTCGAGACCACCCTGGGTGACAGTGAAGTCAATAATGGTTGTCTTGGCCGCCAATTCGGGGGAGAAATGGGGGTTGGCAAGACGGGAGGTCATGTAAAGGTTGAACTTCTCGTCAAAGTCAAGAGGCTCACCACCTCCAAGCACGAGAGTCTTTTTCTTTCCGCCCTTAGAAGTGTACTGCTTTTCGAGGATAGGGTCGAGAAGGGGGTCGACTTCGTTCTCAATGGATTCAATGAGGACTGGGTAGCCGTTTTCGAGAGGCATCTTCAGGGAATCTCTCAGATTGGGCACGTTCAAGGTAATAACAGTGTCGTACTGTCTCATGAGGGGCTCACGCTCCTTGATCCAGGTAAGACCCTGACCCTGAGGATCGATCATCAGAGGGTAACGAGATGATCTGGTGACCATGATACCGTTCTGGATGGAAAGCTCGTCGGAGGGCAGCTTCTGGAGAGACCACTCGCCGATGGTGACTTGGTCAACCAGGAATTCACTGATCTTGAAGTCGTCAGTGAGAGGAATGTTTCTATCTTTGAGATCATTGGAGAAGTAATGTTCAGCAAGCTGAGTTCTGAATTCAGAATTGAAGGGACCACAGTAGGACACGAAAGCGCAAGCCTTAGCGACGTTTCCGACCAGCTTTTGCTTGGTGGCCTTGAACTCGTTAGATGTCTGGATCCATCTAACCTTATTGTCTGCGAGAGAGTTAATCAGCTTGTTGGCCTGGTCCATCTTTCTCTTGGTCTTCAGGGCCTTGTCCATGAGGGCGTCACGAGCAGCGATCTGAGAATCGAACTTAGCCTTAAGTTCAGCCTTGAGACGATTGACCTCAGTCAGTTCAGCCTCGGCGGCAGCCAGCTTTTCTTCGGCTTCAGCGAGCTGAGCGGAACGGATTTGAAGAAGTCTGAGCTTGGGCTTCACAATCTTGGAGGCCTTGTGGTAATCAGACATGGCAGCAGCCCATGTGCAAAGACCTTCGAGGGCAGCGGAAGCCTTCTTAGCGACAGCACCAACGAAAAGTTCCTCTCCCTTGGGGGTCTTGAGGACGAGGTAGGGTTCGAGCAGCTCAATAGTCTCTTCGTTAATGTAATCCTTATCGTTGTCAGAGAATTCAATCAGCTGTTTAAGGAGGGGACCTTGAAGCTTCTTGGAAGTGAACTCATCGTAGGAATCAGAAATGAAGGGGGTCTGTTGCTTAAGCATGTTGTACTCACGGGGGCCAACGGGGACCATAGGGTCTAAGAATAAGAGATTGACAGTGTCGAAAATAAGACGAGTGGTGTCAGTGGCATTACGGGTACCCTTCAGTTCGACAATATCAGCGGGCTTAATTGACTCGACGGCCTTCTTGGCTCTTTCGAGGGCGGGCATAGCAGCAGCGAGCTCTTTGTCAGCCTGCTCTTTCTCAAGAGTGATGGTGTCCTTCTGAGCGATACAAGCTTCTGTGACAGCAGCTACTTCAGAGGCCTTGATATCGGCCTTCTTGTTCTCGATTTCGAGCTCTCCAAGAAGTGCAGCAGTCTGGTCGGCAGCAATCTTGAGGGTGGCATCTTCCTTCTTGAGGTTGATCTTGAGCTCGTCAATACCGCGGGTAGCTTCAGCGAGCTTTTCGAGACCATTGTTAATGTTTTGTTCCTCAATATCAATACCCTTGAACTTCTTGACGTAGAGTTCCTGGTACATGGCGATGAAGGAGAGGTAAGACTTGGGGGTCACGTAGACGTGGCGACGCATCTGCTGGTAGTAGATGGCACAGACCTCAGTGACAAGCTGATGGACCTTACCCATATGGAGGATGAGCTGGTCTTTGACGGACTGGGGGTTCTCAATCTTGAATTCGTTGAGGAACTTGTCCGACACAGAGATCAGTGCCTCCTCGGGCCAGGGCAAGAACCAATCGATATTGCACTGGGAGAAGAGGGAGGGGAACTTCTGGGCTCTCTAACGGAACTTGGTTCCGACGGGTGAGAAACAGAGTACGGTGTGGAGGTTGTCCTTAACTCTGTTGATGAAGTATTGCCAGAGGAACTGGGTGTCTGGATCCTCACCCTTGGTGCCGGCTTCTTTCATGTAAACGGACTTCTGCTGGAGGGGGATGAGATCTCTGTCTTCCTTGACGAAAAGACCGGGAATCTCACCAGTTGCCAACATAGAGTTGACGGCTTCCAGGAAGGTCTCAGACTTGATCTCAGCATCAGTGAGAATGAAGGTGACAGCACCTCCAACGGGACCAGCGATATTGTAAAGCTCTTTGATGTTTTCTTTGAACTGAGTGTCACCGTACTGCTTGTTAAGAATAATCTGGAAGAAAGTCTGTCTGCAGGTGTAAGAGGCAAGTTTGGTCAGCGACTGCTTTCCGGAACCACCGACACCGACGAGGAGGGCATTGCCACCAGCGGTGTTGATAATACGTGCAATCTTAAGCAAGTGGAAGAGGGCGTCGTCGAAAATGACGAGGGACATCTTCTTGGCGGGGAACTTCTCGTTGTAGCCGTCCAACTTTTAGTTGACAAGCTTACGGATGTTTTCAAGGTCGGGGCAAGCTTCATAGACGAAGGGTGCGATGGAAACCAATTCACCGTACTCATCGAAGATGTCCTTACGCTGGAAATCTGCGAAAAGCATGTTAGTCATCAGCTGGTCGTCATCGAAGCCAAGGGACTCTCTGAACTTTTCCTTGGTGGTGCGGTTGAGAATGTCGGTGAAGACCTTCTTATCAACGTTGTTAGTGAGCTTGTCCATAAAGGTACGCTCGCACTCGTGGCGCCAAAGGCCGATAAGGAACAGTTGGGGTGAAATCTTCTCTTTGAGAGCGGATACGTTTTGGATAACCTTGTGTTCGTGCTGCTGGGCAACCTTGCAGATACCAGCGAAGACACGGGCCAATTCACGGATGTTGAAAAGGTAATGGAACTTAGCAGGAGTGGGCAAAAGTTTCTTGCCGACAGTCTCCCACACAGCAATAGTGGCGTCAATGAGGAGAGTCTTCATGTTGACGACATCCTGAGTGTATTTCTTTAGGGTGAAGAGGGCACCGAGGACGGAACCGTAAATATCTCCAACGGACTTGTTAGAAGGAGGGGTCATGTTGATGGAGAAGAACTGTCTCTTGAGACGGTTGGGAATGTCGTTACGACCACCACCGGGGTGGTTCATGGCACCGAGGAACTGAAGGTTGTCGATCTGTTTGAAGATTCCTCTGTTTTCCTTGTCCAAGAAGTAGAAACCCTTCTGGTCGATAAGCTGACGAGCGATCTCGAGAGTAATTTGATCACCCCAAGCGTTAACGTAAGGCATACTCAAATCATCGAGGAACACAGTAAGCTGCTTGTTGTGAGCGGGTTAGTAGATACGGGCCTGCTTACGCTCAATTTCAGACTCAATAGAGTCTTGGAAGTTGCGGGGCTCAGTGGCTGATGAGAAATTGATTCTCTTGAACAACATAACGGACATGTCGAACTTGTTGGCGTACATAATGCACACGGAGGTCTTGGCGGTACCTGAACCACCCACAAGTAGGGAGTTGCGGAGACCATTCTCGTGACGACCCTTGTGCTTGACAACGGGCAATGCAGCGATGCGGCTCATGATGAACTCGGCTCTCTGTGAGTCGGAGGTAGGAATAAGGAGCTGGGAGAATACGAGTCTTCTAGGGGGTGTCCACTCTGGGACCTCCCAGGTCTTCCAGCTTTTGGTCTCGTAAGAAACACAGTAGTCGAACACGGTTTCCTTCTCGGTCTGAGCACGGGCAGCTGAGATAGCGGGCAGGGGAGCGCCGATTTTTTCGAGGCACTCCTTGTGGAATCTGACACGGTCGTCAGTCTCGAAGAGACCACCGAAAGCCCAGGCAAGAGCGTAGATGAAGTAAAGCTCGAAGCATTTCTTGTCTACGGGCTCTTGGTTGATCTGATGGGGCAAGAGGACGGCCTGGAGCAAGCTAAGGAATTGGGTAACTCTGATGATCATGGGGCAGGGCATCATGTAAGTGTAGCCCTTCTGAAGAGCAGTTACCAGGTTGGGCTTCTCGATATACTTCAGAACGAAGGCGTTAACCCACTCAGTCTCATCTGGGCTAGCGTAGGTCTTAGTCTCAGCTCTATCTTTACACCAGGTGTCGAAGAGAGGCTCCCAGGACAAGTCAGGGGGGGAGACGTAAATGATACCGCAGCGAGAAACGGTAGCGGGGGAAGCGTTATCTAGGTTCTCGACTTCGAAGGTCATCTTGCAGTTGTCAGACATGGGGATACGATCACCGTTGGCAAGAGTAAGAATTCTGTTATCATCAAGCACAGTGTTCAAGTTCTCAATCCAAATAGCATCGACGGGACCATCGCAATTAATCCAAGTGCTGAACTTGTTCTTTCTGTCGTTAGCCTTCTTCCAGATTTCGGAGTAAACACCGGGTACCCACTCTTGGGAGATGACATTCATCACACCGTACATTTCCTGACCCAAGATAGCCTTAGGGTTCATTCTAATGATCTTGATTTGGAGTTCGTTGGGGATGGCGGACCATGACTCAGTGAGGGTGTTCATAATTGTGGACTTACCGCAACCGGCGGCACCAACAACCATGAATCCGTGACGCACAAGGGAGGTCTCGTACAACTGAATGATCTTGATGAACCACTGGGGCTTGTTGACCAAGTTCATTTTGCTGAGGTGACCCTTGACAGCGGCCTCGATGTCCTTGTAGGTCTTGGTTGGGATAGAGAGCTGCTTGGGGAAAATATCTCTAATCAGGGAGGCAAACAGGGGCTGATCCTGGGAAACGAACTTGGATAAATTCATATCACGGAGGGTACGGGCCATAATCATCTCTTCATCAGTGCCTGGGGGTTCGGCTCTTTTGGAGTTACCAGCGGTACGCAGGACAGACAAAATGTTACGAAGACCGAAATCATAATGACGCTGCTTGGAAAGCTGTTCCTCGCAAAGCTTGTAGAGCACATTGAACTTGATTGAGAGGGGCTTGTTCTTGTCGTAACCGACAGAGGCCAACTTGACCATCATAATGGTAGGTCTGTTCGGCAACATCATTGTCACACCTCTGAACAACACCTTCAAGTTCTCGGGAAGCTCCTGACGACCGGCGTAACCGGGGTTCATGGTAATGAAGTAGGCGCTGGAGTGGACAAGTCTGATCTTTGCGGGCTCGTTAGGGAACCAGAAAGTAGCAAGCTTCTGCTTCTTGGCCTGAGTGATGGACTCGACCTGAGCGGCAACCACGGAGAGAGTGGGCAGGGAAATACGGTTGAACTCATCGAAGCAACCCCAGAGACCTGACTGGCAAACACCTTTGAAGATCTTAGCCATATCTCTGAACTTATGCTCATCAGAGCAGTTGGTGACGACGACGAAAATACCGAGAGTACGTCCCAAATCCTTCACGGTTTCAGTCTTACCGGTACCGGCGGGGCCAGCGGGGGCACCACCGTACATCATACCGAGAGCCTGGGAAAGGGTCACGTAACATCTGTCGGTAAGGGCAGTGATACAGAGACGCTCCTTGGCACCGAGGAACTCGTAGGAGTAGATGAATTCGACATCAGTGACGGAAATGGCAACAGTTGCCTCTTCGACCTTCCAGTAACAACGGGTGTTCTTGAGCCAATCGAAATCGTTTTCGTCCTTGAGCTTATCGCTCTTGACGAGGGTGATGATGTCATCGAACTTATCACGCTGGTAAACCTAAATGGTCACGAGGGTCTCGATCTTGGTACGGATCAGCTTGGACTTGATGGATTCATCAAGGCACATAGCGGTAAGGTCCTTCATGATATTGTCGTTATCCTTCTTCTTCTTGTCCAAGTCACTCTGCTTGTCGGTCTTCTTACCCTTGGAGAGGGCATCCTGGAGACGGGTGGTCCACAGGAACTGAATACCGAGGAGGGTCACCTGGGATGGGTAGTTGTCGACGAATTCACGAAGGGGCATGCTAGCGCAGTCCTGGGCAGCAGATTGGCAAATCTTCTTCATGGACTTTTGCATCTCCTTTTCGAGCTTGTAAAGCCAGTCTTCAATGTTTCCTTCAGCCTTAACACCGTCATCAAGAGTGATGTCTTCTTCGTCACCAGCAAAGATCTGATGGATCTGAACGATCATCTTGCGGTCCTACTCGTCGAAGGTAACTCTGTTGATAGCGTCGAAAAGTTTCTCGAAATCGCCTTGAACAGCGTTGGGGTCGGAACCCTGGGACAGAATCTTAAGCAAATCGTCCGAGGAACAGAAGTAAAAGCGGGGGAAAATTCCTCTCTTTTGTTCGAGATAAGAGTCGAGCTGCTTCTGGCACTTCTCGAGGTCCATCTGCATTTAGCCGAGGGAAGACTTGAGGAGTTCGTTCTGGCAGCAGGAAACAACATTCTTGGCCTCGAAAGCACGCTCCATGTTCTTAAGCCAGATCTTGTCGATGGCTTTGAAGAGCTTGGCTTCAGTTGGCAAGTTCTTGGCAATATCACCGGAAGTGAAAACGGAAACCAAGTTGGTCCAGAGAGTCTGAACTTTAAGCCACTTCTCGATGACATCAGCGACGTCGGAAAGGAGAGCAATTCTGTCAGTGACCTCAGTCTTGAAAGGAGTCACGTACTTCATGGCGTTCATCTGATTCAGCTAATTAAGATGTTCTTCGAGCTTCTCCTGAATGTCCATGATGTTGCCACCAAGGGTGCAAGGTTGGTCAACACCCTTCCAGGTCTTGATCTGGAGCTCAGCTTCCTCCCAGTAGGCAATAATTTCCTCCTTGAGAGTCTTCTCGAGCTTGAGCTGCTTGTCGGCGGACTCAGTGATTTCCTCGATTTCTTCTCTGAATTGGAGGAGGGGGCACTTGAAAAGTTGCTGCAGGGTGAAGGTCTCGGATGAGTAAGGAATATCTTCCTTGACAAGGTCAATCACATCGTCCCAATGACGGTTGCGGATCGATGGCTTGGCGAGAGCAGTCACGAGGGGCAGGATTTCAGTCATGTCGTCGATCTCCTGCTTTAGTTCCTTGTAGGCTTCCCAAGACTTGAGGACACCGGGGAGCTTGGTGCAATCTCTGGAGAACTGATCGATAGTCTCAATCATCTTGTCAATCTCAGCAACAATGTCTGTCCATGGGATCTCGCGCCACTTGTTGAGGGTGTCCTTCACCTTCGAGTAGAGGGAGTAGAGCTTGTCGAGCAGCTCGATCTCGTGGGCGGTCTTCACAAGCAGGGGGTACTGGGTGTGGGGGAGACCGAAAAGGGTCTCACCAGAGAAGTACGAGTCGTACTTACGCTTGCGGATGGAGTACTCATCAGAGAACATTCTCAGTCTGTTGAGGGCCTCACGGGGTTCAAGACCGGCGACGGTAGGTCCCTTAGTCTCGAAGTTGTGTCTGAAGTCCTTAACATCAATGACCAAAGCCTTGATGCCAACGATCAGGTTCTTCTTGAAGTCAGCTTGCTGACCCTGAAGTTCGTTACGGGTGCCCTCAGCGCGGGACACGAGGGTCTCCCAGTTGTTCTGCATGGCGGTCTTCTGGTCGATCTCATCCTTGTCCATGATGTTGGAGAAGTAGGTGTCGATCAGAGCGTACATGTCGTTGATAGGCTTGAACTGAAGAGCAATGTCGGATTGCTTCTTGCGGATCTCCTCAAGAGCATTCATAACACCACCGAGGGAGTCGATGTCCTTGACGGGCTTGTCGATCTTAAGCTTGATCTGCTTGATCTCGTCAGTCAAGTTTTCAAGGAGGGTCTTCGCCTTCTTGTGGAGGTCACGGGAGAAAGCGTCCTTCCATGAGTCAATCCATGCCTTGAGGCCGGCCTTGACGTTCTCGGTCTTGAGGGAGAGAGCGCCGATCTGGTTGGAGCCCTCGATGTCGAGGATCTGTTGCAAGATACCGTCGAACTCCTTAAGCTTCTCCTCGAAGTCCTCGAGTTGAGGGTTGTTCTTGTTGAAGAGCTTGAGAGCTTCATCGGAGCGCTTGTTCCAGAGCCATGAGTACTGCTCGAAGGAAGCGAGGAACTCGTTGACCTTGTTCTTGGTGCCCTGGATGGAACCGGTAAGGAGCAAAATGACCTTAACGATTTCCTTATCCTTAGCAATCCAGTCGTAGAAGGGCTCACGCTCATCTTCAGGTTGATCCTTTTAGTTCCAGTTCTGGACCTTCTTGGTTGACTTCAACACGTGGGAGGCAGCTCTGTTAATGGCGGACTGAACTTCCTCAAGGGATGGCTTCAGGACGGACTCGTTGCCTTCAAGGTGGACGTTGACCTCGAAGAAGGGCTTGAGGATCTACTTGGGGGCATTCCTGCGACCGCAAATTCTCTCCTTCATCTGGTTGAGTGAGTACTTGGTGGCGTGGAGGAGGGCCTGGTACATGGACCAGTTGTAGTACTTGGAGAGCTTCTAGATTTCTTCAGCAGAGATGGGCTCAACGTGCTGATCCAATTGGTAGGAACAGATTGTCTGGATGAGGTCCTCAACAGCGCCTTCAACTTCATAGTTCTTGGAGCGGAGTTTCTTGGACTCAACAGCGATCCACTCTTCTTGCATCTCGACGAATTCATCGAGGGTGTAGGTCTGAGCGTCCTGGGGCAGGTTAACAAGGACAGTCTTGGAGAGGGTCTTGAGGTTGTTCTCAATACGGTTCTCCATGATGTCGTTGATGTTAATGATGAGTTGCTCCAGCTTGGCGAGGCCTTGGTGAACGTGAGTCAAGTAGCCATCAATGTTCATTGAGGTCCAGGTGAGTGTGCACATACCGGGTCTCAGCTTGTACTCCAAGTCCTCGAGGTGGGGCACGAGCAGTGACTTGGTGTTGGGGCGGATCTTGTTGACGATGCGGTCGTACTCTCTGAGGACGAATTGCAGCTCGTTGTTGTAGTGCTTGAACTTTTCTTCTTGGAGGAGCACGATCTTGGCTGACTCAGGGATGTCGATTCCAATACGGGAGAGGCACTTGGCTTCACGGATGAGAGTGAGGATCTCGGAGTCGAAGTTGACGTACAGCTTCATGTTGTCGGGGTGACGAATGATCAAAGTAGCTTGGAGACCAGCTTTTGCCTTCTCAACTTCCTTGATCCACTTTTCGCGCCAGAGGTACTCGTACGAGAAGAGAGTGTAACCGATCTTGTTGTACTGCTTGACGGGCTTCTTGTAGTCGCGCTGCTTGGGGAACTCTGGGGGGAACTGTTCCATGGGTACCGAGATGCGGTGGAACAGGTGGCGGGACCAGGTGATCGAGCCGGAGACGGTGGGCAGGTTGCGGACTATTGGGGGCGACGACTTGAACTTCTAGTACTGTTCCTCGATAGCAGAAATTTGGATCTGGTAGTTTGAGAAGAGGATGGCATACTTGGCGTGCAGGTTGCTCTTCAAGTTGTCTCTGTGGAGGATGGCCTTGAACTTACGGAGAAGTTTGAGCGAGTCCTCGATGTTAGAGATAACTTCGAAGTTGGCGTCGATGTACTTTTGCAGAGAGGTCTCAACAGAGGAGACGTCCACATTAAACTCGACGAAATCACGGTCGAATGTGTTATTGTTGAAATCGAGGAGCTTGTGGTTCTTCTTTTTGAAGGAGTTCACGAAGGTCTGGAAGGAGACAACAATAGGCTGGATGTTCTCCAAGTTGTGCTTCTCGAGGGTCTTGAACTGCTTGATGGTCGAGAAAAGTTCCTTCAGCTTGGTGATTCTGCGGCAGAACAAGTCGAACTTGCCGAAAATCTGGGTGGGGTTGAAGTCGAACTGCTTGGCCTTGGGCACGTTCTGGAGGCGCTCCTTGGTGAAGTTGTATTGGTGGATGTAAGCAGCGTGGAGGTCGAGGCAGGATTGCAAGACTTCGATCAGCTCATCAGCGGGGTACTGGTCGTGATCCCACAAAACGGTGTCGTCAACGGGGCCGGCCTTCTTGCCTTGGGCTTGCTGGGCAGCGGTGAGCTGGCCAACTGGGGGCTGACCGTTCTTAATGCGGCGGAAGTTGATGATGTTGAAGCGGCAGTTAGCGATCATTTGGTTGGTGATCTTGATGAAAAGGCCGGTCATACGCTCGTTAGTGTTGTAGTAGCGAGCGATCGTGTGGATCATCTTGATTGAGTTCATAAGGGCGGGAAGGGTGTCCTTGATGCTCTCGGGTGAACCGTCGTAAAGGGGCTCGATGAACTTTTCGAGGGTCTAGAGGTACTTGACGTTGTCCTTGGCCTCGTTGAGGGCTTCGGTAACGCGCAACTCAATGCTTCTCCACTTGCTAGTGGCGAGGTAGATCTTGTCACGGGGGCGGTTGGAGTTGTCGTTGGTGCTCTGGGAGGCAAAGGTGAGCACGTCGAAGACGGTACGGCAGTTCTTGGAACGGAGCTGCTCTGACACGCAAGTGAGTTTGCGCATGCGCTGCTTCCAGTATTCAAGTTCCTGACGGGGACCGGCTTCCTTGTCCTCCTTCTTTTCAGCCTCAGCTTCCTCGAGGGTCTGCTCGATCTTCTCGGACCACTCGTTGAAGATCTTTTCGAAGTCGGAAAGCATTTCTCCGTTGATTTTGCTCGTTGCGTTGACAGCAAGGGCATCCTTGGCCCAGTTGGCTGGGTAGGGATCCAACACGATGTTGGAGGCAAGAGAGAGGATAGCTTCACGGACCTCCTTGGCGAAACGGTCGAAAGTCTACATGAACTCCTTCTTCTGCTCTTGTTCACAGCTGCCCCAGTCGGCGCCGTCGAGTCTGTCTACGAGGGGCTTGTACACGCTGTTGACGATGGTGTTAAGGGTGAAGACCGTGTGCTCGCTGATTTCACCGAACAGTACCTCGTTATCGTTGGTCCCACTCTGTGTGATCGGCTTGCCGGGGGGTGTGCACCTCATAAAGTACACTCCCTTGCCCTTCAGCTTAAGTTTTTCACC
>Ga0210307_1031056_pt1 | contig 13767 bp, 9 predicted proteins | sample R1073metaT_FD_159690 | JGI IMG/M metagenome (GOLD analysis project Ga0210307, IMG submission 159690) | Metatranscriptome of estuarine water microbial communities from the Columbia River estuary, Oregon, United States - R1073 (Metagenome... | ecosystem: Environmental > Aquatic > Marine >...
AAACGCCGCGCGCTGAAAAGCACGCGGCGTTTGTCGTTTAATAAAACAAAATCTCAAACAATTTTACAAAGAAAACTGCTGATCCGATAATCAAAAATAACTAACCTAATTTGGTTCCGCTTTCTCCACGTATCGCTCCAGCACAATATTCTGCTAATACATCCACTAATGTGCCGAGCTCGCAACGGGAGCTTCCCGCATCCTGTTCAAAGCTCGGAAATACTACCAAGACTTTTCGGGAGCCAGTTCGTTGGCCCAGAAATTTGTTTGCCACCGAATGGGACGACGCCTCATGATAATATCACCGACGTCCGTACTTGCGCCATTTGCGTCTAGTTTGACCACCAAAATCAATCTCCACGCATTCCAAGAATACGAAAATGAACCTCGACGGTGCCTACTCCTGCCACTACCGTTGGCGCAAGACCCTTACTGCCACTCACCAGCAATCTTGCACCATTAACGGAGCTCATATGACCGGAAACGCAAAAGACCTTCCGGCTTTAGAAGCTCTCCTAAACACTCCAAATATAATGAGCCTCATCCGGCAGTTCAGCCGTTCCGAAACTGTAACGGCGCTTCGGAACAGCCTAGCAGAGCTCCGCTCTGATATTGTTGCAGGTAAACAGACCGTGCTTCCGGAATTTGACAGTTCTGAATTTTCTCAGGCAATCGCCGAGCAGATCAAGGCCGATCGGACGCCCTCACTACGTACTGTCATCAACGCCACCGGCGTCATTATCCACACGAACCTCGGGCGGTCGCCCATGGCTTCACACGCTATCCAAGCAATGCAGGATGTTGCCATTGCGCCTTCCAACCTTGAATTTGACCTTGCCACCGGCAAGCGGGGCTCGCGACACAGCCACATCGAGCGCCTTATATGTCACCTCACGGGGGCACAGGCCGCCGTGGTTGTAAACAACTGCGCTGCTGCGGTCCTGCTGTCCCTTGTCGCCACCTCCGCGGGCAAAAGCGTTGTCGCGTCGCGCGGTGAGCTGATCGAGATTGGTGGATCATACCGCTTGCCGGATGTGATTGTTCAGAGCGGTGCGGTGCTCCGGGAGGTGGGGACCACCAACAAGACCCGCCTTTCGGACTATGAAGCAGCCATTGATGAGACAACCGCAGTTCTTCTGAAAAGCCACACCAGTAATTTCAGGATTGTCGGCTTCACATCCTCACCAAAACGTCAGGACCTTGCCAAGCTTGCAGATGAAAAAGAGGTCATGCTCATCGAAGACCTGGGCAGTGGTGTGCTGATTGACCTGTCACCTTTCGGGCTTGGAGACGAGCCGGTTGTCGCGGATATCATAAGCAGCGGTGTCGATCTGGTTATGTTTTCTGGTGACAAACTGCTCGGTGGGCCTCAGGCGGGGATTATCGCTGGCAAACGGCATTTGATTGCGCAACTCAAGTCCCATCCATTGATGCGCGCTGTCCGGATTGACAAAGTCTCATTGGCCGGGCTTGAGGCAACGCTGCGCTTGTACTTGCCACCCCATGATCCGTTGAAGGAGATTCCGGTGCTGGCGATGCTGTCTGCCCCGCTTGCAGAGATTGCTGCCCGTGGCGCCAATCTGGCGCGCGAACTGAAGGAAGCCGGCATGAGCAACGTATCCGTCGAGGAGGCAATAGCGCAGGTGGGTGCGGGTGCCCTGCCCGAGCGGGGATTGCCGAGCGTCGCGGTGTCCTGCGAGATAGATGGAATATCGGCTGATCAGCTGACGGCACATTTGCGCGCCGCCAAAACGCCTGTCATTGGACGTATTGAGCGGGGGAGGGTGTTGCTGGATATGCGGACGATCCGCGACAGTGATGTTCCGGCAATCGTTGCGGCATTTCAAGCCGTGATAGCCTGATGAAGAGTTGCTGCTTGGTCGTGATCGGGCATGTCGATCACGGCAAGACAACACTGGTGCATGCCCTGACTGGAGTCCGGACAGACCGTCTGCCCGAGGAAAAGGCGCGTGGGCTGTCCATCATACCAGGCTACGCCTACCGAAATTATGAACAGGGCACAGTCGACTTTGTTGATGCCCCCGGTCACGAGGATTTCATTCAGGCCATGGTCGCAGGTGCATCAGGTGCACAGGCAGTTTTGCTGGTGGTCTCTGCGACTGATGGCATACAGGCTCAAACCCATGAGCATCTGGCAATTGCTCAACAGTTGGGGATCACTCGTGCAGTGATTGCGGTCACAAAGGCCGAGCTTGCTTGCCCTGCCGATCTGCAAAGCTGTATCGCTGAACTGGCCGCCACGCTGGCAGGCACACCCTTTTCTGATGCTCCTATCACCATCTGTTCCGCACATAGTGGCCAAGGCATCAGCGATCTTGAAGTTTCATTACAAAATTTGCTGACCAACATCCCCGAACCCGCCGGTCCGCGGATGCCAATGCTGCCAATTGACCGGGTGTTTTCGGTTGCGGGACGGGGGACGATCATAACAGGGACCTTGCTGGGAGGGGACTTGTCGGCAGATATGGAAGTTATCCTTCACCCTAAAGGGCAACGTGCCACGCTTCGGGGCCTTCAATGCAGAGGCGTTGCGCGCTCCGGGGTGGCTTCCGGAACCCGTGTGGCGGTGAATCTGCGCGGCATTGCAGTTGATGATATTGCGCGCGGTGATGTCTTGTGCGCGGCAGGGCAGGGAGCCGCAAGCATGTGTATGGACGTCTTGCTCACCCCGCTGCCCGAGGTCTTGAAACCAATCAAGCATATGGAAAAGGTGCGGGTGCTTTTAGGCACTTCGCATGAGGTCGCGACGGTTCACCTGTTGGCAAGGCCGCAGGCAGGCTTGGCGCAACTCCGCTTTGCGCGTGCAGTTTGCGGGTACGAGGGACAGCGCGCTATTTTGCGACGCCTATCCCCGCCGGAGACGATTGCGGGTGCCGAGATACTGGATACACATGCGACAGCCACGCGCGCAGGTGACAAAGTCAGGCAAACGCTATTGGATGCGATCACAACACGCTCGCCCGCTGAAATCGCGCACAGCCTTTGCCAGCGTGATGGGGGTACAGCATCTCTGGTAGAGGTCGCACGTTTATCGCGGCAAGCCGAGGCAGAGGTTCGCGACAATCTGAGGACTTCGTTTGTGGACGTAGCGCTTACATCGGCTGCGCCACGGCAAATCATTAAGGGGGCGAAGCAAGCGGTAATAGACGCTCTGGAGGATTATCACCGCAGATACCCCCTTCACCCGCGCGCGCAACACGCCGTTACAGCTCTGCATGACGTATCTCCAATCTTGATGACATACGTCTTGGAAGCCTTACAGCGTGAGGATCAGATCCATGTGCACCCCGCGGGACTGGCGCTGTCGGGGCACAATCCGTTGTCCCACCTGACGCTGCCACAACAGAACCGCATGGACGAAATCGAAGCCCGTATTTCGCACCACTGTATGACCAATCCCCCGCTTCTGGAGGGAGGTGCCGATCCCGACCTTTTGGTACTTCTGCTTGATACGGGCCGCGTTATCACGCTCCATAATATCGCGCTCAAGCAGACCTTGCTGTTCCATCGCGACAGCCTGATGGCCGCAGCAGAACAGCTCCGTATTGCCTTTCCGCCACCGCAAGATTTCACCACGTCGCAAGCGCGTACTACGTTGGCCACAACCCGCAAGGTCATTGTGCCTGTGCTTGAGTATTTCGACAAATGCGGGCTGGCGGTCCGCATCGACGACATACGGCAAATGACAGATGTTATTCCGGTTCCCCCCTCCGCTGCGTCTTGCTAGGCTGAATCTATTGTGGAGGTGATTGGAGTCTGGTGGCTTCCCTGGTCTTCAAAACCATGGACGCGCTTTAACGCGTGTGGTGGGTTCGATTCCCATCCACCTCCGCCAATCGAGACAAGGGCTGGACAACAACCGCTTCGCTTCTGCAAGATGGTGCAGCAGCCGGGGAGGGCAGATATGAACAACCAACAGCCAGCGTTTTCATTGGATGATCTGTCGGGGCAGGCCCACGCATTTCCGACCCAGCGCAACACCCTCGTCTGCTTTGTCAAAGACGATTGCGAAACTTGCAATACCGCGGCCCCCGTTCTGGAGGCGTTGCATAAGGCACACGCGGGGCAGGTCGAGGTAATGCTGGTTTCCCAATCAGGGCCGGCGAATGCCAGTTTTGCAGCGCGCCACAGCCTCAGCATGCCGGTGCTGGATGACCGAACCTGCAAAGCCGCCTTTGATTGGGACATCGAAAGTGTACCGTCCGTATTCTGGATGAATGAATCTGGCGTTGTTCTATCCCGCTTCGAAGGTTTTATTCGCACCGATTGGGAAACGCTCGCTGCTGATATGAGCGCACAAACAGGTCTCGCCGCCGCGCAAATAGACTGGGAGGCTTTGCCCGCTTGGCGCCCCGGTTGCGGCTCCAAGCACCTCGATCCAAGCGTCTATGACAAGTTGCGCGCAGAGGCGGACGGTAGCCCGATCCGCGCCCGCAAGATCGACATTGTCAGCGCGGATGACGTGGCCGAGTTCATGTTTGATCAGGGCTTTTCCGATGGCTTGCCCTTGGTACCACCAACGCCAGAGCGCGTGTTGCGGATGTTGGCAGGCACACACCGCGACGCGCAGGACGTTATCGCAACTGTCCCCCCGAACATGGGCATCGCCACGGTCGAAAAGATCGCAATCAACGCTGTGATGGCAGGCTGCAAGCCGGAATATATGTCCGTCATCATCGCCGCGGTCGAGGCTGCATGTACCGATGAATTCAACATTCACGGAGTCACCGCAACCACGATGGGGGCCGCCCCTGTGATGATCATAAACGGCCCGATCCGGCACAAAATCGGGATGAACATGAAGCTGGGTGCATTGGGGGCTGGTAACCGCGCCAATGCCACAATCGGCCGCGCGCTGCGTCTTGTCGTGCGAAACGTCGGCGGCGCGGCCACGGGTGGGGTAGAGCGGTCAACCCTTGGTAATCCCATGAAGTTCACCATGTGCTTTGCAGAATGGGAGGAACGCTCCCCCTGGCCCGCGCTGCATGTGGAACGCGGGTTTGAGCCGGAGGACTCAGTGGTCACACTTTTTGCGATGACAGGCGGGCCCGTACATATCGTCGATCAGACTTCGCGGGCGCCCGACCAGATCGCGGGCTCGCTTGGCATGGGCCTTGAAGGGGTGTTTCTGCCCAAGTTGCGCAACCTGCCCGTTGACGCGCTGTTGGTCGTGTGTCCCGAACATATCGATACGCTGACCCGCGAAGGTGAGTATTCAAAGGACCGTCTGCGCGACCGTATTCAGGAGGTGACAACCCGTCCACTGGCGGAAATGGTGCAAGATGCGTATTCTGGCGCGGGCATCTCCCCCGAAGCGGCCAAGGCGATGGGAGCAGAGGCTCTGGCCCGATCTGTTCCCAAGTTTGCGGGTACCGAGTTCATTCACATTGTGGTTGCAGGGTCGGACGCCGGCAAATTCTCGTCGGCGTTTCATGGCTGGGCCACGGGGGCTGTCGGCTCACAATCTGTTTCCAAAAAGATCGACCTCGGCTAGGCTGAGATCAGAAAGGAGGAATGTATGACAATTATTCTCGACCCTACTGACGAACGTGTACCGGTTGAGCGGCAAGTGACCCCGCGCAGCGGCACGCTGTCTGGTGTGATCGGCCTGCTGGACATCAGCAAGCCGCGCGGCAACATCATGCTGGACGAGCTGGAAAAACTGCTGAAACAAAAAGCGCCCGATGTGACGGTGCGCCGTTTTACCAAGCCCACGTTTGCCAAGCCGTGTCCCGATGCCTTGCGGCACGAAATCCGCGACACCTGCACCTATCTGGTCGAAGCATTGGCCGACTGAGGATCCTGCACAACGTGCAGTATGCACGACAATGTCTGGTTTGAAACCCAGGGGATCCCATCAGTCTCTATCGCTTCCAGCGAGTTTGGAGAGGCCGCAGAAAGCCAGCGACGCGCGCTGGGTATGAACGGCGCACATTATGTACTGGTGCCGCATCCGATACAGGATGCAACCGACGATGAAATGCGCATTAAAGCGGCGCAAGCTCTTAAGGAGATCATCGCGGCGCTGACGCAAAACTAGATTAAACACCGCCCCGCGTTTGGGGCGGTGTTTTGCGTTTGTGCGGCTTTCAGCAAATTACGGTATCGTGCTTGGACATTTCTGTGTGCAGCGGGCAGATACAGTAGCATGAAATTCATAATAATTAGCAAGGATGCACTCGCATGCTGAACACCGTCCCTTACACCCGTGATCTGGTGCTAGTTGGGGGCGGGCATGCGCACGCGCTGGTGCTGCGCAAATGGGGCATGGACCCGCTACCGGGCGCGCGGCTGACGGTAATCAACCCCGGCCCGACAGCGCCTTACACCGGCATGTTGCCGGGGCATATCGCAGGCCACTACAGCCGCGACACGTTAGAGATTGATCTGGTCCGCCTTGCGCGCTTTGCAGGCGCGCGCCTGATCCTGAGCCACGCCACCGGCATCGACCGCAAGGCGGGCGTTGTGCATGTGGAAGGGCGCGGGCCTGTTGCTTATGACGTTGCCTCTATTGATATCGGCATCACTGCGCGCATGGATATTATAGGTTTCGCCGAACACGCGGTCGGTGCCAAGCCATTGGATGTCTACGCGCAAACATGGCGTGTGTTTCTGGAGACCGTGCAAAGCGGCACCAAGCCCGCGAAGATCGTCGTGATTGGCGGCGGCGTTGCGGGCTGCGAGTTGGCAATGGCAATGGCATTTGCCCTGCGCAACAGCGGCGCCACTCCGCAAGTGACTGTGATCGAGGCGGGACCGGAGATTTCTGGTGTCGGGCCGCAGGCGCGTAGCAAGCTGCATATTGCTATGACTGATTTGGGCATCACCATCCTCCCCAACGCGCAGATTACCGAAATCCGCGCAGGCGAAGTTGTGATTGCAGGGCACCCTCCTGTTGAGGCTGCGTTATGTGTGGGCGCAGCTGGCGCCTTTCCACATGGCTGGATTGCACAGACGGATTTGCCTCTGCATGAGGGCTTCATCCTCACCGATCCGGAGTTGCGCGTTCAGGGGGATGCGACCCTGTTTGCTGTCGGCGATTGTGCCCACATGCCTTTTGCGCCGCGCCCCAAGGCGGGTGTTTTTGCCGTGCGCGCGGCGCCTGTGCTCCATCACAACTTGCGCGCGGCTCTCACAGGGGGGCCTCTTAAACCCTTCCGCCCGCAGAAATCATATCTCAAACTCATCTCGCTTGGTGGCAAATCCGCGATGGCCGAGAAATACGGCTTTGCGCCGTCGGCTCCTCTGCTGTGGCAGTGGAAAGACCGGATCGACCGTGCGTTTATGGCCAAGCTTGACCAGCTTCCGGTGATGGAGACGTCCGCCTTGCCGAAAGTAGTCGCAGGCGGTGTGGCAGATGATGCGCAATCCGTCCCGCTGTGCGGCGGGTGTGGTGCCAAGGTGGGTGGCGCCGTTCTGGGCCGCGCGATTGGTACGGGCTCCGCTCCGCTGCACGCTGACGTGATTGCGGGGCCGGGCGATGATGCTGCTATTCTGCGGGGGCCGAACGGTAGCTTCCAAGTCCTGAGCACTGATCACCTGCGCGCCTTTATCGAAGACCCTGTCCAGATGACATGCATTGCGGCCGTTCATGCGCTGGGCGACGTCTGGGCCATGGGAGCAGCGCCCCAAGTGGCCTTGTCCACGATTATCCTGCCGCGCATGTCGGCAGGGCTTCAAGAGCGCACACTGCGTGAAATCAACGATGCCGCGCGCGCTGTTTTCGAGGTCGCTGGTGCCACTATTGTGGGGGGACATACCACTATGGGCGCGGAGCTGACGATTGGTTTTACAGTGACAGGCATACGGCCTGATATGCCGATCACGGTCGCGGGAGCGATAGCGGGGGATGTGCTGTTGCTCACACGACCCATCGGCAGTGGCGTGATTCTTGCTGCGCATATGGCGGGCAAGGCGCCTGCGCGGATTGTGGCCCGAACGCTGGCTATGATGGAGCAGCCCCAGCATATCGCGGCGGGCATTCTGAAGAACGCGCATGCCATGACGGATGTTACAGGCTTTGGCCTTGCGGGCCATGTTCAGGCGATTTGTGCCGCGTCCGGTGTGCAGGCCGAGATATGGCGTGATAAGGTACCTGTCTATGAAGGCGCGCGTGAGCTGTCTGACGCAGGGGTGTTTTCGTCTTTGCTGGCTGCCAATACGGCTGACGCGCTGACAACCGGCCTCCCCGATCCGCTTTTGCATGATCCGCAAACAGCAGGCGGCCTTCTCGCTGCTCTGCCTCGCGATGCCGCCGAGACGGCATTGGAAGCACTGCGTGACCAAGGTTGCGAAGGGCACATCATCGGAGCATTGTCGGCAGGCTCAGGCCCGATCCGCGTTAGCTGAACTGTTCGATTAGGCTGCGTGCGGCGTCGGCGAGTGTCTCGGGGTCGAGTGCCTCCAGCGTGAACTGTTCGGGAGTCTGATCCGCCCGCGCCTGTGATTTCGTATACCGCGGATCGTAGTGTTGCGACATCAACTCCCCTGCCAACGTCTCCCAATCCGCACCCTCTGCCAGTGCATGCCAGCCTGTGATCGTGGCCGCAGCATGATAGCTCGACAGTTGGCCAATCTGTTGGTTCAATTTTTCACGGTCTTGCGTCAGATCGGCATAGGCGGTGGCAAGAAAGGCGGCGCGGGCGGCAATCGGCGCGCTGACCTCAATTCGGGGCGCTGCAATCATTGCAGCCCAAAGCGCGGGTGGTATCATACGTCCGCCAATCTTGCTGCTCTCTCCTTCAACCCAAGTGATTTGCGCGGGATCCAGTGCCTCCAGTTCAGCAGCAAGGCGGGATTCAAACATCTTTTGCGAGGGCTGTGCGATATCGAGCGATCCGAACAGTGATCCGCGATGTGCCGCCAATCCCTCAAGATCCAGAATTTGTGCGCCAGCGTCTCTCAGATGGTGCAGGAGCGCCGTCTTTGCAGTGCCCGTCCCGCCGTCAATCAATCTGATCCGGTGCGGGAGCGGTGTGTCGTAGAGACGTGCGGTGACTTGCTTGCGGTAACTGCGATAGCCCCCTTCAATCAAATGCACGCGCCACCCAACCTGATCAAGGATCGTCGCAAACGAGCCTGAGCGTTGCCCGCCGCGCCAGCAATAGACCAACGGCTGCCAATCGCCCTGCTTATCCGCAAGAGGTCCTTGCAAGTGGCGCGAGGCATTTGCGGCCACCAGTGCGGCACCCACCTTGCGCGCCAGAAAGGCGCTCTGTCGGGTGTAGATTGTGCCGACTTGCGCGCGTTCGTCATCGCTCAGCACCGGAAGGTTGATCGCGCCGGGAATATGGTCCTCTGCAAACTCGAGTGGTGCGCGCACATCAATGATCGTATCGGCCCCGATTCCGGCTATGGACGATAGTGATGTGAGGGTCTGGCGGATCATGCAGGGCTCCGGATGGCAGGAATACCCCGTTCTATTGCACATACCGCCAAGGTCCAGCGTAAAGCGCGTAGGTGTTTTCGGGGGCGAGGGCCGCCTGCGTTTTGCTATGCGAAACGCAATCGTGCCGACATGACGGAAATCCGATGAAACATACAAACCAGCCCGGAAATACCGTGAACTTTGTTGACTCCTGAAAGTTAAGGTTCGTATCCTTTTCCACACAGCGGAACGCCGTTTCGGGAGAAAACGCATCCGCGATGACCGATTTGCCACGCCAGACGTGGGCAAAAATACGGACCTTTTGGGAGGAAACTATGAAATATATCGCTTCTACATTTGCAGTTCTCAGCATGTCAGCCACTCTGGCTGTTGCTCAGGACATTGATCTGCCAAAGCAGTTGAACTGGACGGCATATGATACCGGATCGGCGGGCTATAACCAATCCGTCGCAATCGGTGCTGCGTTGCAGGATGCCACAGGCGTGAACCTGCGTGTTCTGCCCGGCAAGAACGACATCTCGCGCACCGAGCCACTGCGTCAGGGGCGGGTAGAGTTTTCGGCAACCGGCGTCGGCGGTAGCTTTATGGCGCAAGAAGGCGTGTTTGACTTCGGTGCCGAGAACTGGGGCCCGCAGGCAGTGCGCGTTCTGATGGCCAACAACGGTGGCGCGATCAACCTGTCGGTTGGCGTCGCTGGTGATCTGGGCATCGAGACCTATGCAGACCTGAAAGGCAAACGCGTCGCCTATATCGTAGGCTCCCCCGCGCTGAACGTGAACACAGAGGCCTATCTGGCCTATGGCGGTTTGACATGGGATGATGTCGAGCGCGTTGATTTCGGCGGTTTCGGTGCAAGCTGGACGGGTCTGATCGAAGGTCAGGTTGACGCGGCATTTGCGTCAACCAACTCCGGCAAGGCTTATGAGGCCGAGGCAGGCCCGCGCGGCTTGTTCTGGCCCCCGATTGATCCTGCGAACACCGAAGGCTTTGCCGCAATGCAAGAGATTGCACCCTTCTTCACGCTCAACAAAGCGTCAGTTGGTGCGGGCATTGATGGAACCGACGGCTATCAGGGGGCTGGATACGCCTATCCCGTTCTTACCGCCATGGATACGACAGACGAGGCCTTGGTCTACAACATGACCAAAGCGATGGTTGAACTGTTCCCGAAGTATGACGGCAACTCGCCCGGTATCGGCGGTTGGGCGCTGGACAAGCAGAACATGAAATGGGTTGTCCCGTACCACAACGGCGCGATCAAATACTTCACCGAAGCGGGCGTCTGGAATGACGAAGCGCAGGCGCATAACGACCAGCTGGTCGCACGTCAGGCAGCCCTGATCGCCGCATGGGAAGCAACCAAAGCAGCGGCACCCGCTGATTGGGAGGCTGCATGGGACGAGGCCCGCCGTAAGGCCCTTAAGGACGGCGGCTTTCCAGTTACGTTCTAAGACCTGCAAAGCACATGTGTCCGGCCCGCAATTTTGCGGGCCGGTCTTTCCTGTTTCCCACCTGATGCGGATGAACCCATGACTGACCAGATCACAGCGACCTCTAACGCCAAGGGCCTCGAAGCAGTAGCGATTGACGGCGAGACTCCGTCAGAGCGTTTGGCAGGCCCTGCCCGCTGGGTGGTGATTATCGGTACATTGATGTCACTGGTGCTGGTTGTAAATCAGCTGTTCAACCTTCAGATTGCGGGCATTGTCCTGATCGAGGGCCAGTATCTTTATTTGCTGGGCGGGGTGTATCTGGCACTCAGCTTCCTGATTTTCCAAATGCGCGGTGGCAAAGGTGGCGTGCCTTCACTGCTGGATTGGGCGCTCTTCGCGATTGCCCTCGGATGCACCGGCTATCTGGTTCAAACGGCACAGCAAAACCTGTCGCAGGGGTGGGAATACGCGGCACCCGAGGCCGCGCAATATGTCTCGGTGGTGTTCTTCTTTCTGGTGCTTGAGGCAACACGCCGCGCGGGCGGGTTGGTCCTGTTCCTGATTGTGACGCTGTTTGCGTTCTATCCTACCTTTGCAGGCCATGTGCCGGATCCGTTCTCGGGCTTCCAGAGTACGTTTATGCAAACGGTTCCCTATCACATTTATTCTGCCGAAAGCTCCTTCGGCATCCCGATGAAAGCTTTCGGCGGTGTGGTTATCGGCTTCATCCTGTTTGGTGCGGTTCTGCAACGCACAGGTGGCGGGCAATTCTTCAATGATCTCGCGCTTGGTATGGTTGGCGGTTATCGCGGCGGTGCGGCCAAGGTCTCGATTTTTGCCAGCGGATTCATGGGGTCTATGTCCGGCTCGGTTATCTCGAACGTGCTTACGACGGGCGCTGTATCCATTCCCGCGATGCGCAAGACAGGGTTCAGCGCCAAGACAGCGGCGGCAACCGAAGCCTGCGCATCAACCGGTGGCGTCCTGATGCCGCCCATCATGGGCGCCACGGCGTTCATCATGGCCTCGTTCCTCTCGCGCCCCTATGTGGAAATCGCACTGGCGGCGGCCATCCCCAGCATTCTGTTTTATTGGGGCCTGTTCACGGGCATCGACGCCTATTCCGCCAAACGGGGCCTGCGCGGCCTGCCCAAACCTGACCTGCCGCAACTGCGTGCGGTCATGGCCGAAGGCTGGCCTTATATCTTCGTCTTTGCCCTGCTGCTCTATATGATGATCGGCCTGCGGCAGGAATCCTCTGCACCGTTCTATGCGACGGCTCTGCTGCTGATGGTCAACCAGTTCCGCGCGCGGTTCCGCCTGAACAAGCAACGTCTGGGCAACATGATCGTTGGTGTCGGCATGGGACTGGCCGAGCTTACAGCGATCTTGCTGGGTGTGGGCCTGATTGTCGGCTCCTTCTCTGCGACCGGTCTTGCGGGGACGCTGGTGAACGAGCTTGTGTTTATGGCAGGGGACAACACGCTGGTCCTGCTGGGCATGGGCGCGCTGACCGCATTTATCTTTGGCATGGGTATGACAGTTACGGCTTGCTACATTTTCCTTGCCGTCGTGCTGGCCCCCGCGCTTGAGGCGGGTGGGCTGAACCAACTCGCCGTGCACCTGTTCATCCTTTACTGGGGCATGGTCAGCTTTATCACACCACCTGTGGCGCTGGGCGCTTTTGCGGCCTCTACCATGGCGGGGTCCAACCCGATTGCCACGGGGTTCGAGGCAATGCGACTGGGTGGTGTCATCTACATCGCGCCCTTCTTCTTTGTCCTCAACCCGGCGCTGATCGGTCAGGCGCCTGCATGGGAAGTTGTCGTGGCACTTACCTGCGCGCTGACCGGTGTCGCGCTTATCTCGTCTGCGCTGCAAGGCTACATTAGCCTTGTCGGTCCGCTGGAAGGGCCGCTGGGCTACCCGATGCGAATATTGCTGTTCATCGGTGGTGTGCTCATCGCCAAGCCCGAGACTGCGCTTCTGCCGCTGAGCTATGCGGGGTCTTTCGCTGTTGGTGCTGCGTTCTGTGCATTCCCGGTCTTTATTGCGTGGCAAGCAAATAAAGACGATCCACGAGTGGCCTGACCGATGCTCACAATATCCCCCCCGATTTCCGATCCGTCCTCCATGGTTACAATTGTTGACCGCTTGCGCACCAACGCTGCTGCCCATCCCGATGCGACCGCACTTGTCTGCGGTGAACAGCACATCACATGGGGCGCGTTTGATCTGCGGCTCAACCGTGTTGCGAATGCCCTGTTGGATATGGGGGTAGGCAAAGGCGATAACGTCGCGATCCTGTCGGCCAACTCCATCGCCTACGCCGAGCTGTTTATGGGCATCGTGCGGGCCGGGGGCTGCGCTACGCCGCTGTCTTCCATGGCCTCGCCGGATGCGCTGCGCAAAATGCTGGAAGACAGCGGTGCGCGTGCGGTTTTTGTGGCGGAGCAGTATTTGCACCTGCTTGCAGACTTCATTGCTGAGCTGCCAATGGTGCGTGTTGCAATTGATTTTGAGCACGCTGATTTTGCGGATTACGAGGCAACGCTGGCCAGTGCTGCCACTACCGATCCGTTGATCCCGATTGCGATGTCGGATGCCTTCAACCTGATCTATTCCTCTGGCACCACGGGCACGCCCAAAGGCATTTTGCACAACCATCAGATGCGCGCTGCGCAAATGGACCGGGTCACGCCCAACGGTTATGACGATAACGCGCGCACGCTGATCTCCACGCCGCTCTATTCCAACACAACGATTGTAGCGTTTTTGCCGACACTTTTTGGTGGCTCCACCGTGTATCTGATGCCCAAATTCGACGCCCGCGAATACCTGCAGATCGTCGAGCAAGAGGCGATCACCCACACGATGCTGGTGCCTGTGCAATACAAACGCATCATGGATGTGCCGGATTTCGAC
>Ga0210307_1248484_pt1 | contig 13744 bp, 13 predicted proteins | sample R1073metaT_FD_159690 | JGI IMG/M metagenome (GOLD analysis project Ga0210307, IMG submission 159690) | Metatranscriptome of estuarine water microbial communities from the Columbia River estuary, Oregon, United States - R1073 (Metagenome... | ecosystem: Environmental > Aquatic > Marine >...
ACTAGATTGTAATTGGAGACAGTGGGACAGTCGTTACACCATTCATGCAGGACGGAACTTACCCGCCGATGAATTTCGCTACCTTCGGACCGTCAGAGTTACAGCCGCCGTTTACTTCAGCTTGGACTAATAAGCAATACTTATAATCTTTTACTTAAAAGAACCGGGCAGGTGTCAGACTTTGTACATCATGATTAAATTTAGCAAAGTCCTGTGTTTTTGATAAACAGTCGCCATCCCCTCTTTTTTGATACCTTAATTTACTAAGGCCCCCCTTATCCAGACGTTACAGGGTCAATTTGCCGAGTTCCTTCAATTACATTATTCTATCGCCTTAGTATATTCTACCCATTCACTAGTGTCAGATTTAATACGCTCTGCGGAGAAAAACACATCTTAATTTAACTTAAGAGCAACTAATATTTTTCTAGCTCAAACACAAACTTAAATAAACTAAACTAATATCTAAAGTAAATCTGCGATGAGGTCAAATTAGAAGTCCGCTCTTCGAACTTACGACGTTGGTCTTTTTCTAAGAGGACGCATCAGCCATTGAGGTTATCCCTTTTAATGAAACTCTAGAATTTTCGGCGGTTGTGATAACTCATCACAGCTTTACGTTACTATCGCTAGCATAATTAATACTGATATCTCGAGCCAATTTCGCAATTAACCTTCAACGATTTACAGAAAACTCCACTACCAAATAAAAATTTCCGGGGCTTCGGCTAATAGTTTTAATGCCTATACATTATCGGAAAAACTATGGCTTAACGTATATTGTCGTTACGTTATATTAACTTAGTGAGCTTTTACTCTTTCTTTAATGAATGGCTGCTTCCAAGCCTATCCCCTAAGTAATTTACCATGATTAAACCTTTATACTTAACTATTATTAGGCGCCTTATCTGCCGGTCTGGGCTGTTTCCCTCTTGACGTATCACCTTTGCGCGAATACGTCTAAATATATGTATAGTTTTAATTACATTCTAAGTTTCTCGAAATATGGTCGAATATTCTATCACCGTACTTAAAGATAACTTTACCTTAACTAAAAAATCACATACTCGTTACTTAGATAATTTTCGTGGAGAACCAGCTATCACTAATCTTGAATGGCCTTTCACCCCTAATTACAGATCATCCCAGACTAATGCAACAGTCACGGGTTCGGCCCTCAAGTAAACTCTCAGCCTGTCCATAATTAGATCGATTAGCTTCGGGTCTAATAAGTATAACTTTATATCGAATTACCTGCGCCTACACAAACTTAAGCTTGCTATACATATTAACTCGCTAGCCCATTATGCAAAAGGTACGTTATAGCTGATGCACTAACAGTATACACATTAAGTTTCAGTAGATTTTCACTTCTCATGCTGATAAATTTTCACCCCTTCATTCACAATACTGTTCACTATCGAAACTAAGTGTTATAGCCTTAGAAGTTGACTCTCCTATGTTCGATCGTATAATTACATTTTACGATTTACTCTGGTATACAAGTTAAAACACTAATTTACGTATGGTCCGTATATTTACAAAATAATTATTTTAGGTTTTTAAGGATAAGTTGTAATATACTTGTATAAAAGGATAAAACCCTATTTAAACTTAACGCATGTCAAAAGCCTTTACTAGAGTCAGAGACTACCAATAAAGGTCTTATAGAAAAAGATAAAAATACAATATACATAAACAGGTAATAGAAATCTCCAGAATCTACAAGCTCGTAACCAAACTTTTCTGAGATGAGGAAACCGATAAAACCTGCTAATAGAGCTGCAGCACCTCCCGAAACAATATCATAGGCCGGTGAACGGGAGTATTTAAGTTTAGTGTATAGGCGCTCTTTACGTAAGAAATTTACATTGGTATTATTAAATCAAGTGACAAGTGATGGGTTAATGTTCTCTCCCCGAACTCTAACATACTTCGATAAGAGGCATTTAATACTTCTTTGATAATACTGGGTTGCAGGTAGGTTTATATACATATACGCGTCCCGACCTACGTGTTGAGAGTACTTTAATAAATGTTTGGAAGTTTTTACACTTACTGTACTGTTTGGTTTAAATACTTTAGTAACACCCTCCTTCTCCCAAAGGTTTAAAAACTCGGTTGGGTGTAACCGACTCGGTTTAATAGTGAATTTTTTGGGGGTTTTAAAGATTGTTGTAGGAGATGTCGTACGGTCATACTGACAGTACTTTTTATGTAAATTTAGATTTTTCATAAACTCAGGTGATTGACTACTCGAAATAAGGTGATTAATGGCTCAGTAGTTTGATGAGTTTAACGTGTTACTATTTTCGAAATTCAATATTATATGATTAGGTTTTCTCATAAATTAATTGAGAACAGTGGGATTCGAACCCACAACCAATAGATTAAAAGTCTACTGCTCTACCATTGAGCTATGTTCCCCTTATAGAAATCGGGTGATTTTAGTTGCTTTATATATATACTTACTAGCTACATAACCGGAACTCGTACCTGAAGCAACCTGTGCATATAAGTTCAGGTAGTAAGATAGTTTATTAAATGTAGCTAGGTTTAGGTTTAAAAGGGTCGTAAAAAGATATATTACATTAAAGTGGTTTATAAGTAAGTTAGTAAATCTTTGTGGGGTTGTTAACTCTTGGTGTAGACTTAGGTTAATTAATTTATTTGACGTTGCCGGAGTAGGTAATAATACTTTCTTGAGTTTAATAGGTTTTTTTATCACACTACGGTTGGATTTTTTCCATGAAAGTTGTATTTTTACAATTACTAAATTAAATAACACTAATACATTATTTTGACCTAAATCACATACTCCGAAAAGATTGATATCTAAGTGATTTTGAGCTCTGCTGAATCTGAGTTGTAAACCGTATAAAGAATATTTGAGCTAATAAACTATCGGAGGCGAGCGGTATAGCAAAATTCAAAGTACTTATGTTATAATTAACCGGTACAAGACCTAGAGAGTAGAAGCTAGCACGATGTAAGTAGTATATAGTTTTGTTATGATAAAGTACATCTATAACTAATGCAGTACGGAGGCCTAGTAAATTTAGACGATAAAAAATAAAGTCACCGTACGTAGTAATTTTATTCGGTTTTAATGATAGGAACGGTTTTGTATAACGCCACATAAATTTAAATCGAGACATGACTTGTCAGTTTAACGATAGTACTTCTGATTTAAAGAAGGATGTAGCGAAGGTTAGCATCTCAATTTCGTAATAAAATAGATTAAACATTAAATAGTAAGCCTCTTTTCAGCGTGTGAAAAGTTTGTTAATATTTAAAACAGCCAAACCCCCTCTGCGATAACCTAAGTAAAAGTACTTAAATGAGAAGTGTGGTATTGATATTGTGTTTGATGACGCCGAACTGAATCGAAGGAAGGTTTTAAAGGGTTTTAGTAGTGTTATTTTGTGGTCGTCGCCAAACTCTAATATAGGTTTTGTATTTTGTGGTGAAGGGTAGAGCTGCGGGGTTAAGTTATTTTTATACGATAATTTAAACTCTGTCCGCATAAAACTACTATAGTTAGGGTCGATTTTTTTTCTACTAAGTGTTTGGGATTTGTAGTAAACTAACGTGGACATTACTGAAGTTTTACTATTTTTAAACTTAAGCATAAATAGATCAGGGAACGTATTTTGTAAAAATAGTAAATACATAGAGGTTAACGTAGTACGTGTTAGTGGTGTGTGTGTCTGGCTAGCTTTTATAAGTCATTTTGATGATATAGGGTAAATAGAAGGAGTCGAACCTTCAACCTCCAGGCCCACAACCTGTTGCTCTACCAATTGAGCTATACCTACCTTAAAACTTTATTAGTATAATAGGAACATCACTAAAGTAATTGTTAATATAAGTCCGGAATTTAAAGCACTTTGCCTAAAATAGTTATAATTGTAGCTGTAATTTAGGTTTGTTAAGTACATAAATGCGCATGAAGTAAGGAAGTATATATAAAAGTTGATATGAGATGTTAACTGGGTAGACGTCGTCGTTAAGAAAAAGATAACATGTTGTTTGATTGTAAAAAAGGACGATGATGTTATGGTGTCGATAGGGGTTGAGTAATTGAAGACTATTAAAAGTAAGGTCTCACCGTAAAAGAAGAAAAATAATCAGAACGAGAATAGGAAATAGCTAGTAGACCTAGACGTAATTGTCGTGAAGTGGAATCGATATCGTAGTGAATGGTCTATCGATTTAGTAGATGTTTCACTTGAGTGATAATAACCTAATGCTTGTGTGTGTTTTGAAAAGTTAAAATCTCACGCCGACGAGTAAGCAACTATAGAACCTTTTTTAGGCCCGAACATGACGAGGAAAACTAATACAAACATATATATAGGTGTAAAAAAGAAACTAACTAACCAACAACCTCGAACGAAAAGGGATATGAAATCGTCTCTTAAAACTTGGAATAATAAAAACTCTTTACCCAAGAAACCTGCACTATAAGGTAATCCTGCTAAATTAAAACAAACCCCGAATAGTAAAGCAGCTATATCAAAGGAGTATAAGTAAGCACCACCCATTTGACGCATATCTGTATTTCCACTAAAGAAATGTACAGTGTAACCGACTAAGACGAATAGGAAAGCTTTATTAAGTGCATGAATTATTAAGTAAATCAGAACCTCCTCATAACAACAAAATCCACAACCACAGACTAAGTACCCAATCTGGCTAATTGTAGAATAGGCAACTAATTTTTTTATATCATTTTGAAACGTAGCAGTTATTGCACCAAAAGAGAGCGTAAGTGCACCTAATAACACTAAATAATAATTAGTGAAAACTGTGAACTCAAATAGAATGGAAAATCTTATTACTAAGAAAACTCCTGCAACAACTAAGGTAGATGAATGTATTAACGCTGACGCAGGTGTCGGAGCTTCCATTGCGTCGGGCAGCCACACATGAAAGAAGAATTGTGCAGCTTTTATACCACCAGACGTTACGAGACAAAACGAAAATAGTGTAATAAAGTGTACAGCAGTGTCTCCGACAAATATGTAATGGAAGGCTAGGAAAGGTGTTTGTATAAAAATAAGAGAAAGGTCAGTGGTGTTGAATGTATTTATGGTTAATAAAAAGGAAAAGAACATAAACATGTCACTAATTCGTGAAAATACGAACGTCTTTAGTGCTGCTTTTATAGTATAAATTCGAGTTGAATAGAAGTTAACTAGTAAAAACGAGAAAAGTCCTATACATTCTCAGGCAAATAGAATTAGGAAATAGTCATAGCAGTAGAATAGAAAAACTACGCTAGTAGCGAAGAGGTTTAAAAGATACAAAAGTCTATTAATAAACGCCTCACGATACATATACTCAACTCCAAAATATAATGCGAACATAGTTAGCGTTAAAACGAGTGATGAAGAGATTAAGGCTAAACTATCTATACAGAATACTAAGTGTGAGTCGATAAGATCTAAGCAGAAAAACCAGCGACCAAAGTCTACAAAAGTATAATTACCGTGTAGTAATATTTGATACAACTCGCTTAATGAGAAAAATAAAACAAATGAGAAGGTCATTATAGAGGCGTAAAACGTACCTATCGGACCTAATCAACGTTTAAAGAGAAAGATAAATAGGCAGTGCATTACAAGAGCCACAGGTGCAAATGAGATAATACCGTGTAAATATAACATTACTAAACTTTTCAGCTCATTGACTGTTTAGAACTGCCTTAGTTTAAAATAAAATAGATTTAAGAATGGGTAGAGTGAAAAGTTGGTCGGATAGAGGACAAAGCTATAGTAAAGTTTGAAGGAGTTTTGAGGTGATGAATAATTATTAACAAGTAAAAATAAAATATAAAACATTAAGGTGTCGTATGTTTTTTTCTGAAACGCAAAAGACAGTATTGTTATGGGTTGTAGGTACTTAATAGTACTTAACGAGTAGTTATGCGATATCGAAACCGTATCAATGTCTCTATACATTAAAAAATGGTTTAAATCACTAAACGTTTTGCGTATACAGCTTTTTGTTAAATTACATGTCATTATGCCGAAGTTTTTTATATATAGTTTTTTAAAGAACGAGAAGAATGTTTTTGTAAAAAAACGGTTTAATAAAAAAACAGGTAACGAATGGGTTACAGATTTTATCCCACTTAGGTGACTGTTTTGGATATTATTTTTGATAAATAAAAATAGTAGGTGAGTATTCATAGATATAACAAGTTTGTTATACCTTTGAGTCTTAATTAAGAACGGGTTAGAGTAAAAATTTTGTACTACAAAGCTTATCATTAATTAAATTTTAAATTTTATCCTATTCAAAGTCTTCCTATTTCGGGTTTTTATAAAATTTTATTAGAATTTAATTATGTTATTTTTGTTAAAAAGAAGTGAAGCATAAATAAGTATAAGTGTGAATATTATAAAGGTTGTACTGACTGATGAGTCTACCACATTTATCATAAATCGGAAGACTGTGGAGCCGGTATAAAGCATCTGTGAAGTAAAATCGGTAGTTGTTAAGTGGTGGAAGCTATGGTTTTCAACAGTCGAGGTGTTTGTGATAAAATTCCAAACCGACTCAATTAAAACATTGTTTACCGTCAAACCTAGTGAGTATTCAATAAAAAAATTATTTAAAGATACTACCATATTACCTATATCGTACAGAAAAAAGTCTTGCCCCACAGATACTGAGTTAGTTATAAGACTTCAAAAGTTGAGATTATGGTTTGACTCAGTCAGCATATTAAGTAAAAGGCTTATTAATACAGTGTGTAGCATATTAACGTTACTGGAAGTGGAGGTAATGAACGCTAGAGGGAGTTCTTTTGTAAAATAAAATATATACGCGGTGAGGTAAAACGGTATCAAGTGTATATACCAGCATCGAATAAGTACAACTGTTAGTATTAAGCTACTATAGAAATAAGTAAATCTGACACTATTAAATACATTAACCTGTAATAATTTTCAAGTAAAATCATTTAATAGTAGTGCGTAACTAGAACCTACAATAAATAATATAGTTAATATTAAGACTGAATACCAAACACTGCCTGTGCAACTCATTCTTTGCTTTGAAGACTCGCCCCACAAAGTGGGTATAATATTAATTCGTTGAGTAAGTCTAGTGGTTGAAATAAATGAAAGTGTTATTAAAAGTAAGGTTACAATAAGGTTTTGGGTTGTATCAATGAATTGATCTACTTTAGTGCCAAAGTTATGCGAAACTAGGTCAAAGTTTAGTTGAATAAAAAGGTAGGTAATTATTATTGATTTTACGAAGAGGATTGACCGTAATCGAGTAACAACATATTCCGAGGTTGAATAGTTTCGATGTAGACGGTATAGGTAGAACAACATAATCCATAGACCAAAAACTTCCGAAGCATCTCAATTTCATCAACCACCCCACGACCCTTCCTGTAAGGCCCACCAACTACCTAAGAATAGGGTGTAAACAATTATACAGACATAGGTTCGCGACGTGGTAATTGAGTTTATTAGGGTGGCGTTGAAATAATAAGTACGGCTTATACTAGTTTTCAAGAGATTGGATAGTGTTGGTAGAAGTGTTAGTGTTCAGTAAAATAGTGCTGGGTGGAACTTGTTAACGCTATTAGAGAGGAGTGGGTTAAAATTAGAACCGTCAATAGTTATCAAGTGTGTGTAAGGGTTTATATCTATGTGGTATGCGCAGAAAACTATACACACTGACATTAGTGGGGTACAAAGTAAATTAAGTTGGCTTCTACTAAAATTTAAGTAAAAAATACCGAATATACAACATAGAAAGGTCGGGAGGTATCAAAAACTAGTTCACAAAAGATAATATGAATTTATAAAAAAGTCATTTATAAATATACGAGAGATACTGTCACCAATAACAGAGTACTCTGAGAGGGTATAATTGTTTATATATATTAACAAAAAGTGTAGTAATGTAGTTAGTACAGTTACGTGAATTAGATAAAAATTAAGTATCAATCTAGTAGGTGATCAATTGGAGTACTAAAAGTTAGGGTAGTTGTGGAATGGTAGAAGTTAAACTGGGGTAGTAGGTCTAGAATAAGATTTATTAACATTTATACAACTACAAAACGCATTGTAATCACGAGAGTTCGTAAAAACTAGCATCATGAAAGGCTGCAAAAAATGGAGGTAGGATAGAGAATAGCTCGAAACCCATTCAGCCTCCTGCAAAAAAAAGTATAAAGTGTACAGCTGAAATAATTAAGTGCAGATATTCAGCTAAAAAAATAATTAAAAGCATTGGACCATTATACTCTGTTGCATAACCAGCAACAACCTCGGATTCAGTTTCAGCGTGATCGAACGGAGCTCTTTTAGATTCTAAAAAAAGTACGACTACAAAGCCTGAAGCTGCGGGTGCATAAATTAGTATATATCAGTAGCCACTTTGGGTCGTTACAAAATCATGGAAGTTAGCTGACTGTGAACTAAATACCAATAATGAATAGAGGACTGTAATAAATATATCTAACGATATCATGTGAACTAGACCACGTACGGTACTAATGATAGCGTATCGCGATTGACTAAGTAAACCTACAATAGAGAAGAAGATATTAGATAGGAGTATTAGAACTAGGTGATATAAAATCATCGAGTCTACAGAATCGACTAGAAACATACTAGGGCCTCAAATAAAATTGAGTGAAAATAATAACTGTGTGGCGAATAATAAAGAGAGGAATATAGGGGCCATTACAGTGGCTGGGCGAGGAATGAGGAAAATTTCTTTAGTAAGCATTTTAAATAAGTCTGCTAATATTTGAAAGGCTCCATTACGTCCCATAAGGGTTGGACCCATACGACGTTGAGCAAATGCAAGTAACTTACGTTCGGTTAAGACTACGAATAGAGTTAATAATATAACTAATAAAGAGGACATTAAAGCGGCTTCGTGCAAAATCTAAAAATTAAAGTATTGTGAATAAGTAAACTGTAAAGAGGCTAAATCATAACGTAATTAATAAAAATATAATAGATGTTAGCATCTCAGATACGTTACTCGTTTCAAAAATACTATGATTGTGTCCGGGTCATATTAAATTATCTAAGTAAACCCTAACGACGGTATCAAAAACTAACCGTTCACTAAAAAGGAAGCCTGTATATATAACAAATCGCCTAACCCAAGCATCAGCTGTTTTTTTTTGCAGAAAATCGAATAAAAAGCCGTCTTGCCAAACATTCTCATTTCGTACATAAAAAGTTGATAAGAATGTTGACTTTTTGAGAAAACTATCCCAAGTAACGAATAATACATGATTAAAGGTTTTGCTTCGTAAAAACGTTAAAGCTGTTTCAAATTTGTGTTTAGTTTTGTAGATCAAGGGTAGTGCAGTAACTACAGTATATACTATCATTTAGCAAAAGCTTGACGAGTATTTGCTTTTTTAGATGAAGCTTTTTGCCTAAGTACTAATGTTCTTAATGAATATGAGCTACACTTTCGAATAAATGTTTGACTGAATTGGAATATATAGTGATCGAATAAGTCTAAATGGTGAACAAATCAACCTAAGTATAGGTAAACGAATTGGTATGAGAACTTGACTCAAGGATTACCTACATAACCCCCTTCAGGTTCATAATAATAACGTCCACAGGGGAGCATACTAGCTGTACAATAAAGTGACATCATAAAGAATACGAAAAAACTTGTTTGTAATAATGAGTTTTGCATAGGAATTGTTGCTACATATTTATGATATACGTTATAGAAATTGTAAAAAATAGGTAAGAAGGCTAGGAGGATAAAGAATAAACCCATCCACATTAGACCTTCGTAGTGGGTAGGTGAGATGACTAAAATACCCATTAGAGGCCTGAAATATCAGTGAGGTGCGACTCCGTAGAACCTAACCTCATCTAGTTCAGAGATATTTCATCTTTCAAAAAAGAAGTAATTTACAGTGGCTCCGTTAAAGTGATGTAGGAAGAAGTAGACGAAAACGTAAAGAGTTCAATACCAAGCATCTTGTATCTCTTTTAAAAATGCATCATAAAATCAGGATACATATGACCCTGATTTATCTTCATAAACATTTTCACCACTATCAGTATCTCAAGACTCGTGACAGAATAAAACGTGTAACTTAACTAAGTACAGATAATATCAGGGGGTAAAGTAATGTAATATCATTAATCTAGTTAACTGATCGACGTTTAAGTGTTTATTAGTGAAAATGATATAATAAGTTTTATAAATATTGTTAAAAACGGATCAGAAAATATTTGCAATAATAGTAAGGGTTAAGTCACTTAAATGAGATGCACTTAATGAAATACCTAATGCAATAATATAATGGAATCAAAAAAACGCGTAACCACCTAGCATTCATCCATCAGATTCGGAAGTTATGTAATTTTTTAGGTAGATTTTTTTTAAGATATGCATATATGATAAAACCATAAGAGTATCTACTCCCCTAACGTGCATATAGAAAACTTCTGCTCCGAAACGAGTATCATTAAACATTTCTTCTCTTAGTTCGACAACTAAACCAGGCTCAGGAATATAATATCAACCCAAGAAGAAACCTGATAACAATTGCATTAATATTGATAACAGTAACATAAATCCAATAATTGATGTTACGCTTGAGAATGGTAAAACTAAACGGTTGACAAAAAAGTTTAAGTACGAAAAAATCATTGATGAAAGTGAAACTAAATTTCAACTTCAATTAGTTACAACATCAATATTTTGAAAACTAGGGTGATACCCTCATAAAGCTCTTCTAAAGGTTCTTCCTTCTAACATAAGTTAACTAAGACTATTCTTGTCAATAAAGGGCGTGTCTCTCATAATCAATGTTAAGACTAATAAAAAGTACACTAAAGAATAGCATAAGTAGTAAGAGGTCGTATAGTCCAGTAAAGGTATAACCAGATACGAAAGGGAATAAAAATACTAATTCTATATCATATAATAAAAAAAATACACATATTAGTAGAAACTGAATCGAGATTTTGATGGGTCTTTGGTTTTGAGGTTTAAAACCACACTCGTAAAAATCCCGTCGACTATTTTTCATGAAGCCGAATTTACGTAATAAATCTTTAAAAGACAATATAGTTATAACGTTATAAACAAGAACTGCTAAAATAGCTGTTGATATTATGGCTAAAAATACTTCAAAATCTCCGATAAAGTAATTATTGCGTGTTAAACGAATAGTGAGGTTAGTACTAGTACTAAAAGGAATGGAGTATAGTTTAAATAGTTTACGACTAATGATAAATTAGACTCATAGGCTAAATAAGTTAATACAATTTTTAATAAATGTCTTAGTTTTTGTGTAATAGATGTTCAAAGCATAGTTATAGATTTATCTATATGAACTTACTTTACCTACTTTTTTGTAAATAACTTCTCTTGAAAAACGAACTCCCCGCCCAGTGAAGATGTTTATAGGACGCATCGCTTTAATCCCAAGCGAAGTTTTTATCACATCGTTTTTCAAAAGGCCGAATACAAAAATGCTCGTTTTACTTAAGAATTTAACGGACGTAAAGTATGAGTAGAGGTAGAGTCTGTGAGAGTATCCAAATTGCGGAGTTATCGTGTTACGCTTATTCTTATAAATATAGTAACCCTTACCTTTAAATTTAATTTTACGAAAAAAGGGTTTATAAAATGAACTGAAAACCAGATTTAGATGATTTATAAACATACGGTAAGCATTATTTATATATAATGTATGAAGTATAAAGAGGTTTGTATTTGGGTCGAATAAAACTCTAGGTACTAGTTGCGGTATACTAACTCTAAAAAAGTATTGACTTGAAGCGAAGAAAATAACGCGAACATTACTTGTTTTACTTTTTACTAATACTGCTGTCCACCCCGACGGTTTGTATATATGAAAGGTTTGCTTATTCATTTGAACAGAAGTATTTAAATCTCATCGATATTTAACTTGTTTTTTATTTAATTTTCGTTTCACTTTTTTTATAATACAACTGTAATCATTATTTCTAATACCATGCCACAACATAAGTTGTATAAGTAGACTCGTAACTATTTAGTTACTGTTCTATAGGATTCAGCTAAAGTTTTACGAGAGTTCCGATATACATAGTTGTGTGAAAATTTTCGGACTTTCCAAATTCACGTTTTTTCGGGCGAAAGGAAAAGAGTCCTTAAGGTTACATCTAGTCTGTCACCTAACGACCTCCCCGGTTTAACGCGAAGTTCTTTAAGTAATCAGTGCATTACTAGAAATAGCCTCTTATAGGAGGAGACATATTTTCATATAAAAGTAAATTTCCCGGATTTACCTCTCGTATTTTTAAAAATTTTTTTGTCGACCTTGTATATGTAGAATGAAAAAAGAGGTAACATTTGGTGAATATTTTTAAAAATAATTGTGTTCAGATTCCAGTGGTCCTCAATAAATTTTCCTATCGGCAGCATAGTATGTCCAAAAGTAGTCATGTCCTCTTTTACAGGTGGTATAGTCATGTGTTTTTTGGATACAAATGTCATATAATTGAAGGTTAGAAATATGTCCCTTCAATCAAGTCCAGTACGATATGGTTTTATCTCTCCAGCCTTGTATTCACTGAGCATTTTTCATATGGACGTTGAGAGGTACTTAAAAACCTTAAGACGCTTACCATCACGCATTAAATAATTATTTAGCTTCAAAAGCTCTATCTGATTAATAGGTCTACGTACAGACCTAGTTTTATTAAAGCAGCGGGGGACATCAATTGAGTTATCCCTGAAAAAGGAAGTGAATGTCCTATCTTTTAGATACTCAAAATCATCTATAGCCTCATGCTCCCCATAGTGGTCTAAAAGTATTTCAATAAACTCAGTAGAGTCATGAATATTGAGGCAATGATCAAGTCGATCCTCATAAAACTCCTCTTCAACCTCCATCTGCTGAAGTATATAGTTTTTATCTGATTCAATCTCGTAGTGTCGTTCAATGTGGTGCTCAATATTTTTTGTTATCATAGATAAATGCATTGATTTTATTAGTATAATAATAAAATAAATTATGAACATAACGACGTAGTTTAAGTGTTTAGTTTAAAAATTGTAAACACCGTTAGTACGTAAAGCTAACAGTATAAGAAGTTTTATACGTTTAGTTAAGTGCTTCGAGGGGGTAGCCTTACTAATTGCCCCAACATAGCTAGAAGATCTGAATCAAGTTCTTCCAGTCGACTTAACTTTAAGAGGTTTAAACCACTGAACACTAAATATAATTCAGCCTCCGAAACGGAATACCCAAGTCCGCATAGGGAAATATTCAGGGGTTTTATTTCGGATTAGATACGAATGTTCGATACCAAGTGTGTCATTTGTGTAAAAGAATCGTCTGAAAAAACGACTATTTAACTTACTTTGTACGAATATACGTGTGTTTTTTGCCGGACGCTTATACCAATACTCATGTAAAAAAGGGTTAGTTTGAAAAGTTAAACCATACTGTAGGTAAAAAGAGATTAGTTTATCTAAAGAATCATCCTGCTTTAAATTTAAAGATTTTGTTGAGTCGGTGTACCAATGTTTGTATCAAAATTGGTTGACCCCAAGTCGTGTACTTACTGGATTACCCATATTTCCCATAGAAACACAATAAACGCTAAGGTTGGTTACTACATTGCGAAGATACCTAAAGCAACGAAGAATAATAAGAAAGAGAAACTTTCAACGAATGCGAAACCTAAGGCTGCATAATTGAATAAAGTTTCTTCGTAGTCGGGAG
>Ga0210307_1061695_pt1 | contig 13655 bp, 6 predicted proteins | sample R1073metaT_FD_159690 | JGI IMG/M metagenome (GOLD analysis project Ga0210307, IMG submission 159690) | Metatranscriptome of estuarine water microbial communities from the Columbia River estuary, Oregon, United States - R1073 (Metagenome... | ecosystem: Environmental > Aquatic > Marine >...
AGCATTTTTGCTTTTACATGAATTGGTCTTGTCCTTGTGGTACTCCTGCGCACTATTGAAGCGGTCAATAATCTGTCTATTCAAATAAGTCATTCCATCCATTTCAATGTGTCCGAATTTAGGTCCTAACTCTTCTGCCATATCAAAGAGCAGACCACCTTCCCATAACGAAGCTGCTTCATCGATTGCACCAAAGTTCTCGGGTATATCTGCATCGCACTGTTGCACTGCCTCGTTCAATTTGTGGACAATCCACATCCAAACATGAAGCACTTTGACAGCCATGCAGCCAACGTTGATGACTCTAGCGTCAAAAGCGTCACTTGCAATTGTGTGGGCATATTCCGTAGCTGGGTGACCATCAAAGAGAAATGATCCGTCAGTCTTATCTATGTCATCATATAATGCGTACACATACTGATTGAACAACAGCTCGTCATCCATACTATATTTTGCATACACACTCATCGACTTGATGCTCATTCCGATGGTGTCCTCGTCGTCATAAAATTTCCTAGCAGAGATTCCATCGCCAGAACTGCATAATCCTTGAATAACTGTTTTCAGATTTGATAGGTTTTCAACATCCACATCTGGAACGTATTCTCCGTTTGCAATTGTATGACCCGAATTGTTACTTGTGTACACTGTATTTTGGTCCGCGTCGATTGGACTTTGCCCTGCAACCAAGCCACATACCTGACTACCAAGTATGTTGCAGTCAATAGAACTTGCTGTAACAAACTTTTTGAGACTAGAGTAAATTGCATCTCTATCCTCAACAACACATTTCGACGGAGTGGACTCCACCCGTATTTTTGCTTCTACTGTAGTCGCCGACTCCGGATCTACTGCTCGAAGGAATGGAACTATTGCATTTGCCGAAACAAATGCCAAGAGGCAATGCATTTCGTTGGAGTCGGATTCTGCAAATTGTGTGTGAAATGCAAGATTGTCAACCAGAATAGCTTGTAACAACGTCTCGATAACACCAATGGAAGACTGGAGTCGATCACACTGAAATGTGTCGATGTATTGGAGACCATTTCTGAACTCGTTTACCAGGAGGTTATTTATCTTCGAATGACCACTCTCGTCGCACGAGTCAAAATGATCGCACAACTCTTGTGCAATCTGGAAAAACAGGTGTCCATCTGTATCAGAACCACCCTCTGATGCACCTTCAGCCCATCCGATTGTGATTGCAGCCGCACGGTCCCAAAATGAGCTTGCCAGTGGCTGCTGGTTGGCACAAGCAGTTTGGGCTTGATACATGCTGTCGAGAGTAGCAATGTGCATATCGATGGTTGCCAACGAAAGACTGGCTGCAGCACTGTTTTTTAGTGGCGATGTGAACTCAAATTCTGTTGTTCCTTCAATAGCATTCTTTGTAAGACTTGCAGGGTTGTACCCATTCCCTTCCGTTGAATAGCTGCTCCAAATATTTTGAACATCAACAGTAGTAGGGGTGCGGATTTTATTAATCGAAAAATACCTTCCGTTGCTAGTGTTGTCAACATTCCGTCCGTTATTATAAATATCAGCAGCCAAAGATGTTGCCTCCATTACGATGAAAGATAGCATTGCACTAATATCGAGATCGATTTTTGACCAGTCAAGTGATTCGTCTGTAGCTGGGGTGTACCCTGCAAGTTCCAAAGGATTTTCATCATTACATTCAGGCCATGTAGTACCCTGGCTTAGAGAACTTTTACCAACCCAAGAACAGGTAATTCCTAAACACTGGAATCTATCTTGAACCATCTTCAATATTCCGGTAAACGTTGCAGAAGTATAAGTTTGTTTTTCTGAAATCAGTTGCTCCCAGAGTTCATCAAACGTAACTTCATCGCAAATTGAAATCAACGGTAGCACCATTAATGAGTACAAAATCAAGTAGTTGGTTCTGTCGTCAAGGGCTTGATTTGCCATTCCCGACATGGATGCAAGGCTTCGGATGAAATTTTGCACCAACGGGACAATCATAATCTGTGTTGTGTAGTCAACATCAGTTTTCATCATTAGTGCACGATCCTGTCGTTGATCTGATGTGTCAGTCTTGCAGCTGGCATAGCTCTCTTGTAGTGACGATAACATATCAATCATTTCTTCGTTGACACCAATATCAACGTTTGTGAACTCACTTTGTGCTCTGGCTGCCCACGCAAAGAGGCTTGATCCAGTCGTCATATTCGGATCTGTCTGAGAGCCGAACCAAAACGCAGCTGCATTATCAACAGGGTTGCGATCGCTATTTGTCGTGCCATCACGGCAGAATGCCACTGCTTCATACAACTCGGTGGTCATGGCCATCCACATAATGACCACACTAATTGTTTCAGCACTCAGCTCGGCATCAAAACCGGATTGTTTTTCAATCTCATCCATGACGATTGTATCACCAAATGGCAAGAGCGGCTTGTCGTCAAACATTTTGTTGCTGTAACCATCTCCATCATTATCACCACTGTGACTATTCCAATAGCCGTACATGTAAAGAACGTAAAGAGGATTGGTCTTTGAAATCTCTTCCCACTGTATTCTAGTACTCAATGACTGAAGGGAAATACCGTCGTCGAATTGTGTATAATATGCGCGTGCTACATCCGCGGTCTCTGCATTGGCAATCATGGCAATTTTATCGGTCAAATTAATTCTGAAGAAATACAGAGAAGCGTTTGACGAAGCATTAGTAAAAATGCACATAATGGCACTAGACACACACAACAATGAAAGGGTACTTACATCTGTTCCACATTGCTGGCTGGCTTATATGCTCCACCCAAAAGTGACCCAATTGTCCCGTTCTGATTGACATTATCACTTGTGTCTGGCAAGAAACCATTGTCATCGGCCACTGTAGGAGTGTTTGTATTGGCAATGTTCTCGCAAATTAGTGTTGTCAGCAAGCTACAGTCTATAGTTTCTTTATTCACAAATGATCTCAGTGCGATGAGCACAGATGTTATTCCATCCTTCATAGGAATATTGTTCGGGAAGTCACCCAAATTCTGACGGATGACGGCAGATGCCTCTGAATCCACGTTATCGATAATGGGCGTCAATGCTTGGGCAAAAATATAACCTTCAACAATTGATTCCTCGTCTGATTCATCCTCGACAATTTGCCTTGCAAAGTAAGCAACGGTATCAACAAGCACTGTCTGGAGCAATTTTTCAATCTCGTTCGCTTGTGTATACGCTGCCACACAGTCTTTCGAAAGGATGCTCTGTTTTCCTTCTTTAAGACGTCTTATCAGCTGTCTGTTAACTTCGGAGTCGTTGGCTGCGTTGCACTTGCCAGCTTCCTTGCATAGGTATTGTGCGATATTGTAGAAAAGAACTCCATTATCACTCGACCCTCCATCTTGAGAGCCCTCCGTCCATCCAACTAATACCGCAACCGCGGTGTCCCAAGCTTTAATTGCCTCACTTCCATTATCATCGCAAAGCTCATCTGCCCTGAATAATGAGTCAATGGCGTAAATGTGCGACGTGATAGCGACCAAATATGCTTCGGTGATCACTCTTCGCTGCAAAGAAGAAGCGTTTTGGAACATGGAACTCTCCTCGTCGAATGCATTGTAAACAATCTCATTTACCGCATTATATAGTTGTTTCAAGTCGTCGCCCTTCACACTCTGCGCTGAGCTCGATTCCAAACTCTTGATAGAACTAAAACCTTGATAGTTGTCTTTGAAGACACCTCCATACTTGTAAACATTTGATGCTGCGTCATAGGCTTCAACTTCTAACAGCATGCCAATAGTCCTGATATCAATATCAACTTTGGCCACGTCCATTGTTTGCGCCGAGACTTCTTGGTAGCCCGCAATGCTAAACGCAGTAAAATCTTGACATACTGGCCAATCTCCAAGCATAAACGGAGCTGTTCCAACCTGAGCACAAGAAATTTCCAAACAGGCATAATTCTTCTGCAATGTTGTAACAGTGTCCGAAAGGAGACTGGAGTCAAAAGTTGAGCTTTTCGAGACGGTAGTGTCATATAACTTTTTGAATCCAGCTTCGTCACAAACCATCACCTGAGGCAAAGTTACGAGCGCAAACAATATCATTGTATCAACTTGATCTGAATCGGGGGCTGTCACTTTGCCGGCTTCAATCGCTAGGGAGTAAAGAAAATTTTGCATCAGCGGTACAGTCATGGCAGTCGTCGTATTCTTCGCAACTGACCACATCCGCTCTAATATCGTGTCCATTTCACCATCGGGTTTTGATTCTTCAAGGCAAAGATCTAAGTCACTTTTGAGTTGTTTCAGATTCGCAAGTATTTCATTGTTTGCATCAAAGGCTGGGCTGTTGAAAAGTCGGTGCATCCTTCTTGACCATGCATATAGACTTCCTCCATCCATTGAATCGGTGTTTTGCTGATTGCCTATCCAAAAAGCAGCAGCTTTGTCGATTGGGTTCACAAGATCAGGATAATTTTCCGCAGTCATTGTGGCACAAAACACAACACCCTCGTAAATTGATTGCACTGTAGCCATCCACATAATAACAGCACGAATCGTCATCCCCGTTAATTGAGAGTTGTATCCAGAGGGTTTATTGTACTCGTCTTCAACAATACTGTTACCAAAGAATTCAACAGGTTGGTCATCGAATTCCATGTCTCCTCCACCGGCGGTTCCACCGTCTGCGCTTTTCCAAAGTGAGTACATATATAGTGAATAGAGAGGATTGGTCTGTCTGACCCATGAACTGAAGTATTGATTGGTCGCTATGCTTTTTAGAGAGACGTCACCATCCTTGTCATAGATATTGTAGCTCGCTTCTTTGTCACTCTGCTTCTGGATATCTTCTATATCGACTGTGAGTTGAATAATGCTGTCAACGTTTGTTGTAGGAGTGTAAGATAGGAGAGGTGGACTGGATGCACCTACGTCTATAGCGCTTGTAACATCAGAACTTGCTGTCGGAGGGGTTAAGGTCTCGGTATCACAAATTGCAGTATCCAGTAATGTACAATCGATGTTTGCTTCACTGACAACCGTTTTCAATGCAGCTAACACCTGGTCCACCATCGGTTGCGATAAGACGTTTACACTGAGACCCACGTTGGATCGAATTGTTTGTTCTGCGTTGGTGTCTTTTATAAGAGGGATGAGCGACCATGCTATGGCGTAGAGATCAGCTTTATTGTCATCGTTGGATGGATCCTGAATGACCTGCTGTGCAAAATAGGCTGTGGCATCAACAAGTACAGTGAGAATCAACGTTTCAATCTGATTGACATTGTCCTTGGCCTCGACGCACAGACCACCCTCAATTGAATCTCTTCCTGTTTTCAAACGGAGCATGATGAATTTGTTAACCTTGGAATCCTCCCCATGTATAGAATTGGCAACTTCGCAAGAGGCAGTCCTAGAGCACAAATACCGACTAATACTGAGAAAAAGAAGTCCTTTTGCATTTTCCGTTCCTTCGGCCCAGCCTGTTAGAGAAGCTACTGCTCTGTCCCAAGCATCGATGTTACAATCATCTATTGCCTCGTACATTGAATCAAGTGCATAAATGTGCAGCAAAATAGTAACCATAGAACCCTCGGCAATAACCCTTCGTAGACGAGGATTTTCTGATTCAAAAGCTCCCTTTCCCAAGATCGCGTCGTCAACAATGTTGTCACTTGGATGCGTCATGTTCGCAAAGTGATTTGAGAAGGCTGTTGCCACGCTGTTACTCGGGTGGCTTTGGCCTGTCGCATATTTTTGAAGGGGGTAATACCCTCCTTGTAAACCAGTTCTGGAGAATCGTCCCCAATGATAGATGTCATATGCTGCTTGAGTTGCATTCATCTCTACCAGGGTACCAATCGTTCGCACATCTAAATCAACTGTTGCAACCTCTCCTAGTTCTTGACTGGCCCCTACGTATCCGTGTATATTCAATGCGGTATCTTTGCATGCATCACCAGGAAGAGTAAATACGGCATCCCCGACCATGCTGCAGTCAATACCTAGACACGTATAGCGACTCTCGAGTTTATTCCTTGCATAAACTAAACTATCCGGAGTAGCATCGTTTCTCACATTTACAACATAGTCATCGTACAAATCACTGAAAGCCTTATCATCACATACGATGATTGGGGGCAAAGTCATCAGCCCATAGAGCACTACAAAGTCACGTTTGTTGGCATCTTCCAAACTAGTTGAATGCCAATACAAACTTTGGACTAACGGAACAGTCATCCATCTAGTAATATTATCCACTTCAACCCTCATATTGCTTGCCATGTCATCTGTACTTTCCTCAGGCGCTGTCAAGCAATTTTGCAGAGTGGTCTGGAGTTTTTTTAATCCCTGCATGATTTGAGCATTCACGTCCTGCCCAGTGAATTTCGAACCAACATCTTTTGCCCATGCATATAAACTCCCTCCCCCCACAGCAGATTCTTCTTCTTGGGTTCCAATCCAAAACGCCGCAGCCATATCAATTGGATTCACAAAGTTAGGTTCATTTATGTCATCGGGCCTCACATCACACATCTGCACGCCCTTGTAAAGCGATTGCACCGTCCCCATCCACATGGTGGTCACGCGGATGGTTTGTGCAGTAACGTCCGCATCATATCCAGATGCCTTATTGAATTCTGACTTGATGATAGTATTTGGGTAAAAATCCACCGGTTGGGATAAAAATTTCATGGATTCCCTCGGCACCTCGGAGCCAGTCCTGCCATTTCCGTGGATACTCTTCCACAACGCATACATGAAAACTCCATACAAAGGATTGACTTTTTGATCAAGGAAGGTGCTAGGGTTGGTATAGGAAAAGCCAACTTCATTGGAATTGGATATTCCTTCCAGTGACAATCCTTCTGCTTCTGTCGTATAAAAACGCTCCGCCTCGGCCAAGCCATTAGTATCAAGTTCGATCGCTTCAATTAACTCCGTCAGTTGGATAATATGATCAATATTGGTCGTAGGTTGGTATTGTCCCCCCAACAGAGAGTCACTTGCATCCCCAACTGCTTCGCGGGGAAGATGAAAGCATGAGAGCAGAGTCAACAGTAAAGAGACGAAGAAGGGGCTGGTGTCATGTCGTCGCCTGTGGCAGCGCATCGTTTTCTGTGGTCAAGCAGATTTAAGACAGCAATCAGTCTCCTCCTCTGGTGATTTGATACTACGGAGTGGTCTCCCAGAGATTCGGATGAGCTGCAAACTTATGCACCTTGCCTATGCAGACAAGCCCGGCGGGTCTTGATCTTGCCAAAGTGAAAAAAAATGATGAAGTGGAAAGTGAAAGTGGAGGGTGAGGGACGTCGTACGTACCTGTCCTCCCACCGAAGACTTTTAGCGGAGGAATTAGTTGCAAATCTGGAGCGCTCATTCGAAAAAGATTTCATCATCACAGCTCGGGTTGTCAGTTGTCAAGTTGCATTTATCAGTTGTCACTCATTGTCAGCTGTCGAAGTTGCATGCCGCATGCCCAAAGTTAGGGCGGTCGCAGTTACATAGGAAGCTTAGAGTATATTTTTACGACGATGACGCTGATGACAGCAAGTAATCATGGTGTGCCCCTGCTGCTTTACTATTCCATCTGTCATCACCAAGCTACTAGCAACGGCATATGCCCTTAGCTATGGCCAGCGCTTCCTAACAAAGAACTCTAACAAGTGGGTTCGACGTATCTCCTTTGGGGTGACACTCATCATCTCGCTTATACTCGTGGGTATTGGGATTTTCCTTCTCGTGCTTGTCAATAACGACGATTTGCGGACCCGAAGCTTTGCCAATTTTTGCACTATGCAAAATCTAAAGGATGGTGGACCGATGAATGAAGTTCGATGTGACATTCTTAATTCAGCTGGTATATCTGGTAGAGTTCTTGAATTTGGTCCAGGACCCGGAACAAACTTCAAATGTTTTGCCAACTCGACCACTATTGACGAGTATGTGGGAGTTGAGCCAAATACGTATTTCAAAGAGGAGATGATGCGTGAAAAAGAAAAGCGAGGATTGACCTTTCCACTTGAGTTTGCACCACTTCGAGGCGAGGATTTCGTCGATGTTACGTCTGAAAGCTTTGACATAGTTATTTTGACACATGTCTTGTGTAGCGTTGACTCTGTGGAGACTGTTCTTGCTAATGCTGAGAGAGCACTAAAGCCTGGTGGGAAAATGATCATTATGGAACACATGTCGGCCCCTGATGGCACGAAAATGAAAATGGTCCAAGACGTGGTAGGTCCAATCTTTAATATCATTGGTAATGGCTGCAAGGTATTGGATATGCCGACGAAAATTCAGAATTATTTGGGCAATCGCTTCTTTGTTCAACTTGAGAAATTCGAGGCTCCCTTGCCAGCTTTCCCGCTCTTCTTTGCCAGGCCTCATGTCAAAGGCATCGTTACAAAGAAATGAACGCTCAGCAACAAAAAGTAGGATGAATAACAGAGAATATACTTAGATGACGAGTCTGACAATAATTCCAGCGCTGTAATTTTATATGAAAATCAATACCATGGTGTATTGCATCATCCATATTATATATCAAGAGTTACAGATACTCGGCTGGCAACTCAAATGTACTCTCCGTTCCCTCCTTCTGTTTTCCAACAAAAAGCGTCCCCGTCAAGGGCATGTGATCCCAATGCAAGGACAACTCCACCTCCTTCCCCCGTAACTCAGCACCCTGATCCACCAATCCATACTTGACAAACACATTCTTTTCATTCAAAATTTTCTTCTCCGGCGGATCCGTATTTTCAATAATACGATCCCAAAGCACTATTTGATTCTTGGGATTGGTATCTGTCTTATATGACGCAATCACGTACACAAACAATTGTTTAATATTCCAATGGAAGGCGGGGGTCATATCGGCTTGTAGGTCAAAACTCAACAAGGCTCGATCGACGCCACCGTGATTTTTTAGACTTTTCATGTTGTTCAACGCCAATTTGGTAATGATTGGTTGATGACGAGCGGCATGGTTGAATTTGGATAATGCCGCAAGGATGGAAAGGCATAGGAGGACTGTTAGACCGAAGAAGACTACGGCGTTGAGGCGGACCCAGACTGTGTGCATGATTCGTTTTTGAGTGTGTGTGTCTATGATGTGTATTGTTGCTTCTATATATTTATCCTGCTGCTCAAAGGAGACTCTCACTCTTCTCAGATACAAAAGCAGGTTTTGATAATTTTTATCGAGCTTGTGCTGCCGTTTTTTAGAGGTGTTAGTATTGAGTTAGTCCGCTCACCTCCGGGTCTGTGTTCATAAAAATGGTGGATTGTGGTGGTTGTTTTATTTTGCCCGATCTCCTCAAATCCCTCATAGATCCCATTAATCGCTTTTTATGAAACGTCAGCATGATTGTTGTGCACAAAACATCTCAGAAAAGCGATAATGTACGAAGTCTACGACCCTCCTTCCACGTGTTGCTAGTTGGGCTCAAAAAGCGTTCGTCGGCTCGACGAAGTTCGTCGGCTATTCAACTTCCAATAAAAACAATAACTGCGGCCGATGTACAAGTGTTCCCAAGTCAAAAGCTATTACCTGGGGAGACTGTAACAGAAGACGCCGACGGAGGAGATAAACACATTATCAACAATAAAAAATAAGTATGAAATTTCAGGTAGCGACGGGAATTCTCGCCACGGCACTTTTAGGAGGTGATGTTAGCTTATTAGGCACATCCGCCTTCTCCTTCGTTCCTCAACGAAGCAGCGTCGTGGTTACAACATCCAAAGGGATCAGTAAGAATGATGGCCATGTCAGTCGCACTCGCTCATCATTGGTGATGAAGGATGACAATTCGAAATTCAGTTTTGCCAATCTTTTTAGCGGTGAAGGTGCTGCGGCGGCTGCCCCAACTCGTGTCCGTGGTGGAAACTCTGCAACGTTGGAACCTCATCCCAGTCAACGTGATCATATCAATCCGCTGAATGCACTCTACCCTCCCAATAAACGTGCCATCGAGGAGTCTGCGGGCACGGCACCATCACCTCCACTGCCATTCCACCCGGGAGTTCAATCTGGCGTACTTTCCAATGGCTTTTCGTACGTTTTCCTTCCCAATCGATCCCCACCCAATCGATTTGAGGCTCATCTACAGGTTTTCAGTGGATCCTCCGATGAATTGGAACCACAACAGGGAATTGCCCATCTTACCGAACACGTAGCCTACATGGGCTCACGCAAACGTGAACGTCTCTTTGGCACGGGAAGTCAAACTAATGCTTATACCGACTTCCATCACACCGTGTTCTACGCTGCATGTCCCACCTACAGTCCCAACGGTGGATCATTCGGCGCACCCCAACCCATGCTCCCCATGGCACTTGATGCATTATGCGACGTCATGGAAGCACGATGTGATCCCTCCCGTATCGAAAAGGAGCGTCAAGCCGTCCTCTCCGAAATGACCATGGTCAACACCATTGAATATCGTGTCGAATGTCAAATATTGAGTACACTCCATCGTGAGAATCGATTGGCAAAGCGTTTCCCCATTGGAAAAGAAAGTTTGATTCAAAAATGGAATAGGGATGATGTGAAGACGTGGCATAGGACGCATTACCGTCCGGACAATGTCTTGTTGTATGTTGTGGGTGATTTGGATCCGGAGTATGTGCAACAGACGATTGAAGATAAGTTTGGACACTTGAGTGCTGAGAAGCAGGGGAGTGAAATTGCCCTGACGGAGTTGAAGGGCGAGGCGAGTGAGTTGGCCGATGCGGTTGTTGGGGGGACGTTGAAACAACGACAGAGTTGGCATTATCCTCCCGTTAGACACGACTTTTGTGTTGTGGAGGGTGTGAACGATTTGTTGAATGATGGGACAAAATTGGTGGAAACTGGCGATTTGGAGGTTGTTGAGAAGAAAAGTGAGGACGAGAGCAGTATCGGCAGTATCTATGATATTCACTTGCAACAACCGTATGCTCTGGATGACAAGGTTCAATTCTTAAAGGAGGCGGAATTATCTCCTGGAAAAGTCATCCGACCACATATTTTCAAGCATGAGTTGCTTCAGAATTTCTCTTTTCATCTCTTTGCCAAGAGACCTGTGGAACCTATTAAGGATATGAAATCTTTCCGTCGAAGTCTTGCCAGGAGAGTGTGCTTGGCGGCGTTGCAGATTCGACTTAATGTTGGTGGCAGGTCGGATGATCCAGCCTTTACTTTTGTGGAGTTTAATCAGTTAGATTCGGCACGTGAGGGATGCGCCGTCTGCAGTCTTGACATGACAGCTGATCCACCAAGATGGAGGGAGGCTGTTTTGAAGTCTATATCTGAAATTCGTAAATTGGGTATACATGGTGTCACGCCCGGCGAGATGGAACGTTACGCCTCTGCTTTGTTGACCGATGCTGAACAACTTGCTGCTCAGGGTGATATGATTAGCCATGGCGATCAATTGGCGTATTTGATGGAGACGGTGGCAAATGGACATACCTTTATGAGTCCTGAGCAGAGTTATGCGGTAACAGAGCAGGCGCTTTCTACACTGACTTTGGAAGAAGTAAATCGTGCAGCTGCAGAGCTTTGCTCTCACATAACCGGGTTGAATGATGGTGAACTGACATCAACTGGCATGGTTGTTGCCGTAGCATGCACTCCCAAGAGTTCTGACAATGATGATGCTTCTTTTGTGGATGACGATTTGTTATGTCAGGCGATTCGTGACGCCTGTTCTATAGAGGTGGAGCCGGTCGAGGACGTTGTTGTGCCTCACACTCTTGTTACTCCCGAGGAACTTGAGGAAGCAATGAAGGCTTATCCTCCAAAGTGGGAATCGGGACAATTTACAGACGGCACGCCGAACACCCCAGCGGATCGTATTACTCGTCCTTTTACTCTTCGTCGACTTGGTAATGGTATCCGTGTCGGAATCAACCAGAATTCTGCAGAGTCTCAGCGTGGTCATTTGCGCCTTGTAGCACCCGGGGGACGTGATGCTGAGAGGCGACTTGGGTTTAAATCCGGCAGTCTAGCTGTCGGAGCCCGTGCTATGCAGGAGGGTGGATCCTTCGGAAGCTTCTCTCGTGAACAGGTGGAGTTGTTCGCTGTCGATCACTTAATCATGGTCGAAATCAATTGTAATGAGGAATCTCTTGTTATGGACTTTGTTTTCCCAACCACGAACGTTGGTAACAGTGGGTATGGCGAAAATATGAAACTGGGAATCACTGGAACTGAGGCTGTTCTCCAGATTGTCCGTGAAATCTTGATTGACTTCAATTGGGAAGAGGATGCACTTGGTCGCAGTAAGTCAAGTTACCGAACTGCTCATGAAAGTCTTGGAAAGAGTCTAGAGGGGAAGAGTACTGAAATGGTAATGGACGCAGTGACCTCTGGGGATGAGAGGTTTTTGTCAATCGACGTTGATACTGTAAATGCTGTCACTCTCGAGGATGCAAAAAATGCTGTCATGTCGCAATTGAGGCCGAAGGATCTAGAAATTTCAGTGTCTGGTGACTTTGTTGTGAACGACGTGCTTGATCAGATTCTTCAATACTTGGGAACTGTACCTGCGGATACCAATGCAGAGTACGAAGTTAAGGATGCACCAATGGAGTTCGCTAGCGTGCCCAAACTTTCGTTACCGGGTAAGCACCTAGACTTGGAATTGGAAGACTCTGATCCTCGTGCTGTTGCGTACGTGGCTGGAGCTGCACCAAATCAATGGGGTTACCTTGCTGATGGTACATCCGTGGCGCAAAGAGTTAGCGAGGCAGACAAACGAGCGAGCGACTATGACAAACAACGGCGGGCGCACCCACTGTTTGGCAACGCTGCCCTTTCCTTGATCTCTGAAATTGCAAACAGAAGACTGTTTAGCACAGTGAGAGAGAGAAAACAGCTGACATACGATGCAAACTTTTCTCTGACAGGATTTGAGCGTATGAAAGGAGGATGGTTCTTGGTCACAGTGACTGCATCAAAAGAGAAGGCCCAGAGGGCATTAGATGCATGCAAGGAAACACTGGAAGCACTCCGAAAGTCCAATCCAATTTCTGTTGACAATTTGGAGTCAGCGAAACGGGTCGTTTTGAATCGTCATGAGGGTGAACTTCGCACGTCGCAATATTGGGCTACAATAATGTCAGGTATCCAAGAGGAGAGTATTCCACTTAAAGGTCCTCTTTCAGTCACAGACTTCCACGCTGTCATTGAAGCCATGACAGTTAAAGATCTGCAACTCGCATTAGATTGCATGGGGCTAGAAGAGAGTGAGCTTTACACTGCCATTGGGAAGACAGTGCAGCCTGAAGGTTTGGTAGTTGATGACATAGTGAAGGCTTCCCCCATGGCAGGAATGGGACGAGGAGGAGCTTTGACAGGTTAGAGCTGCTTAATAAAAATAATTTCAATTAATGAATATACTATGATTGGTATGACATTCTATTCTTGCACTTCACCCACCCGTCGGCGTTTGCTCTCTGCATCTGCCGTCGCGTTTCTTGGGGGTTTCCACCGTTTGGCAAACGCCAAAGAAGCAATTTCTCTATCTAACTCAATAATCTCTTGGAAAACGATGCCCATTTCGTATGTCAAATTTTCTTTACGGAAGTGATCATCTCTGGAAAATTTGTCAGCTAGTAAAAGTGTTTCGATCTCTCTAGCAATATCTTTCATGTCCAAGCTTAGATTGTTCCTCCTGCTTTTTAGAATTTCATCCTTAC
>Ga0210307_1094514_pt1 | contig 13593 bp, 13 predicted proteins | sample R1073metaT_FD_159690 | JGI IMG/M metagenome (GOLD analysis project Ga0210307, IMG submission 159690) | Metatranscriptome of estuarine water microbial communities from the Columbia River estuary, Oregon, United States - R1073 (Metagenome... | ecosystem: Environmental > Aquatic > Marine >...
CCCGCCTGCGCCGTGCTGTCCGTGTGATGGATGCCATAGCGCCAGCCTGTCAGCGCGCAGAGCGATTGTAGCTCTGCTTTACGCTCGGCCAGCCGCGCGAGATAACGGTCGCGCAAATCGCTGGCTTTCAGGGTCTCATGGCTCAGCGTGCCGCCCATAGACTGGAAAATTGTGCGGCCCGTGAAGGGAAAGGCCTCTTCTGACGGGTCGAGCACATGGCACAACACGCCGCGCACGCCACGGTCGGCGGCTTTGGTCAGGGCGGTACGCACGCCGCCAATATCGCCCATGAAATCGGAGATGAAAACCGTGCGGGCATGGGGGATCATCCCGCGGTGCTCTGGTGGGGCGTAGTCCGCAACATCGTCACGGCAAAACATCTGCGCCATCGCCATAATCTGGGGACGGCCAGCACGCGGGGGCAGGGCAGTGCCGGTTAGGCCTACCCGCTCTCCGCCACGGTTCAGCAGGATCGCTACAGCCAGCGCCAGTGCGCGCGCCCGGTCAATTTTCTGCGGCACCGCATCGGATGAGGCAAACCGCATCGAGGCCCCTTGATCGACCCACATCATCACAGACTGTGCAATCTGCCATTCGCGTTCGCGGACAAATTCGGTGTCACCCATCGCCGAACGACGGTAATCAATCGCACGGCGGCTGTCGCCAATCTGCGCCGGGCGGTACTGCCAGAAATCATCCCCTGCACCCGCACGGCGGCGGCCATGCGCGCCCAGCAGGACGGCACCCGCCAGATGTTCGGCCCGTGCCAATAGCGCAGGGAAAGCGGCGGCTTCGTCTTGGGACAAGGCACGCAGGGCGAGGGGATCACTCATGCAACGGCAGCTTTTGGAGCTGTCAGGGCTGCGGCAGTCTCGTCAATCAGGGCGGTTAGGCTATCACCGCGCGCGCGCGCGGCAAAGTTCAACGCCATGCGGTGCGTCAGCACAGGCCGCGCCATATCAATCACATCTTCCGCCGAAGGGGCCAGACGGACCTGCAACAGCGCCCGCGCCCGCACGGCCAGCATCAAGGCCTGCGCGGCACGCGGTCCGGGCCCCCATGACACGGTCTCCTGTACCCGCTTGCTCGCGCCCGCTTCGTCGGGACGGAAAGCGCGAACCAGATCAAGGATCATTTCGACCACGCTATCGCCTACAGGCATCCGGCGCAGCAGGCGCTGGGCGTCCAGCAATTCGCCCGCAGTAAAGACCTCGACAGATTGCGCCTCTTCCTCGCCTGTGGTGGCGATCAGAATGTCACGTTCTGTCGCGCGGTCGGGGTATTCGATGTCGATCTGCACCAGAAAACGGTCCAGCTGTGCCTCTGGCAGGGGATAGGTGCCTTCCTGCTCAATCGGGTTTTGCGTGGCCAATACATGGAAAGGCTTGCCCAGCGGGCGGTTTTGCCCTGCAACCGTCACAGTTTTTTCCTGCATCGCCTGCAACAACGCTGACTGCGTGCGCGGGGACGCGCGGTTGATCTCGTCCGCCATCAAAAGCTGGCAGAACACCGGCCCTTCGATAAAGCGAAAGCTGCGTGTGCCTTTGGCATCTGTTTCCAGAACTTCCGAGCCGAGGATATCAGCCGGCATCAGATCCGGTGTGAACTGCACACGTTTACCATCCATGCCCATGACAGTGCTTAGTGTTTCGACCAGTCGTGTCTTGCCCAGACCGGGCAAACCCACCAGCAAGCCGTGTCCGCCACAGAGCAAGGCAGTCAGTGTCAATTCAACCACACGCTCCTGTCCGATGAACCGGGCCGTGATGGATTTGCGCGCCTCCGCCAGCTTTTCGCCCAAGGCTTCGATCTGTTCGACCATGTCTTCGGCCGCTTGGTTTTCCGCTTGGGTCATGACTTCTCCGCTGTGCAGGTTATATTGCTCAAATGTAAGTGTATCTCGAACTGAGGGAATGGCAAAAGCAATGAGCGGACAAAAAACTGTGACTCCGTCAGCGACAAGCCTCGCTGAGTCCATAAAAGCCACAAAAACACGCGGATTGCCGCCTGTTGAGTTGTGGAACCCGCCGTTTTGCGGTGACATTGATATGGAAATTCGCCGTGACGGGACGTGGTTTTACGAAGGCACGCCGATGGGCAGGGTCGCATTGGTCAAACTTTTTGCGTCGATTCTGATCCGCGAGGAGGATAAATACTTCCTTGTGACCCCCGTTGAGAAGGTGGGCATCCGTGTTCAGGATGCTCCTTTTGTTGCGGTGGACTTCGAAGTGTCAGGCGAAGGCACTACTCAACGCCTGACCTTCACCACCAATCTCGAGGATATAACTGTTGCCGGCCCCGATGCACCACTGCGCTTTGTGCGTGACGCTGAGACCGGAGAGCCTTCGCCTTACGTCCGCGTCCGTCGAAACCTTGAGGCACTGATTGACCGCAAGAGCTTTTACCGTTTGGTCGAGTTGGGCGTGCACTACGAAGGATGGTTTGGCGTCTGGTCGGGTGGGCAATTCTTTGGCATCATCCCGTCAGACGAACTGCCGCAGGAATGAACATGCGGCGCATCCGTCTGGCCTTCTTCGCTGGGATAGCCGCGTTAGGCATATCGCCGATACCTGCCGCTGCGCATGATACCCCGCTTGCGGCGTTTTTCGATCTTGTTGCAGTCGGGTCTGTGTCCAGTTTCGCCGAGGCGCTGACCCATGAACCTGATCTGGCGGTCAAAGCGGATAAATACGGTTTCTCTGCTGTGCATGTCCTCGACTATCTCGGGTTTGAGGACAAACTGGCGCTGTTGCAGCGCTTTGGCGCCGATATCAACGCGCGCAATGACGAAGGGCACGCGTTGCTCCACATCATAATGGATCCTGCTTTGATCCCCGTTGCTGTGGCTGCAGGCGCAGATGCGAATTTGGGTGATTATAGCGGGCGTACCCCCCTGATGGTTCATTTGTCAGAGCCTGACGGCGCGGATTTTGTGCCTGCGTTTGTGGCGGCAGGTGCCGACCTAAATGCGCGTGATGCCAAGGGTAAATCTGTGCTGGACTACGCGGTTGACCATAACGACCCCGCGCTGACGGAAATGTTGTTGGCAGCAGGTGCCAAGCCATGAGACCAGCCGCCAACCTTTCCCATCTGTGGCCCGAACTGCCCTATCTGGACCGTTTTGAGGCGGCCGCCACAGCAGGATTTACCGGCGTAGAAGTGCTGTTCCCCTATGCTGTGCCAGCAAAGGAAACCCAACTCGCCCTGTTGCGTGGTGGCTTGCAAATGGTGCTGATCAACGCACCGCCACCCAATTATACGGGCGGCCAGCGTGGTTTTGCGGCAGAGGTAGGGAATGAGGCGCGGTTTGCCCGCGATATGCGGCGGGCATACCGCTATGCGCAGGAACTGCGTGTGCCGATGATCCATGTGATGGCGGGTTATACCCATGGGCAAGCCGCCAAAGACACGATGATCGCCAATCTCAAACAGGCTGTGCAGGACACGCCCAAGGGCATAACACTCATGTTAGAGCCGCTTTGCCCTGAATCCCTGCCCGATTATTTTCTGAATGATTACGCCTTGGCGGCCGAGATCATCGCGGCTGTGGATGCGCCCAATCTGCGGCTGCAATTTGACAGCTACCATGCGCAAATGATCCACGGTGATGCCGTGGCGGTGTTTAATCAATACCGTGATTTGATCACACACGTTCAAATCGGCGATACGCCTGAGCGTGGCGCGCCAGGTACAGGAGACGTTGATTTCCCCGCCCTATTTGCAGCTCTGCGTATGGCGGAATATAGTGGCTGGATCAGCGGCGAATACACGCCCGGCCCTTCGACAGAAGCAACTTTAGACTGGATGAACCTTCTATGATCCCCGCACGTTTCGCCCCTGTACTATTCGGATTCATCCTGTCCGGCCTCATGTCCTGCATGGTGTCGTGCATTGCCACTGTGCGCATGCTGGACGGTACAACGCCGCTGTTCGGCGCGTGGATGAGTGCGTGGATCTTCAGTTGGGTTATCGCTTTCCCCGTTGTCCTGGTTGTCGCACCCATCACACGGCGCATCGTAGCCAAGTTGGTCGCCTCACAGTAGCGCGGGATCCGGTGGGGAACCGGATAGCTGGATCCCCCGCGCGCCACTGCGGGTACTTGTCCATAATTGCGTTGAATTCAGGTGAGGCCAGAAACGTCTCCAGCCAACGCTGCAGGTTGGGCCACGGCTGTGCGTCGAACCATGTTTTGTCAATAAACGCGAATTGCCGGACAAACGGCAGAATTGCGTAATCGGCCAACGTGGGGCGCTCATACAACCAGTCCCCCAGTTGCGCATCCAGATCGGCCAGAAATGCGGAAGCATATGCCCGGTGCTCTGCCGCGTCCTCCTCCGGATAGCGCGCCGCGTATTTGGTGCGGTCCAACGCGTGTTTGAACGGCCCATCTGCACGGGCAATCAGGGCATGACCTGCCTTTGACATGTCCAGCCAACCCTGTGGGTCGTTTTGGCTTAACGCCCAGATCATGATGTCGAGGCTTTCGTCCAACACAGTATCACCCGCCATCAGACAAGGCACAGTGCCCGAAGGGGATACGGCCAGAAACTCATCAGGTTTGTCGCGCAAGACTACTTCGCGGAGTTCAACTTTCTGGCGGGAAGCAAGAAGCGCCAGCCGCGCACGCATGGCGTAGGGACAGCGACGGAAAGAGTAGAGGAGGGGCTGTGTTAACAATGGCAGATTGAACTTTTAACAGGATATAGATTGATCATGGACAAAGATGACCTTTCACGCAGAGCTAAAATCGTTGCAGACGAATATGATGGCATAATTCCTCATACGAGGGAATTTTACAAACTTAGTCTGAAGTATTGAGCGATGCAGAGTCGCGGCTCGTTCATTCACTGTGACAATTTGATAAAATATGATGCCGATGCGGAGGACATTTTCGGGTCACTGCAAGAAGCAATGACGCACGCGGCCGGCCTCGCAAAGTTCTTTTTTCCAGCAATGAACAAGCATTCGCAACGAGACCTAATGATCGCTCGTACCCGGAGCTTGAGGGACGAATACGGGATAGGTGACGATCATCCACTAGCTAATAGAGATTTAAGGAACAAATTCGAGCACTTCTACGAAAATTTGGATTTGTTTTTACTTAAAAACGATAGTGGCTGTTTTCTCCCGATGCCTATTGTGGGGGACTACCGGCTCCAACAAGATCCAGTAGGCAATATATTCAAGCTCATAGATCCCCAAAACCAGCATTGTGTCCTTTTGGGTGAAGTGTTCGACTACGGAAGTATTCGGGCTTCTATAGAAGTGATTTGTGCCAGTTTCGAATCTGACTAATCGTTCAATGCGCCTGCGCCCAGTTCGCCCCCACGCCCGCATCCACGCTCAGCTTTACGTCCAGCTTTACAACCGGATCAGAGGCGTTTTCCATCACGTCGCGCGCGGCCTTGATCAGATCATCCTCCACGCCTTTCTCTACCTCGAACAGCAGCTCGTCGTGGACCTGTAGCAGCATCTTCGCAGGCAGGCCCGCAATGGCGTCAGGCATGCGGATCATCGCGCGGCGGATGACATCGGCGGCGGTGCCTTGGATGGGTGCGTTGATGGCGGCACGGGCGGCGAAGCCTGCGCGGGGGCCTTTGGAGGCAATCTCGGGTGTGTGGATTTTGCGACCGAACAAGGTTTGCACATAGCCGTGTTCTTTGGCAAAGGCCTTGGTGTCGTCCATATAGGCTCTAATACCGGGGAAACGCTCGAAGTAGCGATCGATGAAGCCCTGTGCTTCGGCGCGCGGGATGCGCAGATTGCGGGCCAGGCCAAAGCCCGAGATACCGTAGATGACGCCAAAGTTGATGGCCTTGGCCTGACGGCGGATATCTGGCGTCATTTCGTCCAGCGGGACGTTGAACATCTCGGACGCGGTCATGGCGTGGATATCCAAACCATCGGCAAAGGCCTGTTTCAACGCGGGCAGGTCAGCAATATGAGCCAGTAGGCGGAGTTCAATCTGGGAGTAGTCGAGCGCAACCAGAACTTTGCCTTCTTCGGCGATGAACGCTTCACGAATGCGGCGGCCTTCCTCACTGCGGATCGGGATGTTTTGCAGGTTCGGATCGGTTGAGGCGAGGCGGCCCGTAGAGGCACCGGTGATGGAATAGGACGTATGCACGCGCCCTGTTTCCTTGTTGATGTGATCCTGCAGCGCATCCGTGTAGGTTGATTTCAGTTTGGACAGTTGCCGCCAGTCCAACACCAGACCGGGCAGTTTATGCTCGGTTGCGAGGTCTTCCAACACGTCTGCGCCAGTGGCATAGGCACCGGTTTTGCCCTTTTTGCCGCCTTCAAGGCCCATCTCGTCAAACAGGATTTCACCCAGCTGTTTGGGCGAGCCTACGTTAAAGGGATGGCCGACAACTTCGTGGATTTCAGACTCTAATGCGGCCATTTTCTGGGCAAAAGCGTTGGACATCCGGCTCAGCGTGTCACGGTCAACCTTGACGCCGTACCGCTCCATCTGCGCCAGCACGGGCACCAGCGGGCGCTCCATCGTCTCATAGACGCGGGTGGTTTGCGCACGGTGCAGCATAGGTTTGAACATCTGCCACAGGCGCAGGGTGATATCTGCGTCCTCGGCGGCGTAGGGTACGGCCTGCTCCAACGGCACCTTGTCAAAAGTGACGGCGGATTTACCGGACCCGAGCAGCGGTTTGATCGGGATTGGCGTGTGGTTCAGGTAACGTTCCGACAGGGTATCCATGCCGTGGCCGTGCAGGCCTGCGTGCATCGCGTAAGACATCAGCATCGTGTCATCGAACGGCGCAACCGTGATGCCCAACTGCGCGAAAATCTTGGCGTCGTATTTCATGTTCTGGCCGATTTTCAGGATCGCGGGATCCTCAAGCATCGGGGTGAGCATTTGTAGCGCTTCTTCCAGCGGCATTTGCGCTTCGGCCAGATCAACGGAGCCGAACAGATCATCGGCGCGGCTGGCTTTGTGGATCAGCGGAATATAGCAGGCCTCTCCCGCTTCGACGCAAAGCGAAACCCCGACCAGATCCGCAACCATCTCGTCAAGGCCGGTGGTTTCGGTATCTACAGCCACATAGCCGCGGGCATAGATGCGGTCGATCCATGTTTGCAGGGCATCGCGGTCGCCGACCATCGTGTAGGTGGCTTGATCAAATGGGATCGCTTCAATCACCGGTGCGCCTGCAACTGGTGCTGCTTCGGGGATCGCGGGTGCCTCAACCTTCAGCGTATCCGCGATGCGTTTTGTCAGTGTGCGGAACTCCATCTCGGTCAGGAATTTTAGCAGTTTCTCGGGGTCGGGTTCACGCACTTCCAGATCGTCCAGCGTGAAATCCAGCGGCGTTTTGTCATCCAACAGCACCAGCCGGCGGGACAGGCGGATTTGGTCGACGTTGTCGATCAGGGTCTGGCGGCGCTTGGGTTGCTTGATCTCGCTTGCGCGTTCCAGCAGCGTGTCCAGATCGCCGTATTCGTTGATCAGCAGCGCAGCAGTCTTGATGCCAATGCCGGGGGCGCCGGGTACGTTATCCACGCTGTCACCTGCCAGTGCCTGCACATCGACTACACGTTCGGGATAAACGCCGAATTTGGCATGCACACCTTCGCGGTCAATCAGGTTGTTCTTCATCGCGTCGAACATCTCGACCCCGCCGCCGACCAATTGCATCAGGTCTTTGTCCGAGCTGATGATGGTACAGCGTCCACCCGCCTCACGCGCCTGCACAGCCAACGTGGCGATAATGTCGTCGGCCTCGTAGCCTTCCTTCTCTTCACAGGCGATGTTGAAGGCGATGGTGGCTTCGCGCGTCAGCGGCATCTGAGGGCGCAGGTCTTCGGGCATGGCTTCGCGGTTGGCCTTGTACAGGTCGTACATATCGTTGCGGAAGGTGTGGGAGCCCTTGTCAAAGATCACGGCAACGTGGGTCACGTCCCCGCCTGCATTCCCTGCCACATAGCGTTGCAGCATGTTGCAAAAGCCGGAGACAGCGCCAATCGGCAGCCCGTCGGATTTGCGGGTGAGGGGAGGTAGCGCGTGGTAAGCGCGGAAAATAAACGCCGAGCCGTCGATCAGATGAAGGTGGTGCCCTTTGCCGAATGCCATGTGCCTGTGCTCCTTAATATGCTGTGACTTGCCTTTTGCCATGCGCGGGGCATCCCTGCCAGTAGATAGCATGGCTCAGGCGGGTTGATATAGCCTGTGCGACAGCGTGACGGACAGCGGCAAAGGGGTCCAGACGCCAAAACGCAGGCCTGCACCACGCAGCATTGAGCCAACCCAGACGTTGCAGGTGCGCAAAATGTGGAATTTCCCTTTTGCCGGATAGAAGGCATCGGTTTGGGTGAAGCCACCGCGCAATATAGGGGATTGCCCGTCAAAGCTGTTTCTAATTTCAGTAAGAAAGCGATCATATTGCGCATCCGACATCGTGATCTTACGCAGGCCATGATCGGGGTATAGCGCGCCGGTAACATCCATGTGGACCACACTGGTATCGCCAAAGGCAGCGCGCCAGATGGCTTTGCCTGTCAGGTCATTATAGCCGCCGATGGTGGTGTAGAATGTCTCAGTACCCCAGCCGATAATGAGGTGTTCCGCATTCTCTTCGTTAAAGGGCGCATAGGCGATCGTAGAAAAGGCAGCGAGGGTTCGCTGATCAAGCGGCAGGACAAAATCGTAGTGAATTGGACCTTTTGCCAAATAGATGACGTGGGTCCGTTGTCCGGTGTCGGGTTGTAAAGAGTTAGAAAGGATACCACCCAGCACCGCCGCACCGATGTAGATCAGCGGGATCAGACAGAGGAGAGCGAAAAGCCGCCTCAGACTTTACCCTCGAAATCCTCGTGGATGAATTTGCAGTCGCAATAGCCGCATTCAACCCAGCCTTTGTCCGCTGGGATTTGTAGCCAGACGCGCGGGTGGCCGGATGCGCTTCCGCCGCCGTCACAGGCCACGCGGTTTGTGTTGACGATGCGGGTTTCGGGTGCGTTCAATGTCATGTCAGGCCCTTCGAGCGTGGGGAATACCGTTTGCGTTGTTATGACCAATGCAGGTCGCGCGGGCAAGGGGCAGGCAGCGGTTGCGGCGGGCACGGCGTCCGCGCAACAGTGTTTTTCCGCAAATATCCACCGATCAGGCGCCGCACGGGGATAAAGTGGTTCACGTCAGGGCGGTGGATGGATACAAGGCGCATATATTCCTGTCCGTGCCGGAGCTATTGTGCCCATGTCATCCCCTAAACCTGTTGTTTTGTGTATCCTTGACGGGTGGGGCATCGGTGCCACGCCCGAAGGCAACGCGCCCTTGCTGGCACACACGCCGAACATGGACCGGCTGATGGCAAATTGCCCCAATGCAACCCTGACCACCTTTGGTCCTGATGTGGGTCTGCCGCGCGGTCAGATGGGCAACTCCGAAGTGGGGCACACCAACATCGGCGCAGGCCGTGTGGTGGCGATGGATCTGGGCCAGATTGATCTGGCGATTGAAGAGGGTAGCTTTGCCGTTCATCCGCCGATGCTGAACTTTATCGCCGCGATGAAAGCCTCGGGTGGCGCGGCGCATCTGATGGGCTTGGTGTCTGATGGCGGTGTTCACGGGCATATCGCGCATATGATTGCTGCCGTAAAGGCGTTGGATGCGGCAGGTGTGCCTGTGGTGATCCATGCCTTGACGGACGGGCGCGATGTCGCCCCCCAATCGGTGCTGGCTGATTTGGCGCATCTTGAGAAATCACTGCCTGAAACAGTGCGTATTGTGACCCTAACAGGACGTTATTACGCGATGGATCGGGATAACCGATGGGATCGGGTGGCGCTGGCGCACGCGGCAATCGCCAATGGCGATGGCGCTGAGGCGGATAGTGCAAAAGCCGCGGTTGAGGCGTCTTATGCCGCAGAGGTAACCGATGAATTCATCAAACCCTGTGTGATTGGGGACTATTCAGGCGCCAAAGCGGGCGACGGTTTCTTTTGCCTCAACTTCCGCGCCGACCGCGCGCGCGAGATTATGGCGGCGCTGGCTGCCCCCGAATTTGACGGGTTTGACCGTGGCACGCGCACCGATTGGGCCGCTGTAATGGGGATGGCTGAATATTCCAGTGCCCACAGTATCTACATGACCACAATGTACCCCAAACCGCAGATCATCAACACGCTAGGTGCTTGGGTTGCGGCCAAAGGGCTGCGTCAGTTCCGGCTGGCCGAAACCGAGAAATATCCCCATGTCACCTTTTTCCTGAACGGTGGCGCAGAAGAGCCTGAGGTAGGCGAAGATCGCTTTATGCCGCTTTCGCCCAAGGTGGCCACCTATGACCTTCAGCCCGAGATGTCGTCGGCGCAAGTCACCGAGCAGTTCGTGAAAGCGATTGAAGCGCGTTATGATCTGATTGTAGTGAACTATGCCAACCCCGACATGGTGGGTCATACCGGTGATCTGGCGGCTGCAATTGCTGCCTGTGAGGCGGTGGATGCCGGATTTGGACATGTACTTAAGGCGCTGGAAGACGTAGGCGGCGCAATGATTGTCACCGCCGACCACGGCAATTGCGAGATGATGATTGACCCTGAAACAGGTGGCCCGCACACCGCGCATACACTTAACCCAGTGCCCGTGTTGGTTGTGGGTGGCCCCGACGGTGCGGCGATGCGTACCGGCAGGCTTGCTGATCTGGCCCCAACTGTCTTGTCGCTGATGGGGCTGGACCAACCGGCCGAGATGACCGGAGAGAGTCTGCTCACATGAGCCTTCGCGCGGTCTTCCTTGTGTTGGCGATGGCCACCGCAGCCCATGCGCAGGACAATGCAGCCGATCAGGCGCGTGCCGCAGTGGTTATGCTTGAAGAGGCGTTGGGACAACTGGATGCGGCGGACGGCGCGCGCGACCGCGTACAGGCCCTGACCACAACCATTCAGGCGTTTGAGTCGGGTCTCGCCGCCATGCGCACAGGCCTGCGTCAGGCTGCCATCCGTGAGGCCCAGCTGAGCGCCAAGCTGGAGGCCCGCGACGGCGAAGTGGGTCAGTTGCTGGCGGTATTGCAAAGCATCGGGACAGAAAACCCGACGGCGTTCCTGCACCCTGACGGCCCTACTGGTACAGCCCGCGCGGGCCTGTTGCTGGCCGAACTGACGCCAGCCCTGAACAAGCGTGCCGAACAGTTGCGCCGTGATCTGGAAGATGTGCAAACCCTACGCACCCTGCAAACCGACGCCGAAGCGCGCCTGCGCACCAGCCTCACCGCGGTTCAGGCCGCGCGTACAGCCCTCAATCAGGCCATGGCAGAGCGCACTGACCTACCCAAACGCTTTACCGAAGATCCGGTCTCGACCGCGATTCTCATCGCGTCAACCGAAACGCTGGACGGTTTTGCCTCTGGTCTGTCACAGATTGTGACCAACGAAGACCTGAACGTAGAAACCCCGGTGAGCATCGAAGCACAAATTGGTGATTTGCCTCTGCCTGTGCAAAGCATCGTCTTGCGCCGCATGAACGAGCCTGACGCAGCAGGGATCGTCCGGCCCGGTATTTTACTGGCCACACGCCCTCGGGCTATTGTCACATCGCCGACGGCTGCTACCATCAGATATACGGGTCCCTTGCTGGACTTCGGTAACGTGATGATCCTTGAGCCCCGCGCAGACACATTATTTGTGCTTGCTGGACTAGAGACGGTATATGGTGAAATTGGTCAGGTCATCGCCGCTGGAACGCCCATCGGACTGATGGGTGGGCGCGACGCAGGCGGAGAATTGTCAACAGATGGTGATGGCACTGGTGCTGCCCGCTCAGAAACGCTCTATATGGAAGTCAGACAAGATAACGTCCCACAGGATCCTGCATCCTGGTTCAGGACCGACAAGGATGGATAAATAAATGAAGAAATTTTTGATGGCCGCTGCGGGTGGCACGGTCTTGGGTATCATTGCCACAACGCAGATTGCGGCGCCTCTGCTGGCTCAGGAAGCGGCGAAAACAAACAATGTCTACGAACAGCTGGATCTGTTTGGCGATATATTCGAGCGTATCCGCGCCCAATATGTCGAGGAAGTGGACAGCGCCGACCTGATCGAGGCGGCGATCAACGGCATGTTGACCTCGCTTGATCCCCACTCCAGCTACCTGTCGCCAAAAGATGCTGCAAAAATGCGCGAGCAGACACGCGGTGAATTTGGTGGCTTGGGAATCGAAGTGACGCAAGAAGACGGCTTTGTAAAAGTCGTATCGCCGATTGATGGCACACCAGCCGATGAGGCCGGTATCGAAGCGGGTGATTTCATCACACACGTCGATGGTGAGAGCCTGCTGGGTCTGGTGTTGGACGAAGCGGTGGAATTGATGCGCGGGCCTGTCGGCTCTGACATTGTGATCACCGTTGTGCGAGAAGGCGAGTCCGAGCCGTTTGACGTAACCATCACCCGCGATACGATCGAGCTGACAGTTGTCCGCTCGCGCACCGAAGGTGACAGTGTTGTGCTGCGTCTAAGCACGTTCAACGACCAGACATACCCCAAGCTGGAAGAACAGCTGGCCGAGAAAGTGGCCGCAGCTGGTGGCATGGACAAGATCAACGGTTTTGTCATCGACTTGCGCAACAACCCCGGTGGTTTGCTGACACAGGCGATCAAAGTATCCGATGCCTTCCTTGATGAGGGCGAGATTGTCAGCACCCGCGGACGGGAAGCATCTGACGGCGAGCGGTTCAATGCAAAGCTGGGCGATCTGGCCGAGGGCAAACCGATTGTGGTGCTGATCAACGGCGGCTCTGCCTCGGCGTCCGAGATCGTTGCAGGCGCGTTGCAAGACCACCGTCGCGCCATTGTCATCGGCACCAAGAGCTTTGGTAAAGGTTCGGTCCAGACTGTGATGCCGCTGCGTTCCGAAGGGGCGATGCGTCTCACAACTGCACGGTATTACACGCCTTCGGGCCGCTCGATCCAGTCGCTGGGTGTGTCTCCTGACATCATCGTGGCCCAGCCGCCGCGCCGGCCGGAAGGCGAAGAAGAGGCTGAAACATCTGTTCGCACTTCCCGCTCCGAAGCGGATCTGCGCGGTAGCCTGAATAACGACAGCCTGACCGAAGACGAGATCAAGCAGATCGAAGCAGACCGCGAAAAGGCAGAGAAGGCAGCAGAGCTACGGGTCGAAGATTACCAGCTGGCTTATGCTATCGACATTCTCAAAGGATTGTCCGCGCTGGCCCCTAAGAAGTAAGCCCATCACAACAACAAATGCGAAAGGCCGCCCCATGACAGGGCGGCCTTTTCGTATTCTGTCACTCTGCCCAAGCGGCTCACCGCCGCAGGGCCCTATTTTGACTCAGCTTGTTTCAAGGCAATGGCGGCGGAACGCGCGTTTAAGCATGTCCAGCTCTGCGCGCAACAGATCAACCTCGACGCGCAGATCATCGCCCAAAACCTCACCTGCCATCAGCGTGATTGATGTGAGTTTGGTATCGGTTTCAGGATCGGTAACCAGCAAGGTTTGCATTCCGTCGGCAATCGCATCTTGCGGGATTGTTATACGGACGGCGTGGCCCGCCCGATAGTTTTCCTTCCCAAACGCCTTGACGCATTTTGGTTTTGGTCAACACAAGCTTGCTCATCATATCC
>Ga0210307_1285525_pt1 | contig 13578 bp, 14 predicted proteins | sample R1073metaT_FD_159690 | JGI IMG/M metagenome (GOLD analysis project Ga0210307, IMG submission 159690) | Metatranscriptome of estuarine water microbial communities from the Columbia River estuary, Oregon, United States - R1073 (Metagenome... | ecosystem: Environmental > Aquatic > Marine >...
GTAAAGATTGGAAAACCTATGGGTCCTCTGGCACTTTTTGCATAGCTGTCCGGCTTGTTGCTGACTTCCGTCAGTGGGTCAAATGATGAAGAGACCATCGAGACGCCAGATGAACCCGACACACCCGAAGAACCAGATGTTCCGGAGGAACCCGACGAGCCGCTTGATACAGGCGCCTCATTCTCGCAGGATGGGGATACGGTTGAGCTGGAACTGGGCGAGGACGAAACAGGCTCGCTTGCCGTGTTTTATTACACCGATACCGAAGATAATGGGGACCCCGACGGCTGGGTTCAGGTGAGTGAGGCGCGTTTTTACCTTGTTCCCGATAGCGTGGATTGGTCCGGTCCCGACTGGGCATCGCAGTCGGACATCCCAAGCCCGACGGGTACGGACACAGACAGTCCTGACTATTACTATGCCCCCTTGCTGGCGGACTTCGAGGCAGACCATGGGCTTGAGCTTCTGGGCGTTGTTGACCTACTTGCCAACCCTGATGCCCTTGCTGGTGGGATCGTTTCTAACGCACCCGTCACAGGGTATATCGTGGAGGCCAACACCGATGGTGATGATCTGATAAAATTCCTGCCCGAAGACGCGCCTGAGACCCGCGGCGGGGTCGAGGAGACTCCGGTCATCGAAAGCACGACAGGCAGTGCAGGCACTGACTGGCTAACCAGCAGCACCGACAATATCATTTTGGACGGTGCGGGCGGCGATGGCAATGACTGGATTACCGGACTTGCCGAAGGAACTGCCTATGGAGGCCAGGGGAAGGACTTTTTGTCCAACTTTGGCAGCGGCAAAGCTGTCCTTTACGGTGAAGAAGGCAACGATTCTGTCCGCGCCTATGGCGCTGAAAGCGAAGCACATGGCGGCGTAGGTGACGATAACATTGGCGCATATAACGGTGCGACAGATTTTGGCGGCGTTGGTGATGATTTTGTGGCCGTCAACGGCATCTCGACTGGCTATGGCGGCGTTGGAAATGATCATATCCAGCTTGACTCAGGCTCCACCGGATTTGGCGGCGATGGGGATGATCTGTTCAGACTGTATAACTTTTTCGGTGACGAAGATGGCACGGCTACTGCCACGGGTGGTGCAGGTGTTGATACCTATGAAGTTACCGTAAGGAATGCAGCAGGCGGTGAGGCTGAGGACACCTTCCTTCGCATCACCGACTTTGATCCCGCCGAAGACGTTCTTGAAGTTAAGGGTAATGGGCCAGGTGAACCATTGGGAGACGTCGAAATTGTTCAGGATCCGGACGGTGCCTATACTGATGTCCGCGTGACCTATGCAAATCGCTATTATCAGGAACTGGGGATTGTAGTGATCCGCCTTGACGGTATGCCTGCAATCACCCTCGACCATATTATTACCGCCTAACGACCCTGCCGGGGCGTCATTGCGCCTCGGCCTGCTTACCCTCTTGAACCGTGCACAAAGCGGGCCTATACCGCAGGTAATCGGAATCACTTGGGTGACTGCGATTCTTTGCCTATGCAAAGTGACGATCAAAATGACGATGAATTCTCCGGTGGGCCACCAAGGTGCAGCCCGACACACAAACCGAAGCTCTGATCGCGCAACAACTTCGTGGCATACCACGAGCATTATAGGAGACGCATCAGATGAACCTGATCGCACAGATCGAGGCGGAACACATCGCCGAACTCGCCAAGGAAATCCCCGATTTCCGCGCAGGCGATACCATCCGGGTTGGCTTTAAAGTCACCGAAGGTACGCGCACCCGCGTACAGAACTATGAAGGTGTTTGCATCAGCCGCAAGCACGGCAAAGGCATCGCCGGCGCATTCACAGTTCGCAAAATCTCATTCGGCGAAGGTGTTGAGCGCGTATTCCCGCTGCACTCCACCAACATCGACAGCATCACCGTGGTTCGCCGTGGTCGTGTCCGTCGCGCCAAGCTGTACTACCTGCGTGAGCGTCGTGGTAAGTCCGCACGTATCATCGAGAACACACACTACAAAGCGCCGAAGGGGTAAGTTAGATGAAGACCGATACACATCCCGAATATCACACGATCAACGTCAAAATGACCGACGGTACGATCCTGGAAATGAAATCCACATGGGGCAAAGAAGGCGACCAGCTGTCGCTTGATATCGACCCCTCCGTGCACCCCGCATGGACAGGTACATCCGGTCGTCTGATGGACACCGGCGGCCGCGTTTCCAAGTTCAAGAACAAATACGCTGGTCTGGGCTTCTAAGCCAACTTTGGACCTTCAAGACATTAGGCGCACCTTTGCAAGACGGTGCGCCTTTTTTATTGGGAGCAGGGGACTGTGAAAGACCCTATCGACGAGATCATACCCTACGAATGTCGCGTATGGGGTGCGCTGGTCACCGGTGATAAAGCCGCGGATGAGGCGCTACTGCATCGCGCATTCATCGGCGTGTATTCGGATGGTTTTGCGGATCGCACCGCCCATAGCGGCCAATTGGACCATGGACCCGCTCTCAAAGGCTATGCGCTGGAAGACGTCAGGACCGAACGTCTCGGGCATGATCATGCCCTGATCTGTTACCGCGCCACGTTTCAACGCATCACAAGGGATGCCCCCGAAACCATGTACGTCAGTTCAATCTGGCGGCGACAGGGGAAGGGTTGGGTCAACGTCTTTAGTCAGGACACACCGGCATTGTGAATTGCCGAATGCACGAGCGACGGAGGCCCTGGCTAGAATCCTTCGCCGGTTTGGACGGCCTTTTGCATCCGCATTGCCACGTTCAACGCTTTCCAAAGCGCTATCGCCTACATATAGTGCGCTAAACACGTTCCTGCGCAAACGCAGGCAAGGCAAAAAGGGCTTGGGCATGGCGCATATTATCGTTGTCGGAAACGAAAAAGGCGGCGCAGGGAAATCCACGGTCTCTATGCATGTGGCGACTGCATTGGCACGGATGGGTCACAAAGTCAGCGCACTTGATCTGGACCTCCGCCAGCGCACGTTCGGCCGCTATTCCGACAACCGCCAGTCGTTCCTGAAGGACTCGGGCCTCGACCTGCCGAGCCCGCATTGCCACGAGCTGCCCGAGGTTGATCCCTCAACCCTGAGCCCCGGCGAGAACATCTATGACCACCGCCTGTCCGCTGCGGTGGCCGATCTGGAACCCAACAACGACTTTATCCTGATTGATTGCCCCGGCTCGCATACCCGCCTGTCACAGGTTGCGCATTCGTTGGCTGACACCCTGATCACGCCGCTCAACGACAGCTTTATCGACTTTGACCTGCTGGCCCATACCGACGCTACCGGCGACAAGATCACCGGCCCTTCCGTCTATTCCGAAATGGTCTGGAACGCACGGCAACTGCGTGCGCAGGCGGGCCTGCCACCGATCGACTGGGTTGTGGTGCGCAACCGCATGGGCGCGCAGCGCATGGTCAACAAAGACAAGATGGAACGCGCCATCCAGAACCTGAGCAAGCGCATCGGATTCCGCATCGCCCCCGGCTTTAACGAGCGGGTGGTCTTCCGCGAGCTGTTTCCGCGCGGCCTGACCCTGCTGGACCTCAAGGATATCGGGGTCAAACAGCTCAATATCTCCAACGTTGCAGCACGTCAGGAATTACGCGACCTGATCAAGGCGCTCAAACTGCCCGGCGTCGACGCCGATTTTTAGGCCCGTTTGCGTCTTAGCAAAACGATCAGGTTGGAGGCAAACAAAGCCACCAACACAACTGCACCGCCAGCCAGTGCCCAAGGGCCGGGATTTTCACCCAGCACCACCCAGACCAGCAGAGGGGCAAATATGCTCTCTCCCAGCACCAACAGTGCCACCTCGGCGCTGGTGATGTAACGCGGCCCGAGCGCCAAAAATATCGACGACAGTGCTATAAATCCGGCATGCATCATCACCAGCGGCACCTGGGCCGGCAGCACCGTCATCGGGGCTGCGACTGGCAAAGTTAGAACTGCCATTCCGATATATGCAAAGGGAACCGCGGCAACCATCGACACATGCCGCATCTGTCGCGCGGCGGTCAGACCCGCAGCAAAGGCAGCGGAAACCGCCAAGGCCATCAGATCACCTTTGATCGATGCCCCTTTGGTTTCTCCCGATCCGTAGGCAATAATGCTGAGCCCTACTGCGACCGCGCAAATTGTCAGCATCATCCGTCTGGTGATCGGCTCTCCTAGGAAGACGCGGCTGAACATCATCGCAAACACCGGCATAGAGGCGATGATAAACACGACATTCGCGACTGACGTATGAGCGACAGCCAAGACAAACATCACACCGCTCAGGCCGGTACACACCCCGTAGATCACACCCGTCCATCCGGTTTGAAAAACCGCGCGGAATGGGGCTGTCCCTTGCCAAACCAGCAAACCCAGCCCGATAAGCATACCTGCGTTCAGCAACCGCCAGAACGCAATAGTCAACGGGTCCGCCTCGATCAGCCGCACAAACAGGCTGTCCGGAACGACAAATAAAACGCCCAGTGACGTGATTGCGATGCCTTTGAGGTGAGGTGTCATGACGCTATTCGTGGCGGGTTTTTAAAGTTCCGTAAAGTCCTTGTTTCTCACCCCCCAAATGGGAATCACGAAGCAAAGGCACGTTATTCCCCTGCCCCATCTACCGCAGCAGAGAAACGCGAGAAATAATTCGCTCTTTTTGGCAAAGCCGTATCAACACTGTCACTTTTCAAGCTCGCCCCAGCGCGACCATACGAGCCCCCAGATGTCGCTTATGGCACACTGCGGGCATGTCGTCCCGATTCCACCGCCAAGAGCCAAATGTGGTCTTCCATTTACGCCCCACCCATTTCTACGGCAGGGTTGACGGATGGCCCATATCCCTTGATCATCACATATTAGTTCGAGCCTCGGCCAATACGGCTGTGTTGCGGGAACATAAAGCAGGGGAAACCTGTGATCACCAAACCCGTGCAGACGGGTCATATGCGACAGCAGCCCAAGCAGCACGCAGTCGCGCATACATCAGAGAGGAAGACCATGACATTCACAACACGCACCGGAACGCCGCTGCCCCAGTCCATTTTGGACAGTGCAGAGCACGCGAAAGCCGATCCGGTAAACCGCCGCGAGTTCCTTGCACTCGCAAGCGCCTTCGGCGCCACAACCGCGACCGCCTATGCGATGATCGGAATGGCAGCCCCTGCAAACGCCGCGTCACATGCTGACAAAAAGATGGGCGGCACCGTGCGCATGCAGATGGAAGTCCGCGCGCTGAAAGACCCGCGCACCTATGACTGGTCGCAGATCGCGAACTTCTCACGCGGTTGGCTTGAGTATCTGGCGATTTGGGAAAACGACGGCACGTTCACACCGGCGCTTCTCGAAAGCTGGGAAATCAACGACAACGCCACCGAGTACACATTGAACGTCCGTAAAGGCGTTAAATGGAACAACGGCGACGACTTCACTGCTGAAGATGTAGCACGCAATATCACCGGCTGGTGTGACAAGTCCCTCGAGGGCAACTCGATGGCGGGCCGCTTTGGGACATTGGTTGATGAGGCATCTGGAAAAGCAATCGAAGGCGCCATTGAAGTTGTGGACAGCCACACCGTCAAGCTGAAGCTGCCTGTACCAGACATCACGCTGATCGCAGGTATGGCCGACTATCCGGCAGCCATCGTGCACAGCTCGTTCACGGCGGACTCCATGGTCGACAACCCGATCGGGACCGGTCCTTATTTGCCAGAATCCCTCGAAGTTGGCGTCAAAGGTGTGCTGGTCAAGAATGCAGACCACACATGGTGGGGCACTGATGTGTATGGCGGCCCCTACATCGACCGTCTGGAATACATCGACTACGGTACAGACCCGTCGGCATGGATCGCTGCTGCCGAAGCTGAGGAAGTCGATGCATTCTACTCCATGGAAGGTGACTTCATTGACATCATTTCCGGTCTTGACGGTTGGGTCGAGCATACAATCGCAACGGCTGCGACTATCGTTATCCGCCCGAACCAGCTGGCAGAAGTTGATGGCAAAAAGCCCTACGCCGATGCCCGCGTTCGCAAGGCGCTGTCGATGGCTGTCGATAACAGTGTGCTTCTGGAACTGGGTCAGGCTGGTCGTGGTCTCACGGCAGAAAACCACCACATTGGCCCAATGCACCCAGAGTTCGCCGAATTGCCACCACGCAAAGCAGATCCCGCTGGTGCAAAAGCACTGATGGAAGAGGCAGGCATGGCCGATTTCGAGCATGAACTGTTCTCGATCGACGATGCATGGCGCAAGGATACCACCGATGCCGTTGCAGCCCAGCTGCGCGATGCGGGTATCAAGGTAAAGCGGACAATTTTGCCCGGCTCCACCTTCTGGAACGACTGGACGAAGTACTCCTTCTCGTCCACCAACTGGAATGCGCGTCCGCTTGGCGTTCAGATCTGGGCACTTGCATACCGTTCCGGTGAAGCATGGAACGAATTTGGCTGGTCCAACGCTGAATTTGACGCAATCCTGACCGAAGCGCTGGCAACACCAGATACCGAAAAGCGCCGTGCGCTGATGGCAAAAGGCCAAAAGCTGATCCAGGACGAAGGTGTGACGATCCAGCCGTACTGGCGCTCGCTCTACAACCACACCAAAGAAGGTCTGGAAGGCGCAGCACACCACATCGGGTTTGAATACCACCCTGCACGGATGGCGTGGACATAAACCACCTCGTCTAGCCGTATGTTAATTGGAAAAGGGCCGCGTTTAACGTGGCCCTTTTTTATGGGCAACGAATTCCGGAACCCGAATAGAAAAAGCCGCCCCGGCATTACTCGGTGCGGCTTGGGTTGCGAATTGCAAGGCAGACTGTCCTGTCAGCTGAGCAAGAACAACGTGATCGACGGGAAAGCGACCAGAATAATCACCCGCACAATATCGGAGCCCACAAAGAACATGACCGTTTTATAGGTATCCGTCATCGGCGTCTCCTTATCCATCGAGTTGATGATAAATAGGTTCATCCCCACGGGCGGCGTGATCAGCCCCACCTCTACCACAATCAGCACAAGTATACCGAACCAGATCGCCACATGCTCGGGGCTCATCCCGAAGTCCATCGCTGAAATCACCGGAAAGAAGATCGGAACCGTCAGCAGGATCATCGAGAGGCTGTCCATCAGGCACCCAAAGATCAGGTAGAACACAAGGATGATTGTCAGCACCAACCACGGACTAAGGCCTTGGCCCACAACCCAATCCGCCATGAACTGTGGCACACCAGACAGCGCTAGGAAGCCGTTGTAGAAGCCCGCACCCAATACGATGAAAAAGATCATCGCCGTGGTCCGCGCCGTGCCGATCAAGCTTTGCTTCAATATCGCCCAGCCAAGCGAGCCGGACACAAGTGCCACCAGCCCCGTTGCCGCCGCACCAATCGCTGCCGCTTCGGTTGGGGTGAACCAGCCAAGATAGATACCGCCAACCACCATCATGAAGATCGCCATCACAGGCCATGTCTGGGCCAAAGCCTTGAACCGCTCTGCCATCGGAACCGGCGGACGTGTGCCCGCTGCATCCGGATACAGGCGCACATAAATGGAAATGGTCAGCACATAGCCCAATGCCGCAAGAATACCGGGAATGAAGGCTGCCAAGAACAGCTTGGCAATGTTTTGCTCGGTCAGGATGGCATAGATCACCAGGATCACCGAAGGCGGGATCAGAATGCCCAGCGTGCCGCCCGCAGCCAGCGTCGCGGTTGAGAATCCACCCGAATAGCCATAGCGCTTCAGCTCGGGCAGTGCGACCTTGGACATGGTCGCAGCCGTCGCCAAAGACGAGCCACAGATCGCGCCAAAGCCCGCACAGGCCCCCACAGCGGCCATGGCCACCCCCCCACGGCGGTGACCTACAAAGCTCTCTGCTGCGCGGAACAGCGCCGAGGACATGCCCGACAAGGTTGCAAACTGGCCCATCAACAGGAACAGCGGAATGATCGTCAGCGAATAACTGGAAAAGGTTGTGTAGGTTTCGGATTTCAGCTTGGCCAGCAAAGGCGTGGGGTTCCCCCCCATCGCCATAAACCAGCCACCAAAGCCGCAGAGCAACATGGCAAGGCCGATTGGTGCGCGCAAAAAGACCATCAGCAGCAGGACGGGAAAGGACCAAAAGCCCAGTTCAATATTACTCATGTTCAGTGTTCCCCATGCTCGGACGGTAGGATCATTGTGCCAGTCACTGCCTCGCCGATGCGCGCGAAAGCGCAGTACACGGCAACGATACAGGCCACAACACCGGCGCTAAAGCTGGCTGCATAGGCCCACCAGACGGGGAACTGTAAAAACAACGTCGTCTCGCCATTGCCCAAATACCGTTCAAGGCCACCATAAAGCCGCCAGATGATCAGGATAATGACAGAGGTTAGCACCACCTCCCAAAACGCGATCAGCCAACGGCTGAAACGGTCCGGCAGCGCCGAAGTGAACACATCCACTGACGCATGTGCACCGTAGAATTGACATACAGGCAGAAACGAGAAAATCGCAAAAGCCACACCAGCCTCCAGCAATTCATAGTTCCCGTTGATCTCACCCACACCAAGGTCCAGCAAAAACTGCGAAAAACCCGTCATCTGGGTTTCAAAGAAATCACCATGCAAAAATTTGTTCATGGAACGGCCAACGATCGACAAAGTTGTCATCGCGATAAGAGCCACAAGAACGGCGCCACCGATCAGCGCGGTAACATGCGCCAGAGAACGTATAAGTCTATGCATGGGGAAGAACCTTTGCAGATAAAACTGCTGCGCAACCGCTTTACACGGTGCGCAGCAGATGTTGCAGGCTTAGGGCTTGTATGCATCCATAAGCGCACGGGCTTCGTCGATCAGGGCCTGACCGTCGATGTCTTTGGTCTTCATATCGGCAATCCATTCGTCATAAACAGGCTGGCTTGCGTCTTTCCACACCTGCACTTCATCACCCGAGACGGTGATGATATTGTTGCCGGCAGCGACTGCTGCCTCACGGGAGGGACCATCGGCATCCGACATCAAGCCACCAGCCAGAACTGAAAGCTCGAGACCGGAGTTGTCGTTGATGATCTGCTGCAATTCGGGATCAAGGCTTTCGAATTTTTCTTTGTTCATCGCCAGAACAAACCCGAGCGTATAAAGCGCCTCACCATCAAATTCGGTGTGGTTCTTCACCAGCTCTGGCACTTTCAGCGATCCGGTCACTTCCCAAGGGATTGTGGTTCCATCGATGACGCCTTTGCTCAACGCTTCCGGAATACCGGGAACGGGCAAACCAACAGGAGTCGCGCCGACCTTCTCCAGCAGTGTGTTCACCAGACGCGAACCGCCACGGATTTTCAGACCCTCCATCTCGGCAGGCGAGTTCACCGGAACTTTGGAGTGGATCACACCGGAGCCGTGTACCCATGTTGCGAGAATCTTGAGGTCCTTGAACTCGTCATCGCGCATGTGGGTCTCGAACATCTGCCAGAAGGCAGAAGACATCGCGCGCGCGTCTGTCATCATAAAGGGCAGCTCGAACACTTCGCTGGTAGGGTAGCGACCAGGTGTGTAGCCGATGACAGTCCAGACAATATCGGCAACGCCGTCAATGGCCTGGTCCATCAGCTCTGGTGGAGAGCCGCCCAGCTGCATGGAGCCATAGCGCTCAACCTTGATACGGCCATTGCTGGCTGCCTCAATGCGGTCGGCCCAAGGATACAGGATCAGCTTTGGTACGTTGGCCTGATCAGGCAAGAACTGGTGCATCCGCAGGGTCACATCCTGCGCCATTGCAGGAATCGCGGTCATACAGCCAAATGCTGCCGCCCCGAGCATCCCGAGGACTTCTTTACGAGTAAATGTCATATGCATATCTCTCCCTTATGCTGTGCCTATCAGGTCTGGCACATTCACGATCATTCGACGCTAGGAGATTTGGCGGGGGTTGTCACGCGACATTGTGATACACAATATCGACACCCCAACAAGTTTTGTAACATATTAGGCGATAAGGGAGGAAGTGGTGGCGTTACCTGGATTTGAACCAGGGACCTAACGATTATGAGTCGTTCGCTCTAACCAACTGAGCTATAACGCCGCTGCGGCGTGAACTATGACAGCCCTCGCCCCGCGTCAAGCCAGAAACAGCATCCAATCAGTTGCTTAAATCCACTTGGCCATAGGCGGCAGGCTCATCAACACCGCATTGGCGTCATGTCCAGTCTCTAACCCGAATTTTGTTCCGCGGTCATAGACCAGATTATATTCGGCGTAGAGGCCGCGATGGACCAATTGTGCGTCCTTGTCCGCCTCGGTCCAGACCTGCGGGCGGCGCTTTTCGACCAGCGGCACAAAGGCCGGTAAAAACGCCCGTCCGATGTCTTGGGTCAACGCAAAATCGGCCTCCCAATCGCCGGTGTTGCGGTCATCCATAAAGATACCACCGACGCCGCGCGCGCGGTTGCGGTGCGGTATGTAGAAATACTCGTCCGCCCATTTCTTGAGCTTGAGGTAAATATCAGTGCCGTGCGGATCAAGGTGTTGTTGCTGGGTGGCATGGAAGTGTGCAGTGTCATCCGCGTATTCGATGCAGGGGTTCAGATCAGACCCGCCGCCGAACCACCACGCACCCGGCGTCCAGAACATACGCGTGTTCATGTGAACGGCCGGGGCATGCGGATTTTGCATATGGGCTACCAGACTGATGCCAGAGGCCCAGAAGCGCGGGTCATCCGCCATGCCCGGCACACCGCGTGCCGCCATCGCCTTCTGCGCCCGCTCTCCCAACGTTCCATAAACCGTCGAGATATTCACACCCACCTTTTCAAACACACGCCCCCCGCGCATGACACTCATCAGGCCGCCGCCTGCATCCGATCCGTCCTCCGATGTGCGTGTCGTTGTGGTGACTTCAAAACGGCCTGCGGCTGCATCGCTCAACGGGCCGTCGGAATGACTGTCTTCAAGCTCCTCGAAAGACGCAACAATATCATCACGAAGGCTACGGAACCACGCAGACGCGCGGTCTTTTTCTGTCTCGAAGGGGGCTGTCATCACTGTGTTCTCTGTCTGGTTTCCTCAACCGAACTTACAACACACTCGGCGCCCCTTGAACAGGGCGTGCCACATCAATGCGCAGGCGCGCTCACCGCATCCAGAAGGGACCGCCCGCCGTCTACAACCATGATCTCACCGGTCATAAAGCTGGAGCTTTCAGCGGCCAGAAACTGGATCGCATCCACCAGCTCACTGGGCGAGGCTATACGGCCCAGCGGTGTATGGTTGCGAATATCATCACGCCACTCGCGGTTCTCCGCCACCGACGCCTTGAGTGAGGCCGACATGACAGACCCGAAAGCAACCGCGTTCACGCGGATCCGGTGCGGTGCCAGCGCCAGCGCCATGGAGCGTGTCATCTGGTTTAACGCGGCCGAAGCGATCGAGTAGCCCATCAACTCGGGCTGGGTGTGGCTCGCCGTGGTCGAGCTGAGATTGATGATAGACCCGATTGGCCCCTCGGGCTGATCCTCAGCTTGCTTCATCATCCGCTTGGCCACCTGCTGGGACAGGCGCATGGCTGTCATCAGGTTTTGATCCAGCAAGGTTTCAACCGAATCGTCATCCAGTTCCAGCGCTTGCGTTGGAATAACCTGCCGCGACGCATTCACCAGAATATCCACTTGGTCAAAGGCATCTATCGTGGCCGACACAAGGTTGGCGATGGTCAGACGCTGGCGAAGGTCACCAGCAAAAAATCGGATATTGCCTTCGTCGCGCACTTCGCCCAGCTCTTCCTTCAGGCGCTTTTCGTCCATGTCGGCGCACATCACATTGGCGCCTTTATCCGCAAAACTACGCGCAATGGCGAGGCCGATACCGTTGGCTGCCCCGGTAACAATCGCCGTCTTGCCGGAAATGGAAAATGACATGCTGTATCCTTTGCGCCGTTTAACGCTTTTTGCGAATGGGACGGGACGCATGGAACAGCTTGAACCGCCCGTCCCCCCCGATTTCTTCAACCTGTATAAAACGGGTTTTCAGTTCTGCTTCATAGGGTAAATGACGGTTTGCGACCATCCACAAATGCCCCGCTGGTGACAAAAGGCGCGCAGCGGAGGCCACAAACGCCTGACCGATCTGCGGCTCTGCGGCACGGCCCACATGAAACGGCGGGTTCATCACAACGGTATCCAACTTGTGCCCCGGCTCCCAAGTGGTGCCATCCGCCCAGTGAAAATGCGCACGCGGGTCGGTAACATTGCGCCGCGCGCATTCAAGCGCTGTATGTCCGGCCTCCACCAGATGCACCGCCTCTACCCCTTCGCGGGTCAACGCATGGGCCGAAAGGAACCCCCAGCCCGCACCAAGATCGCACACATGCTTACCCAGCTTTTCAGGCAATGCATCCGCCAGCAACGCAGAGGCCAGATCGACACCGTCGGCAGAGAACACACCCGGTGCGGTCCAGAACCCGCCTTCGGTCAGCTCAGGATCAGCTGCCCAATCGGCAAAGTTGTCGGCCACAGGGGCATCGATCCAGAACAGCTTGCCGTGGGCTTTGGTCACGGGGCCATGCACGCTCACGCGGGCGCGCATGGCTTTCAGAATACCTTCGATGCCATCGGTCTTTTGACCGTCGATCACCACCACGCCTTCGCTCAGCGCACAAGCCTGCGCAATCAGCGCGCGCGCCTCATGCTTGGCGCGGGGCAAACACACCACAGCGGCTGCACAACGCTCGGAACTATCAACCGAGACCTGATATCCGCGCGCAGCCCATGCCGCATGCGCCGGATAGAAATCATGAATGATCTCGGCGCGGTCTTTCGGTATACCGTCCAGATCGACATCAGCCGAAGGTCCGAAAACGGCAATACGGCCCTCGGCGGGCCACTCAAGTCCGCCACCGTCAAGGGCCAGCGGAAGTCGCGAATCAATCATCGACTATTCTTCTTTTTCCATAGTGCATTGCAGCGGGTGCTGGTGACGGCGGGCAAAGTCCATGACTTGCGCCACTTTCGTCTCCGCAATCTCGTGGCTGAACACACCCACAACAGCCAGCCCTTTTTGATGAACAACCAGCATAATCTCAACAGCCTGCGCATGGTTGATCCCGAAAAAGCGTTCAAGAACATGCACAACGAATTCCATCGGCGTGAAATCATCGTTGAGCAGCATCACCTTATACATGGGCGGCCGCTTGGTCTTCGGCTTCACTTTGGTCAGCAGTTCGGTATCGTCACCGTCTTGCGGGCCTGCCATGGAAATAGGGTATAGGTGCATTGCTGCTCCTGCGGTTAATGCGTGTTCATCCGGATGTTACGCTGTCTATATAACGTGATGGCCCCTTTAGAAAAGAGGCGCTGCCCAGAAAAGGAAATCCGCACCATATGCCCGACACGCTTACGACCATCGGCTTTGATGCCGACGACACGCTTTGGCACAATGAGCGGTTCTTTACCCTGACGCAGAGCCACTTTACAGAGCTGCTCTCGGAGCATACAGACCGCGAAACCCTGATGGCGCGCCTGCTGGCAGCCGAGCGGCGCAACCTGCCGCATTACGGCTTTGGGATCAAAGGCTTTACCCTGTCGATGATCGAGACGGCAATCGA
>Ga0210307_1139262_pt1 | contig 13564 bp, 9 predicted proteins | sample R1073metaT_FD_159690 | JGI IMG/M metagenome (GOLD analysis project Ga0210307, IMG submission 159690) | Metatranscriptome of estuarine water microbial communities from the Columbia River estuary, Oregon, United States - R1073 (Metagenome... | ecosystem: Environmental > Aquatic > Marine >...
TATACTTAAAAATCAACTGAGAAAGGGGTAGTAGCGGTGAGCGAAAGCCTGAAAGCCCGAGACTACGTTAAAACAACTGGATAATACTTTTTGAATAAGTAACCATAGAAGGTGCAAGTCCTGTAATTCTAGTGATCTTACAAAGTAAGATAGGGGTATAGTTTAATGGTAGAACAGCGGCCTTCAAAGCCGCATGCGTGGGTTCGATTCCTGCTACCCTTGCCGTGTTATTTTCACCAACTAAATTAATGTATTACCCTAAGACTCGAAAATTAAAGCGGAAAAACCCTAAACGCCGTAATAAAACTATAAACTTTTTTATGAAAACGCGGCGCCCGTACAGTTTTTCGGTAAGGTTTCCTTTGTCGAGAGAATTGTCGTACTTAGATCATATAAAAGAACTCTACTCTTCGAGCCCAGCAACCCTCTTAAGTTGAGCTACGTTTAGACGAATTCGTTTACTAACTCGTAGTAAACGACGACTAATTAGTAAACGACGACTACCCCAATTTAACTTAACATCCAAAGACCTTTCTACTTTTACCCCTAAAGGGGGGGTTCGTCTAAAAAGGTTCCGTTCTCGTCGAAGAAGGTTCCGTAGGCGTACAATTCGCCATGTGAAGCGCAATTATGCGGCCCCTAAATTACGATTTCATTCTCGTTATTTCTCGTCGTACAACAACCCTAACGCTGAAAACCATGCTCGTGTTTGTTGACGTCGAAAAAATCCCCTCCGAATATTACACACACCATATGACTATATGACCTTTTGTCTCGAGACGTACCCCAGTCATTGGTATTTTCAAAATAGACATTCTAACATCTACACTACTAAACCTCGAGCTTTACTTAATATATACAATTTACTAATCCTCTGATTGCGTTATGAGCACATACACTTTACTAGCGTGGTAAGTCTAACAGGTCCATCTTACCTTAACGATAAAGTATTGTTGCTTAATCAATTTTTTAACTTTAACCGCCATTTAGCGGTTAATATAAACACAGATGTAGCTACTAATGTTATATCAGGTAAAGCTACCTCTTTAGGAGTAAATTCTCTATTATATAGCCGATCCGTCTTAGTGGGTCGCCCAACTACATTAGTACAGTCTATGGTACTAACGACTCAATTGAAAGTTAGGAGGTACGTTAATACGATACTTTTACTATCACGTCGGTATATGAGGTACTTGAACTTACAACAACATTACCGGGCCGGTGGTAAGTGAGGGAAACTGTGTACGTTTTTAATTGAACGGCGATTATCAACTTTCCCATCTGTTGGATTGGCAGTCGGTGAAATTCCAATTTCACTCGTACCGATCGCCTCTACCCGTTTATTGTCGCGACCGTTGAAAGGCCTCTCTTCGTCCTTAAGTATCTCAGTAAATGATAATATACTTGAACATTTGTGTGACAACCATATTTCTCGACATGTCGCATCTAATCTACTTAGTTCAGTAGTAGGGTCTATTCGTTCGTTAAAAGTTGATTTGGTAACTCGTGAATGTGGGTCAGAGCTTCGGTATCACAAGTCTTGAGGAATGTTAAAACCTATCGTGTTTTCTACTGCCCAGATGACAACTTCAACCTTCTTACGAAAATCTTATATTCCTAAAGCGAATATCTTCTTTAGTAATTCGGAAATATTTAAGGGTTTATATGAAAATCCAACCCTTTTTAAGTATTTTTTATGAAATCAGTACAATTTAAGTGTTAAAATCGATTCGATTTTAACTACATCAACTTTACAGCCATATGCATATGACCTACACCGATTCAATTTTAGCTCTAGAATAAACTTCTACGAAAATTCTAACTTATGACCTTCCCCCCACTTTAACCTATTTCTCAGAAAAAAGATGGTGAAGAAGATTAATTTGGTAAAATTTGTTCCTCGTGTTACTCTCTGATATTATAATACCTTAGTAAAGTTTATGGAATATTATACATCCCGAAAGGTTTATTTAAAATTCAACCCTTTTATTGAAAATTCACTACCTTACGTTGATTTAGCTCGGTGTAGTATGTGAGAAGTTAGGGTCTACGGCTTTCAAAAAATCTTGGGACATCGAATTTTCGTTAATGAGTCACTAAGGATTCTACACCTTGCATTAAGATTTAGAGACCCAACCTTCTTATCTCACTGAATGAAGACTATGCTTTACAGGATGAGTTTCTGGAAGTATAGGCTACTTTTTAGATACGTCAAGTTCACTATGAGGTATTTGTTTTGGGCACATTTTGAAGAACTGGGTTTTAAGGGCTTAAAGTTCCTCCTAAGGGGTAAAATTAGTGTGGGCGGAAACTCGCGAACTAGGACCTTAGTTTATACAATTGGCGAAACAAGTCATGCTAAAGTAAATAATCGTGTCCTCTCAGAATTTACAACTATTAACTCCTTTACCGGAGTGATGGGATTTTTAGTCTCCTTCTACTTCTAAGTACGGGGTGGGGTACCCCCCCTCTATTTGATTATATAGTATTCCTTTTGTTGTTAGACCGTAAGGAAGCTTTAAAGCAACTTCGTTTTAAAAAGCAATTTAAGCAATTAAACTATTATTCGATGCCGAACTCAACTTTATTTGTTGTTCGTAAACGTTTAAATTTAATTGTACTTTTTTTATACCTTATTCTTTTTATCCTCTATTCGATACTTTAAAAAGTAGTCACCCTTTATTCTCCAAAGTTACCCCCCCCCACTTTGATTATCGACTTATAGTTCTAGCAATTTGAATTAACACCTAATAGGTTATCAACTACCCCACCGTCTAAAAAAATATGACACTGGTCATACTGAGTTTAATATATTTTTCTGTGAAATTTATTCCTGAATACTCATGATTAGAATCTTATTTAGATAATGATTCCTTCTGACTTGAAGATGTGTTAAGTTGAGATGAGACTTTTGAATTAGCCTTATCAGATTATAACTTATTCTTCTTCTTTACAAGTGCATTTTTTGTTAACACCCACTTTTTCCTCGATTCTGTCACTAAGATGTCATTCCTAGATGTCTTATTTTTCTCCGAAACCGATTCGTATAATTCCTCCCGTGAATTATTCGATTTCATTATGTGAGATCATCTTTCCTTTATTAGTAATAATTTCTTCTTCTCCCAATTCTTGTTCTATACGAATTACCAAGACTTTATTACAACCGTTTTACATCACTCCCCTGAATTAACGTTAGCTTTCACTGAATTTGTTAATTCATACTGACTAAACTATGTTATGAGCTATTTACCTTCAGCATCCTTCGACGTTTTTAGTGACTCCTTCCACTCTAGTATATCTGAATTCTTAGACTATGTAATGCTTTTAGGAGTATTTGCTTGGGTTGTTATTATTTTTTCACATTCATGTAGAATTATGAATTGAAATAATCCATCCGAAATTCATCTTGTTCGAATTTCAAGTTGAATCGCTTCAACCGCTCGGTACTATCGCCAAGAGTTTGATGCAGCTTTCCTAACATTTTTCGTCTTTTTTTATTACTTTAGTATGATGCTTGTAACTTGGGACGATGATCAAGAAGAGGTTATTGAGGGACTTAACGACTTTTTTACTTTTTATTTTTTTACCCTACTCGTTTTTTATATTTTAAAACTATCCGTCCATTACCTCTCCTTTTTGGAAGCTTCTATTTCTGAAGGGCGTAATTTTAGTTACATCCTTACTCAATTTCTTCGTGATATGATTAATAATTTTGCTTTCATCTTACGGTACTTAACGTTAATTGCTCGTTTAAACATCTATGATCTTAATGATGATATGCTCGACTCATATTACATTTTCTTAGGGGATTTTGATGATGATGAGTATTACATGGAGACTATCTTTTCACCTTTTTCAACAATCTTTTTTGACACCGATAATAATGATGACAGGTCCTTTTTCTTAGAAGATGAGGTCGATACCATTACTGACCTGTTTAGTTTGTATTTTGTCATGTTGGGTAAATTTGTTTTATTTAACTTATTTAGCCTTGAAGAAATTGCCCGTATAGGTTTAGCGATGTTTATTATTTACTTGATGGTATTTGAGTTAAACTCCCTAAATTATTCGTATGTTGAAGATGTTAGTTTAACTAATAAACGTGCATACCCTAGGCCGTATATTCTGAAACGCCTAGTTAACTTTTTCCTCTAAAAATAAAAATTTAGCATTTAAGTGGATTTTAAAAAAGCCTGTAAGTTTTACATTACTAACTATAAACTTCTCAATGATCCAATTAAAGCTCGTGCTTTAATCTCTGAATCATACAACCTTCTACGATACAAGCGGAGTAAGTTAAAGTCGGGTACCACAATATTCGTCTTTAAACAATTATATTACGGTGAATGACTTGTTTCACAATGATTTGAAATGGAATTTACATCCCGAAAAGGTCCTCATAATTTACGTAAAGGGGTTGAAGAGACTCTAGCAGTTCTCGACTGATCCTGAGACTTTAAAAACCTACTTTTACTTGGGCTTATCTTTCTTACTGGATTTAACCACATTACGTCCCATCTAGAGTCATACTATACTGTGTTCATCGCAGGAGGTTTTGAAGAAAATGTAGTCCGAGTTGGTTTAAATTGTATTTTTCGAATGGCTGAACTACGCGCATTAACACCTCCCCGACACGTTATATATAGTTTAACGAGTGAGCTGATCGACGTGGCCTTAGTCTTCGACCTATTTTAATTACTAACTCACTAATTAATTTTGTTTTTAGGCGACTTAAATACCCTATTCATCTTCTTCTTTTTTATTTTAGGTAGTCTATTAATTAATACCAATACCGCCCTCCACTTACTCCTTACGGCTGAATTACTATGGATTACTCTTTACGCAATTGTCCTTTTCGTTGGACTAGTTCATGATAATTTAAATATACTCTCTTTAACATTCTTCTTTTTAATTTTCTCCGCCATTGAATTTGGGGTTGGATTAGTCCTCCTTTTACTACAACACATCTTACTGCGAACTTTAAACCTTAATGATTCGGAAACTAACATTTTTAAATTCGTAAGTAGATTTAATCGTGAAATTAATACAAACCGAATTAATTGGAAGCTGTAAAGGTTGATTTTAGATCGTACCGACTAACACTAATCATACTAATATTTATTAAGCGTGTATATTTCCATGTTGAATGATATGTTTTGTTTACAAATGCTAACTTTTACTACCCTTATTTTTTTTGTCAGCGCTTATAATATATTCACAGTGTGGTATCTAGCCGGTATTTATTTAGTAATGTTGGGGGCATGACTTCTTCTTGATGACAGCGACATTTTTATAGGGTTTTTATGGGTTATTGATCTGGGGGTGGGTTTAGTTTTTTTTATTTTCATCTTACACTATTCTACTTTTTTACACCAAAAGGCAAACGTCGATAAATCAAGTCGAGAATCTTGCTTTACATTGTTAGCGTGCTTCTTTCTCTATTTCTTTCTCTATTTTTTCGCTAATCCAGTTGATATTGACTATGTTAAAGGTTTTGAAAGGACATGATTTTTCCATATTAGTTGATATGATTTTTATGACTTTTTTAATTCTTATATCGTCACGGACTTAAACTTACTCCGAGAGATCTACTTCTATAACAATAGTTTCCATTTTTTCGTCATCAATGGGATGTTATTCTACGGTATCATCTCCTCTATTTTATTATGTTTTCTAATTAAACGGGTATTTAGTTTCTTAAATTATAATCAATTAGTAAACTATGACATGTTAAGTTATACTAACTCCACATATTTTATTCGTAACCAAAACTTTATTAAACAACAGGCGACATCTACAGGGACTAGGGTTTGATTAAAAACTAAAAAAGTAAGTTTATAATGATCCTTCGTCTCTCGTGGTTAAGCATTGCGGATAATACAAATGTACGATGACTACAGGTATTTCACTTGTATCGAGGATTCCACCGAAAACAATCGAGCCTAGGCTTTTTTGTTAAAGGGTCGGCAAGAGTTGTTGAACCCCCACGCATTGAATATAAAGGTTTTAAATTTAAATTTTCACGAAAAGGTGATATTTGCCGGTCGGTTATTGTTAGAACAACATGACCTACAAAAAGTTTAGACGGTTCGGTCCTCTATTTTCGTTATAATAATGCCCTTATTATTAAAAAAAAACAAGATCTAAAATCAAAATACATTTTTGGACCCGTCTCGGCAGTTATACGCCGCAAAAAATTTAAAACACTCTTTAAAACTATAATTTAAATTATAGTTTTAAAGAAGGCGGCGGCGGGTTATAACATTTTCGTCGGTGGTCATAGCTCAACTGGTAGAGCACTGGATTGTGGCTCCAGAGGTTGTAGGTTCGAGTCCTTCTTTCCACCCACCACCTCATTTTATGACTAAGTGCGGTATTGATGAGTCAATTCTTTTAATATAATTTCTTTACATGCTATTTATCCTTGTTAATTGTTATACTTTGACAAGCGAAACTTCTGCTACCTTTAGCAAAACATTTTTTTCTGACAATTTTGATAGCTTTACATTTATGTTTAGTGAGTCAATAGATACTATCGCGGAGTTAGCCTCACAAGACTTCAACATTAACTTAAGTGGGAATACCCCCACTCTTTACCATAGCACCCTTTTAGGCACTCCCGCCCCATCCACTAATTTTGATAATATCACCCATATGAGTCCATCATGCCAGTTCCTAGAAACTGAAATTGGACGTCGCCACATTAAATTCCCCCACCTTACACGAGACGAGATTTGAGATATTATGACTGATGAAGGCTCATCAGCTCAGATGGATATGTCCCTCAAGTTATTTGACGACTTAGAAAATACCCCCATTGACTACTCCAATCTTTATGAGTATAAAGGGAAGACTTTAAATGTTTCTGAACTTGCGCCTTGAGAAATTTGTAAACTTGCTCGCGAAGTAGAGGATATCGACAAGTTTGAGTCTCTTGAGCATATTCGGAGTATGTATATTGGAACGGCGCCTAACGTAAAACTTTATTATGCCGAACCGTTTATAGCATCACCATCCTTCATTCATAACGACCTTGGCTACCTCCACATTTTACAGTACCAGTATTGACTCTGATTTTGTTTTATTTTTCTAATCGTCTTTTATATCGTCTCCTTCCTTTGTGTGGTCCGGTGATGTGCTAACAGGAATCAACCTCGTCGAGAGACTCGAGGGGTGAGTAGATCAAAGTGTGGAGATCTAATTACAGCTATGGTTCCAGTTACTTGAGCAATTTCTATTATTGTAAGTGAAACGACTGATGCGACTGATGTGAACGATGGTTTTGGTACCGGTGAAATAATTGTTGGGGTTCGAGCCTATCAATGAGGTTGAGAGTATTATTACCCTAAAAGTATTGACTTAAATTATAATATTAAACCGAGTTATTCAACCCTCATCGGTAATTCGTTTAAGTATAACGGGTCTACGGAGTTACGACTTAATTCTAACAATGTATGAAAGTTTTATCAAAATAAAGTTGATGATGTTATCATAACTCCTGCACACCTACTAGTACTCCCTTTAGATAATTCAAAAATGTTTAATTTTATGAATTTCGACAATATAGGAGCTAATACCCTAAAAACTTCTAACGCTTTTCGTAAAATCCGAGATCACTCGAAAATTTATACGACAAACTTAGTGGCTACTCCTTCCATCTTTTCAGATAAATACGCTAAATTTAACTCCTGATTTACCAATGAAAACGATCTTAACAATTCCTTTAACTACGGGCTAAAGAGGCAACATAACTTAACCTCTGCTGCAGCTACTGCTAATATGCAAGCAACTTTTCTAGATCGGAGAAGTATGAATAAATTTCTAAACTACAATTTACAGTATAATACGGAGAATCTAACGACAAATCTCTTTAATCAGAATACTGACGCTTTATCGAAAGGGGATAATTCTAGTACTGTAATCTCTTCGGTCAACTCTCTCAACCTCCTCTTAGAAGGTTCAAACGTCTATAATAGTGAGACACTAAACTTCTTAGCCTTGTACCCTAATCTAACGAAAAGCGTTGGTGATGATGTTGATGAGGACGTAACAATATACCCTCTACGCAAAGTATTTGGTGAATATTCTACCTCGTCAGACCTAGTTAATTCCTCGGCACTATTCAATTCTCTAGACCTAGACCTTACACACTCATATGCAGCTGACTACGTAATGAATAACTTAGATAATCCCTCAACAACCTTCAAAGACTTTGACTTAACTTACGAGTTCTCCCTAGTACAAACTCCTCATAGAAATGTTAGACTCTACAATAACTTACTAGCTACAACCTCCAATCGTAATTTAGCTTCGGGTTTTAATAGTTTAGATTCAAATCTGAGTAAATTAAATTCTACACACGTTTCCGCTAACCCGCTATATTACCACTCATGAGTTAACACCTCTTGAAGTGACTCCAACACCTTTAATAAGCTAGCCTCAAATAGAATGTTCCTTGATGCACCTTTCTCACCTTTTTCACCCAGCTCGACTATTAATTCTCGTACAAGTCGGATTAATTTTGATACTAGTTTCTATACTGATGAGAAGACAATTTATCGAGATAAAACAATCGTAAACAAGGTGAACATTAAAAAAAGAGTGCAACCTTTAGTCTTCAACTCTGAGAGTAAAGAGCCTATGGCTTGTCTTAGTTCAAATTACTGGAATATGTTTTGGGCTAATACTAACCCAGATTTCCGTATTGACGCTGCTTTATCTGCATCGTTAAACCAAGAATTTTTCTACCTCCCACCCTTTACCAACTGAGATGAGTATGATTTTCGCAACGCTCAAGCTTTAGAAATGTTGGAGGAGGTTTTTTGAGAAACTTCATGCTCAACCTATACTCACCGAGATTATTTAAATATTGCTGATCGAGCAACAAAGCGGGTTGACCCCCTTTTCTACAAGTTCCTTTTTGCTAAAAAATATTACATTAAAAATTTAAACCACAAACTAACTAAGTCTATATTACTAGACCCGGCTTTAAAAGATCTTTCGATGGTTGGAAAATTTTATGCTAATAATATTCAAATGGTAAAGTATGTTTCTCCAGCTCATCTAATGAACACGAAAGATTTTGCCGTACTCCCTATTAGTAATAACTTACGGTTAATTAAGAACACTTACCGTAATCAAAAAAACGTAACTAACCTCTTTTCTAAAAACTCTTCGGTTTTACTAAACATGAGCACAAACTTTAATTACCCTCAATCTTACATTTCGGTACTGAATAATTATCAGTTACATTTTGGTAAATTTAAGTGACGCGTAGCCCTTTCAGAAAACTCTTCTCAGACAATTTTAGTACCGACTACAAACTATTTAGTTGATACAGTTTTGAGTAACTCAGACATCGCCCAAAGTAATGCTACGCGATTTTCAAATCCAATTCGTCTACGAAGTACTGCAAGAAATTCGATTGTAACCTATAACGCTTTCCAGAAAGTATTTCGTCATCGACTTGAAGATGGTCGATCTAACATTCGTTTAGGTCAATTTGCTAATGTACGAGTTACACAACCTTTAATGACTGGTAATAGGGTAGCGTATGAGAGGTTGCTGGGTAAAAATAAAGAAAGCTTCTATAACACGACTTTTTATTCTAATAACTCTTTAGCTGTTTTAAACGACTTAGCTAGCGCTAATAACTCCTTAAATACCTATTTCTTCGACTTCCCGTTCCTCCTTTCTGCTCTGAGTGATAGTGCCCATTTCGTCTGGTTTGATTGGTATACTAAATGAAGTATGGTAGAGGTTCAACCAGCATCTTTTTCAAAACAAAGTTTGGCTGGAGTTTCTTATGTAAGGCGCCCCTATGAGTTCACATATGAGTCAGGTACGCGATATATTGCAACTGAGGACTATTTTACAAGAATTGCTCGTGCGCGTAAAAACTACCTTCCTGTATGAACCCACACCCCTTACCTAAGTACTAGATCTGATATCTGATCGGCAAAATCAGGAATAAACTACTTGAACCCTTTAGGGTTAGATTCTTTTGATGTCCAATATACATTAAGGAATGTGCGTTGATATGGGCAAGCACTCGCATGTACTAAGAATACTAGTAAACTTTTTACGCCATCCTTTTCTAACTCACAAAAAAGTACTTGACGACCCTACACCTCCCTCCAATCCCATCATTACAACATAGCAACTCTATCAGATATTTTAACGAGGCGTGAGTATTTGTTTCGACAATACTTAGAACATACTAACAAAATTATTAACCTCCCTAAAAATTTAACAGTTAACCCCCAAAATACTTTACTGAAGGAGATAAAAGCTAGTTTCTTACTTGTTGACCCTATTATATTTAATTCGGAATACTCCCGTGAGGCGCTGTATTCATCATTAACATTCTTTAACTACTTGTTAGTTAAGGGGTGATTATTAGATTGAAGTGAACAAGTTAGTAAAGTACTCCGGATTAATCCGTCCATAGTTCATACGGCGTTAGGTCTGGACACAGTACATACCGGCTTTGTAGCTGATTCACTACTATGGTACTTCCTTAGTGTTGATAATGACCGAGTAGTAGGAAATAATAATGAACTCTATAAAAGTCAGTATCGACCACTTAAAAAAGGGATTACCAACATGTTACGACTTCATGGAACTGGAGCTGTTGCGATGCCTATCGAAATTAGACTACAAATTTTAGCTTCGTCCAGAGATGTAATTCACTCGTGAGCTATCCCTTCGGCTGGAATTAAGATTGATTGTATTCCGGGCTATACATCCCATAGAATTATGATTTTCTTTACGCCTGGAATTTATTGAGGTCAATGTATGGAAATTTGCGGCCGTTATCATCATTGAATGCCAATTATTGTTTACTTTATGAAGCGCGACTTGTTTTTCTTATGATGTACCCATTTCATGAACAAGAATGACCTTACAACGACGTGACAAATTAATGACCGCCAATTTACTGATTATATTCGGTTCGTATCTTACGACAAAACGGCTTGACTTACGGAGTTAGGTCGTAACATGTAGAAATGTTTAATTTAACTTTAATATGACAACCTTTCCGTGCGATTTTTAACCACTAAATACTCTGGGACACCCCAATTTTTTAAAAAAATTACTAAACACCAAGTTAAACTAATATACACCTACTCTCACTCGAATTTTTTTCAAAAATCAACTAATAATACGCTACTAACAACCCTTGTACGTGGTGTGGCGCATGAACAGTGGGTACAAAACTCTAAACCCCTTATTAACCCCCGGCTACCTCTTTTATTGAACCCATATTCTAATGTACAAAGTCGTGTAAGTACTTACCAACTCCCAAATAACCTATTCATGGGAACTTATTCCTGACTTTATTTGACAACCATTTCGTATAATACTAATAAATTACAATGTCTAACTCTAGTTCACTCGAAACCTGACTTTACTCCTGTTATAGAAATTCAGACGATAGGCCTATTCTTACAGTACATACAGTACATACACTTATTTGTACAAGGAACAGGTTTTAACTATATGTTAAACTTTACTGATCAGAATTCTAAACTGTGAGCCCTTTTTATGGTAACCCCCTCCCAACTCATCTCTACTAATAGCTCTCGTCCTATTCTTTTAACGACTACGACTAACCTACGCTACCTTTAATACGATCTACCCTTTTTGCGATATCCTAAACATATTGTTGTAGATACCTTTAAACTTGACGTATCGAATAGTAGTAAACGTTGAGTTGGTAAGTATCGATCGTCTTTTGACCGAACTAGATACTTTAGCTCTTCACTCAATTTAATTAAACCTTCAAAATCGTCTTCAAATTTGAGAAAGAAGTATGTGAGAACTTCGCTTCTTCAGAACGCGACTTTTAAGTTCCGCTTTGTTCTCCGAACTGCTAAAAAATCGAAGACCGCACGCTCCGCAATATTTCCAAGATCCCCAATCACCTTCCGTTCTAAAGTTGTTGAGAAACCAATTACACGGTTTAGGAGGTTAGCGAAGCTCTGCCCTGAACTAGCTTTTGATGAACTTATTGATGAACTTAACTTGGAGAAGTCATCTTCAAAAAAAATCCCCTTTCTCGGATCGACACTACTTTGAGACTTATTTGATATTAATTTTCTTAAACGTGAGAAGTTGTATACGAAACTTAAATACTCCCGAAGCCCTGCTTATGACATTGTTTCCGGAGGGGTTGCTGCTCTCTTTGCCGGCTTCCTCGGTTTTTTAATTTCCGAAAAATTTGGAATTGAATTAGTTGATTCGGGAGATTTTTACATCTTCTTCATGTATACTACCTTCCTCTTGTTTACCTGATTTCCATTCCGTAAGTTTATATGTGTAGAAGAGACTATCTGAAGTTTTGCTAGCCCAAAATTTATTTTTTCATATTTTTACACCCTACTAATACTTATACTACGACTTTTTAATCGAATTTCCCCTCGGAGTAGCCTTAAATTTTGAAAGTCGAGAGTCTCAAGTATTTCAGAAACCCTCTCTAAAATTCAACCCCCAAAGGTTTATTTCAATTCGGGTTGAAAATTTTTACGAAAGTACCTAAGATAGTTACTGCTACCCTTATACACATGTGTATAAGGGTTGAACAGCTTCTAGGCACAACATTTGGGGTTAAGTCTAGTTTCAAACTGAGGCAGTCTACTGTCGTTGTAATTCTACCTTCGCGAAAAGTTGACTAAATTTAATTTATGTGTATGCATTTTCCCTAGAACTAGTCATGGGTGAGCCTGAGGTCCATAACCTTAAGGTTGGGGGTTCAATTCCCCCTAGTTCCCTCTCTCCTTAGCATATACTATCTTAAATTTTTTTGAAAACTATTAACCACTACAACCTACACTACTGAAGTTACTTAATATGTACCCCCCCCCACTAAACCTATTATACCACCTTATTTTTATTAAGCGCTATAAGAATTTGAAAAGAAAGTAAATCGCTTAATTGTAGTCAATGAGTAAGTCGAAGAATGTAATTATTCGACTGAAGAAAGTATGATCAAATTCTAAGGCTGAAGCGGCGGACATCGATAGTAAACAGTAGTGTGAACGAATGGTTAAAAGTTATCATAGAAGAGAAGTGAAATAGATCCTGAAACTTAATGTATAACCTGTTAAAGCTTAAGCGATAGCGTACCTTTTGCATAATGGGCTAGTGAGTTAATAGAAGTAGCAAGCTTAATTCTTAAATAGGCGTAATGAAAATATTTAAAAGTTACTTCTATTAAACCCGAAACTAACCGATCTAATTATGAACAAGTCGAAGGTCACCGTACTGGAGGACTGAACCCATGAATGTTGCAAAATTCTGGGATGATTTGTAATTAGGGGTGAAAGGCCAATCAAGGTTAGTGATAGCTGGTTCTCTGCGAAAATTATTTAAGTAATGTGGAAGTGGATAATAACTTAAGGTAAAGTCATCTTTAAATAATACGATTGAATATTGGGTAATATTTCGAGAAACTCAAAATGTAGGTTAATTCAATACTTCTAGTCAGACGTAATCGCGCAAAGGTGATACGTCAAGAGGGAAACAGCCCCGACTACACGTTAAGGTGTTAAATACTTATTAA
>Ga0210307_1355821_pt1 | contig 13486 bp, 13 predicted proteins | sample R1073metaT_FD_159690 | JGI IMG/M metagenome (GOLD analysis project Ga0210307, IMG submission 159690) | Metatranscriptome of estuarine water microbial communities from the Columbia River estuary, Oregon, United States - R1073 (Metagenome... | ecosystem: Environmental > Aquatic > Marine >...
CACGGATGTATATTAAAAGCCTGACCCTAAGCAGCAACGGCCTAAATGTCGACGCAGCGCTGGCTAACCCCGGCATTGAAATCACTGGAATGAACGTTGCAGAAACCGAAGGCAGCACAGATGTGTCTTTCACCACAAACTAGAAACCTGGATTTTGGGCGCAGACGTTGGTGAAAAAGTCTATCGTCGTCCCTCTGTACGGATCTGCCATGCAGGGGCCAAGGGCAATCCGGGTTCATGTCGACGGTGCCCTTGCGGAAACCCTGCGGGTGGGCAGCTGACATGACAAAACCTGAAGACACGAACAGGCCGGAGCCGTGGGAGCCCCTGGAGGGGCCTGACAAGCGCAAGGCAATGAAAACTCCTCAGGAGATTATTGATGAGGCCAATAAACCCCCTCCGCGCCCGAGGGAATTAGACGATATATCCGAGGAGCGGCCTTTGAGCAGGCATGAGAAGCGGCTGTAGAGCCATCCTGAGCACGGAAAGATAAACCGCGACACCTAGGTAGCTGTTGTATCGAACAGATGGTGGTTATCTTTCAGCGGGAAAACTCCCCATTTGCCCAAACGCCAGAATCCGTGCATACTGCGCAGCAGAGCAGATAACGCCGCACCTAATGGGGAAAACCTCAACTGCGGCATGAGACAAAGGCAGAGATGATGAAATCAACCGTTTTGGCGCTTGTGGCGCTGTCTACATTGGCCGCTTGTGGTGGTGGTGCAAGCAATTACACCACGCGCGGGGCCTATGCGCCGACGCAGATGTTTGCGACCGGACCGCTTCAGCGCGCGTGTATGTCGCAGGGTCGCAAGGCGGCGAACACGCAGCGGTGTGGCTGTATTCAGGCGGTTGCGGACCAGCAATTGTCGGGCGCGGAGCAGCGGCGCGGTGTGAAGGTTTTCAAAGACCCGCATAAATTGCAGGTCTGGCGCCAGTCGGACCGCTCGGGTGACAATGCGTTCTGGGACGTCTGGAAAGCATTCGGCCAGAGCGCGGAGCGGACCTGCTCCTGACCTCGCCTAGAGGTCTTTGATCCAGAATTGCAGCGGCTTGGGGGTCTCGGCCTCCTGCCCCATATCGCGCCAGTTGAACTGTGCAATCACGCCATCCAGCGGCGTGTATCCGCGTGCGCGCCAGAAGGCATCCAGCGGCCGGTAGGTTGCGGGGCGCGCGGGGTGGTCCGGCGGGCGGACGACAGCGCAAAAGCAGCATTTGGCAAAGCCCAAGGCCCGGGCGTGGGCCTCGCGCTGGTCAAAAAAGCGGTGCCCGATGCCGTGGCCACGATAGCCCGGCAGCAGCACGCTTTCGGCGCAATAGAACACTTGCGACAGGTCTATCCCCGTGCCGTCAAAGGCCGCGGCGAAGTCATCGGCATGATCCGACAGCGGCGTGCCGGTACTGGCCCCCACAAGGCTGTCGCCATCGTAAGCGCCCACCAGAATGGCGCGCGGGGCGTTGCAATAGGTTTGCAGATAGGCCGCCTCATAGGCGTGATCACCGTCATAGAGGTAGGGCCAATCGGCAAAAACCGCGATGCGCAAGGCCGCGACATCGCCCAGCGCCGCCTCGAGTGCCGGACCTGTCAGTGCGGCAACCCTCATTTCACCTGTGCGATCCAGTCGGTGAGGTTATAGCGCGTGGTGACGCGGGTGATCTTGCCGTCTTTGAGCGTAAAGAACGACCCAGCGGGGATGCGGTAGGTCTGGCCGCGTGCCTCGGGCAGGCCTGCGTCGGTCGCTTTGTAGGTGCCGTTCACGGTGAATTCAGCCGCCGCGCGCGTGCCGCCTTCGGCGTCGAAAATCACCATGTCGGTCAGTTGCTCGGCATAGCAGCGGTCCATATGGGCGCAGAATTCGGCAAAGGCGGGTTTGCCGTGGCGGATGTTACCCTCGTTGACGTGATGGGCCACATCATCGGACAGGCAGGCCAGCATGGCGTCTGTATCGCCTGCGTTGAAGGCGTCAAAATAGGCTTGGACGGTTTTGTTCACTGGTACATCCCTTTTTGGGGCCGCAAGTCGGGCAGGTTCAAATGTGCGATAACTTTATTCCGGTGCTTGTGTGGGCGGGCCGAAACGGTCTTGCAGGCGGCCCACAATCTGGTCCCGCGCGGAGCGGAATTGCGCCAGCTTGGCCTCGCGCCCCTCGCCCAGCCCTGTCGGGTCAAGGATGGGCCAGTATTCGACTTCCAGATGGAAGAACCGCGTCAGCTCCAGCGCGCGGCGCTGGGAGGCAGGCGACAGGGCGATCACCAGATCAAACGAGCTCAGGTCATCGCCCCAGTCTTCCATCTCGTCAAAGCTGCGGGAGCGGTGGCGTGACAGCTCGACCCCCATCTCCTGACACACGGCGATGGAAAAGCCGTCAATTTCGAGGTCATTTTTAACGCCGACAGATTGGACATAGACATCCATTCCGTAGAATTTCTTCATCAGCCCTTCGGCCATAGGGGAGCGAACAGCATTGTGGTCGCAACAAAACAGCACTGATTGCGGCAGCTCTTGCGTCACATCAGCCTCCGAAATGCAAAACGCAGATGAGGGTGAACAGGCGACGGGCCGTGTCTATGTCGATCTCGGCTTTGCCCTCCAGCCGTTCTTGCAGGACGCGGCTGCCTTCCATGTGAATGCCACGGCGCGCCATGTCGATTGTCTCAATCTGGGCGGGGGGCAGTTTTTTCACGGCATCGAAATAGGATTCGCAAATCTGGAAGTAGTCCTTGACCACTTGCCGGAACGGCCCCAGCGACAGATGGAATTCGGCCGCTTTTTCTGCGCTTTCGGTCGCCACATCAAAGACCAGACGTTTGTCGCGGATCGACAGACCCAGATGATAAGGACCAGCAGGCACAGGCCGATCGTCGCGTACAGGCAGCACAAATGTGTTGTCTTCCAACAGGTCAAACATCGCGACACGGCGCTCCTGCTCGATCTCGGCTGTGGGTGGGGGCAGGTTTGCATCATCAAGGATGATATGCGTGATGCGCGACATGAGGCAGCTCCGGAAGGTATTTCTATCGCGTCTTTCATAGACCGCGCCCCGGCCACAGGCAATGTCGTTCCGGTTTCCACCCCAGTTTGACTATTGCGATCTCACTATTGAAAATCAAGTTTCAGAGACATTCTAACCATTTCTTCGCATGGATATTTCTTTTCGGGCCGAACCAGATGAAACCGCAGTCCCTCACACGTCATTCAGACGATAGCGGATGATGATGACGGCGCTTCCAACTCTTTCGGAAATCAGATCAAGGTTGAGGCAAGCACTGCAGTGAGCAGCTTTAGGTCGCAGCAGGATGATGTGCTTATCTCCCATGCAAATGGCCTGAACCTTAAACTGTCCGACGATGGCGGCGCCGAGATCACCAAGCGCAATATCGCCTGCACGGCACAAGGCTTGACGCTTGTCGCCCCTGCCGGATCAAACCGCAGCCCCTTCAATATCGCGCATAAGAAGGTGCTTGTGCGGCAGCCGGTACGGGTTTTGCACGGCGGGCCAGCTATGTATGTCCGCACGGTTCACAACCTGAACGACAGCCGCGGCATGGTCGGGAACGATGTTATCGGCCCAGATGAAGTAGCCGGAATATCCAAGAGTGACCTCCCGCTGCTGGCGCAATTTGCGCCCAGCCTTCAGGATGCGCTGGATACGGCTTAATCGTTGAGCTTGCGCAAGCGGGCCGTGACCGACAGGCCGTGTGCCTCAAGGCTCTCCGAGCTGGCAAGCCGTTCTGCTGCTGGACCAATGGCGCGCAGGGCTTCGGGTGTCATCCGCGCCAAGGTTGTACGCTTCATGAAGTCGAGCACTGACAGGCCTGACGAGAAGCGGGCCGAGCGGGCTGTGGGCAAAACGTGGTTGGGGCCGCCAACGTAGTCACCAATCGCTTCCGGCGTCCACTGACCCAGGAAGATTGCGCCGGCATGGGTGATCCGGCTGCTGAGCGCCTCGGGGTCCGCCACGCAAAGCTCAAGGTGTTCAGGCGCGATGCGGTCCGTGAGGGCAGCAGCCACCGCGAGGTCGGGCACCGTAATGATGGCACCGAAATCGCGCCACGACGGCCCCGCGATGTGGGCGCGTTGCAGCTTCTCAAGACGTTTCTCCACAGCGCGGGCTACGGCGATGCCGAAGTCTCTGTCCGTTGTGATCAGCAGTGATTGCGCGCTCTCGTCATGTTCAGCCTGTGAAAGCAGATCAAGGGCGATCCAGTCAGGATCGTTATCAGCGTCCGCCACAACAAGGATTTCGGAGGGGCCCGCAATCATGTCGATCCCGACTTTGCCAAATACGCGACGTTTGGCAGCCGCAACAAAAGCGTTGCCCGGTCCGGTAATTTTATCAACGGGGGCAATGGTATCGGTACCGTAGGCCAATGCAGCTACGGCTTGCGCTCCGCCGATGCGGTAGACTTCGTCGACACCGGAGATTTGCGCCGCCAGCAACACCAGCGGGTTCAGGATGCCGTCGGGCGTAGGGACCACCATTGCCAAGCGCCCTACCCCTGCAACCTTGGCGGGGATGGCGTTCATCAGAACAGAACTGGGATAGCTGGCCAAGCCACCCGGCACATAGAGACCGGCGGCGGACACAGCGCTCCAGCGCCAACCGAGGGTGGCGCCGGTATCATCGGTCCACTGCTCGTCCTGTGGCAACTGGCGCGCGTGATAGGCGCGGATGCGTGTGGCGGCGAGTTCAAGCGCCGCGCGATCCTCGGCACTGACCTGCGCCACCGCTGCCGTGATCTCTGTCTGGGTGATGCGCAGGGTGTCCGGCGTCAAGGTGATCCTGTCAAATTTGGCAGTCAGGTCAATCACCGCCTGATCGCCGCGCGCGCGCACGTCCGCAATGATGTCAGCGACAACAGCATCCACATCGGGGCTGTCTTCGCGTTTGGCATTCAGGAGCGTGGTAAAAGCTGCCTCGAAATCGGGGGCTGTGGCGTCAAGGAATACGGGCATGGCGGAAGCTCCTTATGTTGGGAACAGCAGGTAGCGGGGAATGGCGCGGGCCTCAAGAGGGGTGCGGCAGGATGCGCGCGCCTGAACGGACATGCAGCGCGGGGCGACAGGGCGGGATATGAGTTTAGAGGCAAAATGAAGAAGCGCCGGCTCCCGCACTGTCGTGAATTAATCCGGATGGCTGGGGCGTTTACCCGACGGGGCGACATAGGGGCGCGTGACATCCTTGAGCGTGACATCCAGCGCCTCGACGGTCAGACGGATCGCACCATCCCCCGCAAGTGTCAGGATCACATTGCCCGACGGTGCGTCCGTTTCCTCAAATGCGATGTGCAGCAGGGACAGAACCGTATCGGCATCGCCTTTTGGCACACCCTGCGAGGACACAGCCTGCACGTTTGCGAACATCAGCACGGATTGCACACGCTCGGGGGCGCGGCGGCCCGCACCGTCATCCTCCCAACGCATCCGGTTGAGAAGCAGCGCGAAGCGCCCGTCGCGCTTGTGCCAGCTCATCTCGGAGGCGGGGAAAACCGCATCCTGAACCAGCGAGGACATCACAGCGAGATCATCGGCATCCAGCGCGCCAAGGTTCAGCGGTGCTTCGCCTCCGTCTTCGAATTTTGCATCGGTCATTCGTCTTTGATCCGCTCGATGTTGGCGCCCACGCCGCGCAGTTTTGTCACCACATGCTCGTACCCGCGGTCAAGGTGATAGACGCGGGAGACTTTCGTTTCGCCTTCCGCTGCCATACCCGCGAGGATCAGGGAAATAGACGCGCGCAGATCAGTCGCCATGACAGGCGCGCCTTTGAGCTTTTTCACACCGGTTACAACGGCCTTGCCGCCGTGCACTTCGACCTTGGCGCCCATGCGGATCAACTCGGGTGCGTGCATAAAGCGGTTCTCGAAGATTTTCTCTTCCAGCGTCGAGGTGCCTTCGGCGGTGCACAGCAGCGCCATCATTTGTGCCTGAAGGTCGGTCGGGAAGCCGGGGAAAGGCTCGGTTGTGACGTCAACGGCTGACACGCGGTCACCACGGCGTTTGACCTTGAGGCCCTTGTCCGTTTCGGTGACTTCGATGCCTGCCAGGTCCAGTTTCTCGCAGAAGGCCCCGATGAGATCCATCCGCCCCCCCAGCAGCTCAACCTCGCCGCCGCAAATGGCGGGGGCCAGCATATATGTGCCCAGCTCGATCCGGTCCGTCACGACGGGGTGTGTGGCAGCGCCCAGACGGTCAACGCCCTGAATGGTGATGGTGGAGGTGCCGTCGCCCTCGATCTGCGCGCCCATGCGGCGCAGGCAATCGGCAAGGTCTACAATCTCGGGCTCGCGCGCGGCGTTGTTGATGACAGTGGTGCCTTTGGCCAAGGTTGCGGCCATCATGATGTTTTCGGTTGCCCCGACCGAGGCAAAGGGGAAATCAATCACGGCGCCTTTGAGACGCCCCCCCGCCGCTTTGGCGTAGAGATAGCCATCGCGCAGATCGATTGTGGCACCCATTTTCTCCAGACCGTTGGTGTGGATGTCCATCGGGCGCGCGCCAATTGCGCAACCGCCGGGCAAGGACACTTCGGCGTAGCCCTCGCGTGCCAGCAAGGGGCCCAGCACCAGATTGGACGCGCGCATCTTGCGCACGATGTCATATTCGGCGCGTGTGTTGATCTCGCCGTGGCACGACATGGATATCACGCGGCCTTCCTGCAATGTGCTTATTTCAGCGCCCAACGACTGCAAGAGCTGCGTCATGGTGCGGATATCGGACAAGCGCGGCGCATTGGTGAGCGTCAGCGTCTCCTCGCTCAGAAGTGTCGCGGGCATAAGCGTGAGGCAAGCGTTCTTGGCCCCTGCGATCGGGATTGAGCCTTGAAGCGGCCCGCCACCGCGTACCAGAATTGCGTCCATGTCTTAGGAATCCTTGTGTTGCGCGGTCTGCGCTGTGCCTGTTGGTGTGCCTTCGGCAGCATCGGACACGCGCGCGCGCGCCTGCGACTTCCGCCGTGCCATATTCTCCTTAAGCGCTTGAGCCAGACGCGCCTGCTTGCGCGCTGCCTGAGCTGCTTTGCCCACTTGGGACGGAGTTTGAGAAGACTGTTTATCTGCCATAAGGCCTGTCTAGCGCAGGTGTTGCGCGGGGTCCAGATTGACTGCGGAATTTGGGTTGCGCAGGTGCGCAATTGCCGCTAATCAGCGCCCACGATGCTGTGGTAGCTCAGTGGTAGAGCGCGTCATTGGTAATGACGAGGTCGGGAGTTCAATCCTCCCTCACAGCACCAGATTTCTCGACTAGTTTTGGAATTGGGTGGCAGGCAAAAGCAGCTCTGTCCCGCATAGCGACCATTGTGCTGTCAAAATTTCTCAATATGCACGCGCGGACGCAGCTAAGGTCTGCACCGGGCAGAAACTGCTAGATACGGCGAACCTAAAAAACGCCTGCTGATCGGAGTTCAACTAAAGGGTCGATTATTCTTCATGTGCCTCATAACCAGCTGTTTTTGGAGACTGCCGGAAGGGATTTGGAAGGCAGGTTCTGGTGAATAGTCAACTTGACCAATTTCCGGGAGAATTTTCAGAATTTCCTCGCGTGCTTCTGGAAGCATAGATTTGAGCGCTTCTGGACCGGTGAAGAAACTCTCAGTTGGCGCCCCTTCAGCAAAGATCACTTCGTGACAATCAAAAAGGAGGTGGAAGTACTCAACCTCACCGTGATCGGGCTCGATGAATACTCCGGGCAGTTCCACCAATCTAATTGCCGCGATCAATGCTTCTCGTTGACCGAACATGCGTTCGCAAACATTCGATGAAACCAGAATGCGATGCTGACGCGAGACCAAAAGATCACGCTTGGGCATAGCATTTCCCAATGCGCCGGCCATGATGCGTACTGGGGCCAGCTTTGGATTTCTTTCTATCTCATGCGCTGAAATTTTCCGGCTCATAGGGAGGCGCAGAGGTTTAAAGTCGCCATTAGCCGTTAGGACTTTTGTCCCCGCTTGCAATTGCTCTACCGGCACTGCTCCGTGTTCTGTCCCGATCAAGGTCCCTCGGACAAAGCAGGTGATCGTGGTATAAGGTGTTGGGGTCGTTGTGTGACTTTGGTAGCTACCGAGCGTCGCACCGACGGTAAAAGCCGACCCTGGCCCAGGGATGAAATACCAACTTCCACCCGTATTGAAGAAATAGAATGTTTCAACATGGGGATCGCCATTGGTATCTGTGAAAGCAACATTGATGTCATAAGGCGGGCCCGCTGTGGCGCCAAAGGCACTGCCATTGATGCTAACCGTTTCATTGGTATCTGCAGCACCATCTAGGTTTGCATCGTCATCATCGATTACCGCAGAGTAGGACGTATTATACAGGGCATTATACCCTGTTCCTGACCACCTAAACGCTGTAACCGTATATTGCGCCACCACTTTTCCTTAAAACTGGACGCCTTGCCTCACTGCCCACAGTTAAATTCTTGCTACTATTTAATGGAAATAGCCGGGAAATGTGGCACCGCATTAGCGTGAATGGGGAAACAATAAGCCGCCATGGGGTGAACTAAGAGCAAAAACGTAAACGATCAGCGGGCAGATATAACTGCGCAAAGCAGCCGTTAAGCGATCCGGGCCCGCTATGCCGCACCCCGTGACGCCCCAGCATTACAACTGTGAGAGGGGCCAAGTCCGGGGTTAAAATACAACGCTTACACCTTACCCAATTTGCCTTCCGGAATAGGTATCAGCCCTGCGCCCCTCAAATCTTTATACGCTGGAGCAGGGGGGCTGCGAGCCGCAGCCGGAACAATTGGAGGTGTCGAGGCTTCAGCTTGGGATCACCTCCCCAATTCAGGGCAGCGATACGCATGTGCAGCGAAGTTGGCTTTGGTCCAACGGGCACTTCATCGGAGACGTTTGGGCGGGAAAGGGGAGCGAACAGTACTGTGGTGCGGGGCGGAGCAGCGGTCTGCTTGAGATGGGCTGCAGGGGTTCGCGCCCGGAGTAGAAGCCAATGTCTAAGGCAGTGTCCGAATTCAGGCTTAATTCACCCGCTATCTCCCGATGTGGGATTTTGAGCGAACGGATATTGCAGTCCTACAGCAAGGAAATGCTAGAGCGGGCCGAGCTTGCCTCGCGGGTGAATTCCGACGTGGCGTTGATGTGCAACTCCAGCCCCGTCTGCCCCTGTTCTTGTGCAGTACGAAGATTGGCTGCGGCTTGGGTCGCGTGGCCTTCTGTCTCGATCAAAGCAGCGGCCATTGCCTGCCGTTCAGCAGCGATGTCAGCGCGGTATTTTGCATAGTTCTGCGGCGTAATGGCGCCTGCGGCACGTTGAAGCTCTAGCGCCGCCAATACTTCTTCTTGTTGGGCAAGGCGTGAAGGCAGTGAGGTTTTCACCAATGCCATCTGGGCATTTGTTTTGCGAAGTGTGCGCACGACGGCGCTTGGAGATATCTTTTCGATGCGGCGCTCGACCTCACGCTTGCCTGTGACGTGACCGACAAGCGCCCCCCCCTACGGCGCCCGTTGCGGCAGCGGTGATGCAGGTTTGGGCATTTCCCGATGATACAACTGCCAAGCCACACCCGACAGCGGCACCGATGCCTGCCCCTTTAAGAGTGGTCTGCACAACAATCCGGCGGGATAATTCGTTGAGCGCTGTCGTTTGCGCATCCATCTGTGCGGGCTGCGCTGCAAAGCTCAGCGGAGCGCCCGCTGCGCGGCTGGACAGGTCAGAGGGGGATTGCCCGCAGGATGCCAAAACGACAAATGCCAAGGGTGCGGCGATATGGAATGATATGTGCATAGCGGTACAATCCTGTTTTTTATCTAGCATCGTTGCTAAATTCGAAACCGGGCAGAATTGTGACGCCGCAGTAAAAATCCTTACTTTTCCCTATGTTACACTCATAGCGTGTATTTATTTTGCGTAACACACAGGCCGAATGCAGGAGGCCGGGCGCTCGTTAATATTGCCCGACCTCCTGTTGTTTCAGACTATGAAGCCTCTAGAGAAGCTGGCGCAACAGCTCTGGTGACGGCTTGCCGGTCACGCTCAGGCCCTTGCTGCCTTGATAGGCGCTGATCGCCTTTTCGCTGTTAGGTCCGATCACCCCGTCCGTGCCGCCCGTATCAAAGCCGCGCGCGGTCAGGCGCTGCTGCAAGGCGACACGGTCATCTTTGGTCAGCCCGTTTGCATCTGGCGGGAAGCTCCCGCGCAAGGGCCCTGCCCCGCCGATCCGGTCCGCCAGATGGCCCACGCCAATCGCATAGGCATCAGAGTTGTTATAGCGTTTGATGGCGCGGAAATTTCGCGTCACGGCAAAACGGGGGCCGCCCGCCTGCGGCTGGATTATGCTGCCCTCGGGCGCGCCATTGCCCACCTCGCCACCCCATTTGGTGCCACGGGACCAGCCGTTGCGTTGCAAATAGGCTGCGGTCGATGCCAGAGCATCTGTGGGGTCTTCCGACCAGATGTCGCGGCGGCCATCGCCGGTGAAATCAACCGCAAAGGCCTGATAGGATGTCGGGATGAACTGGGTATGGCCCATCGCACCGGCCCATGATCCCGTCATGCGGGATGCTGGAATATCGCCGTTCTGGACGATCTTTAACGCGGCGATCAACTGCTTTTCAAAGAACGCGCCGCGGCGTCCGTCAAAGGCCAGTGTCGAGGTTGCAGAAATCACCGGAACATCGCCGCGACGCTCCCCGAAGAAGCTCTCTAGCCCCCAAATCGCACAAATGATTTCGGCATCCACGCCATAGCGGCCTTCCAAGGTTTGTAGCGTGCTGCGGTGGCGGGCAAACGCCGCGCGGCCTTTGCTGATCCGCTCGTCGGAGGCGGCGATGGCCAGATAATCCTCAAGACTGCGGCTGAATTCGGTCTGGTTACGGTCGCGTTTGACGCAGCCCGGCAGATAGCCTGTTCCGCGGAATGCGGAAGCAAGCGTTGCCTGAGAAATCCCCTGCCCTGCTGCACGGCCACGGAAGTTTGCCACCCACGCGTCATATGAAGCGTTTGGCGTCGGAAGCAAATCTGCGGGCAGTGGCCCGCCCAAATTGGCGCTACTGCGCACCACGGGCGCACCGCCACATGCTGCAAGTGTGAGGGCCCCGAGGCCCAATCCAAAATTCCGCCGTGAAAGTCGCATACTGCTGCCCCGTTTATGAGTTATGGGTTTTCGTGCATGCTACCCGATTGCCTGCCCAAGGCAACAGGACATCGCTGCGCGTGCGCGGGGCTTCGCCCATCTTTTGTTGCGGGATGTACCGGTGAAATCGGGCGCAGCCACGCAGCGACAAAATCCCGCCTCCCCACATGAATACTTGCCAGACCAGCGATGAGAACATTATACGAACATCATGGCAAAAATGAACCTTCAGGAAAAGCTCGCTGTGTTGAGCGATGCGGCGAAATACGACGCATCTTGTGCGTCGTCAGGGACGACGCGGCGCAACAGTGCGGGCGGCAAAGGGTTGGGCAGTACCGAAGGGTCGGGCATATGTCATGCCTACACGCCGGACGGGCGCTGCATCAGCCTGTTGAAGATCCTGATGACCAACTTCTGCATTTATGATTGTGCCTATTGCATCAACCGCGTCTCGTCGCAGGTGCAGAGGGCGCGGTTTACCGTAGAAGAGGTCGTACACCTGACGACGGAATTCTACCGCCGCAATTATATTGAGGGGCTGTTCCTGTCCTCCGGCATTATCAAAAGCCCGGATGACACAATGGCCGATATGGTGCGCATCGCACGCGAGCTGCGCGAAGTGCATCATTTTCGAGGGTATATCCACCTCAAGACGATCCCCGATGCCGCGCCGGAGTTGATCGAGCAGGCGGGACTGCTGGCGGACCGTTTGTCGATGAATGTGGAGTTGCCGACAGATGCGGGTCTGCGGACCTATGCACCTGAAAAGAATGCTGAGGAAATCCGGCGCGCCATGGGCCGCGTGCATGAGCGCAAGCTGGCCGCGCGCGAGCAGACCCACAGCGGCCGGCGCGGCGCGAAATTTGCACCGGCGGGGCAAAGTACCCAGCTAATAGTGGGCGCAGACGGGGCGAACGATGCCACGATTCTGCAAAGCTCCACGCGGCTCTACAGTTCATACAAGCTCAAGCGTGTGTATTATTCTGCCTTCTCTCCGATCCCCGACAGCACCGCAGCACTGCCCCTGATCAAGCCCCCGTTGGTGCGGGAGCACCGTCTATATCAGGCCGATTGGTTGATGCGGTTCTATGGTTACGAAGCCACAGAAATTGCATCGGCCACCACGGGCGGCATGCTGGACCTGACAGTTGATCCAAAGCTGGCGTGGGCCTTGGCAAACCGGCAGGTGTTCCCTGTTGACGTGAACCGTGCGGGTAAGGAAATGCTGCTGCGCGTGCCGGGATTTGGCACCAAATCCGTGGCGCGGATCCTGTCTGCGCGGCGAAATGGTGCGTTGGGCTATGGTGATCTGACACGCATCGGCGCGCTGGTGAACAAGGCCAAGCCGTTCATCACAACGCGCGACTGGTCTCCCGGCAGCATGACCGACGCGGAAAACTTGCGCGCACGGTTTGCACCCAAGCCCGAACAGCTGAGCCTGTTGTGATCTACGCGCCGCGCCTGCCACGTTTGGGTGTCTTCGACGTGTGGCGGGATGCGGCGCGGGCATTGGCCAGTAATGATGTGGCCGCGGACTCTGTGAACTGGGCCATGGAAGAGGCGTGCGATACCCTGTTCGGACAGGGAGCCGCACTGCCTGCGGCACGTGCGATGACGGTGCCCAAGGAATTCATCCCACTGGCGAAACTGGTCTGTGCAAGCCGTGCAACCGGTGCGCATGATCTGCTGTACCGTGTGCTGCTGCGATGCCGGAACACGCCGCATCTGTTGAACAACCGCGCAGACCCGCAGGTGCAGCAGCTGACCGCATTGGCCAAGCACGTCCGCCGCGACATGCACAAGATGAAGGCTTTCGTGCGCTTTCGTGAAGTCACGCCGCAAGGGAGCAACCGGCGTCAATTCCTCAGCTGGTTCGAGCCTGATCACCGGATTGAAGAATTGATTGCCGGATTTTTCGTCCGCCGCTTTGCCGATATGGATTGGGTGATTGTCACACCCGAGGTAACCACCCGCTTTGACTGCGGCACGCTAAGCCATGAGGCACTGGCCAGTGACCGCATGGCGCTGAGTGATGATACCGAGGACCTGTGGCGAACCTATTATGCCAATACGTTCAATCCTGCCCGCCTTAAAATCAAAGCGATGCAGTCCGAGATGCCCAAGAAATACTGGAAGAACCTGCCAGAGGCCGACCTGATCCCAGACATGATTGCACAGGCCGAGGCGCGGGTATTGCAGATGCAGCAGACGGCGCCAACGGTACCGCCCCTACGCGCCGCTCGGATTTTGGGGCGCTTGCCCGCACGCCCGGAACAGGCGCGCGGGCAAAAACCGGATTAGAGGTCAGGCCAGATAGCTGCGCAGGGCTGCTTCGGTTCCATACTGCCAGATCGTGTTTAGCCAATGGTCAAAACGTGCTGCAAAAAG
>Ga0210307_1171443_pt1 | contig 13434 bp, 11 predicted proteins | sample R1073metaT_FD_159690 | JGI IMG/M metagenome (GOLD analysis project Ga0210307, IMG submission 159690) | Metatranscriptome of estuarine water microbial communities from the Columbia River estuary, Oregon, United States - R1073 (Metagenome... | ecosystem: Environmental > Aquatic > Marine >...
CCGTGGTTCACACCGACACCGAAGTTCATGTTGTCAGCGGCAGCGCCATTGTCGCCAACATATGCGCTCATTCTCGTCGCAGCACCGATATCCATACCCATGGAGATGGTGGTCCGCGTTGTATCGTCGGCATCCGAGGCAAAGGCGAGGGCCGCGTCGATACTACCGAAGGAACCGCCAACGGTAAGAAGAAGGTCTGTGCCTGCCACGTCTGCATCGGACATACCAATAGCAGCAGTAATGCCATTCATTGTACCACTTGCAACAACTTCAGTGGTGGCACCATCGGACGAAATGTGGAGACCATAATCACCCATGGAGTACATAAGTTCAATGCCTTCGTTGTTTTCAGCAGCACCCGCGCCTTCGGAGGCGTAGCCGTGCGATGCAAACCCTGTCACAACGTTCCCGAAGCCAAGGCCCGTGAGGCCAACGGTACCGCTGTAGAGGTTAGGTGCACTGTCGAGCGCGCCGAAGATGTTGCCTACACCCAGGGTCAAACCACCTGAGGTCAAGTGGAACCGTGCAGAGTTGAAACTGCCTGTATTACGCTCGGCTGTGTCGCCGTTGTTCTGGCGAATACGAAGACGTGCACCCAAAGTCATACCGCTGTCTGTGGTTGCTGATCCGTCGACGTTCAGCAAGAAACGCGATGTCTGCGCTGTAGCTGTGGTGGTGCCGTTGTCTGTGTAGGTTACGCCAAAACGGCTCATGCCGCTGAATGTAACGTCTGCTGCTGCAACGCCGGCTGTTGCGATCAAAGCTGTTGTCGCGAAGAGAACTTTTTTCATGAGTTTTCCCTCGGTTTGAGTTCTAAAGGACCCGACCGGGGAATTCCGATCTGGGTATGAGCCTCTTTTGCGCCGCACCCGGCCTTTTGGCAAGCAAACCAAACACGCCTTCCGCAATGTGGTCGTCTGTGGTGCAGCTTTGCCACAGTTTCCCGTCACCGCTTTTGCGCGCCCCATATAAATCGCCCCCTGTCCCGTACCCGCCAGTTATACATATACCTTGCTCAGATGCGTCTGCTTGGGTATTGCATGTTAAAATGGCAAAAAGGGTGGTAGATATGGGGCGCATCATGGCTCGGAACATTGCAGCAATTGCGATTCTATGCGGCGGCGTCTCAGCATGTGGATTGGGTTCCCCCCCCACAGAAGAACCCGCCTACTATAAGAACCCAAACATTCCCGGAAACACCGACACCAATCCCGCCAACACGGTTTGGTCGCTGTTCAACAAGACAAGCTCGGAGAGCGTTGTTCTGGTGAACAAGTATCTGTGGAGCGCGTCCCTCGAAGTGCTCGGCTTTTTGCCTGTCCAGACTGTTGATCCCTTCACAGGTGTTATCGTTACGGGCTACGGCACCCCTCCGGGTGGTGGCAAAGCGTATCGCGCAACCGTGCTGATCGATGATCCCGCCCTTGATGCACGCTCGCTCAACCTTGCGCTGCAATCGCGTGGCGGTCCCGTCAGCGCAGCAACCAGCCGCGCCGTTGAAGACGCCATTCTATCGCGCGCGCGCGAACTGCGCATCGCCGACAACAAGCTGTAACCGCCCTTCCAACCGTTATTGATATGATGCAGCGCCGGGCCTTGTGATCACCACAGTCCGGCGTTGCTGCGTAAAAGGCCTGCAAATGACCCGTTATACCCCCTCCGAAATCGAAGCCCGCTGGCAAGCTGCCTGGGAAAAAGATGAAATCTTCAAGGCTGTGCGTTCTGCCGACAAGCCCAAGTACTATGTGCTTGAGATGTTCCCCTATCCGTCGGGCCGCATCCACATGGGCCATGTGCGCAACTATACGCTGGGTGACGTAATTGCGCGTTACAAGCTGGCCAAGGGGTTTAACGTCTTGCATCCAATGGGGTGGGATTCGTTTGGTCTGGCCGCTGAAAATGCCGCCATGCAAAAGGGCATCCACCCCGGCACATGGACCTACCAGAACATCGAAGACATGAAGAACCAGATGAAGCCGCTGGGCTTCTCGCTGGATTGGTCGCGCGAGATTGCGACCTGCCACCCCGACTACTACCAGCACCAGCAGGCCATGTTCATCGACATGATCGAGGCGGGGCTGATTTACCGCAAGAATGCCGTGGTGAACTGGGACCCAGTCGATATGACCGTTCTGGCGAACGAGCAGGTCGAGCAGGGGCGCGGCTGGCGTTCCGGCGCGCTGGTCGAGCGGCGCGAGCTGACGCAGTGGTTCTTCAAAATCTCCGACTATTCCGACGAATTGCTGAGCGCGCTGGACAATCTGGAGAACTGGCCCGCCAAAGTCCGCCTGATGCAGGAAAACTGGATCGGCAAGTCACGCGGCCTGCAATTCGCCTTCTCGACCGTCAACGCGCCGGACGGCCACGACCGGATCGAAGTTTATACAACCCGCCCCGACACACTGCTGGGCGCGTCCTTTGTCGGCATCTCGCCCGATCACCCGATTGCCAAGCTGCTGGAGCGCGACAGCGAAGAAGTTGCGGCCTTTGTTGCGGAATGCCGCAAGGGCGGCACGACCGAAGAGGCGATCGAGACCGGCGAGAAGTTGGGGCTAGATACCGGCATCCGCGTGCGCCATCCGTTTGACACATCACAAGAACTGCCTGTCTACATCGCCAACTTTATCCTGATGGAATACGGCACCGGCGCCATCTTTGGCTGCCCTGCCCACGACCAGCGCGATTTCGAGTTCGCCACCAAATACGACCTCCCGATTATCTCGACCTATCTGCCCTCCGAGGAAAGCTCGGACGAGTTTGAGGAGGCCTATGTCCCGCAGAAAACCGAGAAAGTTTTCTACAACCGTGGTTTCGCGGGTGAGCAGTGGCAAACAGGGCTTGAGGCCATCAACGCCGCAATTGCCTTTTGCGAATCGCAGGGTGTTGGCCAGGGTGTGACCAAGTTCCGCCTGCGCGATTGGGGCCTGTCGCGCCAGCGCTATTGGGGTTGCCCGATTCCCGTTGTGCATTGCGACGATTGCGGTGTCGTGCCGGAGAAAAAAGAGAATCTGCCAGTCAAACTGCCAGAGGATGTAACCTTCGACATTCCGGGCAACCCGCTGGACCGTCACATGGAATGGCGTACCACGCCTTGCCCGTCCTGCGGCAAGTCCGCCCTGCGTGAGACCGACACGATGGACACATTTGTCGATTCGTCATGGTATTACGCCCGCTTTACCGCGCCGCATGCAGATACGCCCACTGTCATGGACGATGCCAACTACTGGATGAACGTCGATCAGTACATCGGCGGGGTCGAGCATGCGATTCTCCACCTTCTTTATGCCCGCTTCTTTGCGCGTGCGATGCAGATCACAGGGCATTTGCCAGAATCAGCGATTGAGCCGTTCGATGCACTGTTCACCCAAGGCATGGTGACACATGCAATCTATAAGACAGAAGATGCCAACCAGCGTCCGGTTTATCACTACCCCGAGGAAGTGGACGTTAAAGGCGATAATGCCTTCCTGAAAGAGGGCGGCGCGCAGGTCGAAATCATCCCCTCTGCCAAAATGTCCAAGTCCAAGAATAACGTGGTCGACCCGCTCAGCATCATTTCCGCTTTTGGCGCGGATACGGCTCGCTGGTTCGTCCTCAGCGATTCGCCCCCCGAACGGGACGTTGAATGGACGGCGTCGGGTGCGGAAGCAGCCTATAAGCATATGTCCCGTGTCTGGAACATCTGTGACCGGATCGGCGCGATGAGTGACGCAGACGCAGGCGAAGGAAACGAAGAGCTCCTGCGTGCGATGCACAAAACCACACACGACGTCACCATGGCGATTGAGTCGTTCGGCTTTAACGCCGCCATCGCCAAGCTTTACGGGTTCACAGCAACCTTACAGAAATCCAAAGCCTCGAAGTCGGTACAACGCGAAGCCGTGATGACACTGGCCCAGCTTATGGCCCCGATGACGCCCCACTTGGCCGAAGATATCTGGGCCAACCAAGGCGGTGAGGGGCTGATCGCCAAAGCACCTTGGCCCGTCGCGGATGAGGCGATGCTGAAAGACGATACCGTCACCCTGCCCATTCAGGTCAATGGCAAGCGGCGCGGCGAAATTGACGTGCCCGCCGATATGCCAAAAGACGAAGTTGAAAAGCTGGCCCTTGCCCATGAAGCTGTGATCCGTATCCTTGACGGTGGAACACCAAAGAAGGTGATTGTTGTGCCCGGACGGATTGTGAATGTCGTTGTATAGCCGCCGCACCTTATTGGCCTTGCCGCTTGCGCTGGCGGCATGTGGTTTCTCTCCGGTCTACGGACCGGAGGGCCCAGGAACGCGGTTGCGTGGACAGGTTTTGGTGCAGGAGCCCTCCACCCAGGCGGGCTATTTGCTGACGCGGCATCTGGAAACACGTCTGGGCCGCAGCGGGAGTGCCGCCCGCTTTGCGCTGGATCTTGAGATTGCGACCGAAGAAGAAGGGTTGGCCGTCAACGCTGCCGGTGACACCACCCGCTTTAACCTGACAGGCCGCGTTGGCTATGTCCTGCGTGACACAACCACAGGCACCGTTGTCACGTCCGGCAAGGTCGAGAATTTCACTGCCTACTCCGCCATCGGCACCACAGTCGCCACCTTGGCGGCCGAACGTGACGCGGTAGAGCGGTTGATGGTGATACTGGGCGACCAGATCACTGCACGCCTGTATGCGCTGGACCTGCCTGCATGAAACTGGGCCGTCATCATGGGGGCAAGTTTGTTGCCAAGCCCCCAAAAGACAAACTGGGCCTGCTGATCTATGGCAGCGATGCCATGCGCGTGGCGATCAAACGGCAAGAATACCTCAAAGCTCTTCTCGGCCCCGCCGCAGAAGAGGAAATGCGCCTGACGCGGATACCCGCAGGCGATTTACGCCGCGAGCCTGCCCTGTTGATGGACGCAATCAAGGCAGTCGGCTTCTTCCCCGGCCCGCGTGCCGCCTTTGTAGAGGGCGCAAACGAGCTGGTGGCGCAGATCATCATCGACACCATGGCCGACTGGCGCGCAGGCGACGCGCAACTGATTGTGACAGCTGGCGATCTGAAAAAAACATCCAAACTGCTCAAGGCATTTGAAGGTCACCGTGATGCCTATGCATGGGGCATCTTTGATGATCCGCCAGACCGTGCCGAGATCGAACGGTTGTTAGGCGAGGCCAAGCTGCGGGCAGAAGGCCCCGTAATGGGTGCGCTGGAAGAACTCGCGCGCAATCTTGATCCCGGAGACTTCCGCCAGACGCTGGAAAAACTGTCACTTTACAAGCTGAGCGAACCTGACACGGCACTGGTGCTGGAAGACATCGCGGCCTGTGCACCTGCCTCTGTCGAGGCGGCGGTGGATGATATCCTGAACATCGTGGCCGAAAAGAAAGCCGCGCAAATCGGTCCACTGATGCGCCGGTTGCAAAGTCAGGGTGTAAACGCGGTGACCCTCAGCATCATGGCGATGCGCCATTTTCGCACATTGCACCGCACGGCCTGCAATCCCGGCGCGCCCGTCTGGGGTGTGCGTGACCGTGACCGCGTGGCGCGCCAGTCGCGTGATTGGGGCACAGCCAAGCTTGAGACGGCATTAGGCATTCTTACGGATACTGATCTTCAACTCCGCTCCGCAGGGCAAACCGCACCCGCGATGGCGATTATCGAGCGGACATTTATCCGGCTGGCGATGTTTGGCGCCAGCTAACCCTTGGGAGGAACTACAATGTATACAGTTATCGGTGGCGTCAGATCACGGGCGTTTCGCGTTATGTGGATGCTGGAAGAGTTGGGCCAGAGCTATGACATGATCGCAGCCGCCCCGCGCTCGGACGAGGCGCGCAAATACAACCCCTCCGGCAAAGTGCCGGCACTTGTCGACGGCGATGAGGTGCTGACAGATTCCGTGGCGCTGATGCAGTATCTCGCAGACAAACACGGCGCGTTGACCTCTCCCGCTGGCACACCTGCCCGCGCCCGTCAGGATGCCATGCTGTTCTGGTTGATCGACGAATTCGATGCGATCCTTTGGGCCGCTGCCAAGCACAGCTTTGTCTTCCCAGAAGAGCAGCGTGTGCCGGTGATCAAAGACAGCCTGAAAGCGGAATTTGCCCGCTCTGCCACGCAACTGGCCGACCGGCTGGATGGGCCATACCTGATGGGGGATGCAATCACCGTGCCAGACCTGCTGGCCGTGCATTGCATCAACTGGTCCATTGGCGCGGGGTTCGAGCCTGTGGATGACCGCTTGGGTGAGTGGGCCGCCGGCTTGCGCAAGCGCGATGCCTTCAAGGCCGTCCGCGCCCGCGATACCGCCTAAGCCAAGAGGCGGGCTGCTGCGTACTGGCCCGCCCACGCCCCTGTCGCCAGGCAAGCGGTGATCAGATAGCCGCCTGTCGGCGCTTCCCAATCCAGCATCTCGCCCACTGCATAGACATCCGGCAGCGCCTTGATCATCAGCGCGTCGTCCAGCCCTGCATGCGCAATGCCGCCAGCGGTTGAGATCGCCTCGTCCATCGGGCGCAGGCCCGTGTTTTTGATACGAACAGACTTCACCAGCGCCGCCAGTGCTTTGGGGTCGGATGGCAAGGGCATCGCCATTTCCTGTAGCAACGCGATTTTCACCGCATCCAGCTTGAGCGCTTTGCGGATATGGCTAGTCAGGGTCGCCTTGCCGCGATGCTTGGACAGCTTGGCAGCCACCTCTGCCATCTCCAGATCAGGGGCAAGATCAATCTGCAACCTGTGCCCTTCACGCACCCCGCGCGAGACGGAATAGACACCGCCACCCTCAAGTCCGGCACGCGACAGAACCGCCTCACCACGCGAGGTGTAGGGCCCCGCTTTCAGCGCAATCCCTTTAAGGGCAGAGCCAAGATGTTTGCCCATATAGTCAGACCAATCCACCGCCACACCCGCATTCGCCGCAGTAAAAGGTGCAAGCGGAACGCCAAGCGGCGACAGGATCTCCGCCCATTTCCCGTCAGAGCCCAAGCGCCGCCAGCTGGCACCGCCCAATGCCAGAATAGTGGCATCGGCATGCAAATTTTGCACACCTTCGGGCGTATCAAACTGCGCCCTGCCTTCAGCCAGCCCCGTCCAGCGCCAGCGTGTGTTGAACGTCACGCCCAGCGCATCCAGCCGTGCCAGCCATGCCCGCAACAGGGGGGATGCTTTCATTGCTTTGGGAAACACGCGCCCTGTTGTGCCGGTGAATAGCTCCTGCTCAAGGCCGCGCGCCCACGATTGAACAGTATCCGGATCAAAGGCCGCCAACATCGGCGCAAGCCATGTTGCCGCATCGGTGTAGCTGGCCTGAAAGGCCTCTTCATCCTCGGCCTTGGTAATGTTCAGCCCAGATTTACCCGCCATCAGGAATTTGCGGCCGACCGAAGGTTTCGCGTCACAGACTGTCACGGCAATGCCGGCTTGCGCCAACACTTCCGCCGCCATCAGACCTGCAGGCCCGCTGCCGATCACAACTGCATGTTTCATTCCGGCACATCCACAGGCGTGTTGCCCTTAATCTCGATCACACGGCGCGGATACGGAATTTCGATACCGTTGTCCTTCAGCGCATTCCAGATCAGGAACAGCACGTCCGACGTGTATTTATTAGGACCGTCATCAATGCCGTTAACCCAGAATTCCACAGCGAAATCTATGCCGCTGTCACCAAATCCGCGCAGCTCGCAATCTGGTGGATAGGGCTTGTCGAGGACTTCGGGATGTTTGCTGACGGCTTCTTCGATGATGCCAGGCACCAGATTGATATCTGTATCATAGCTGACAGAAAACGGGGCTTCATAACGGTTGGCCGAGCCCTGATCCGAGTAATTCACAACCCGTGTAGTGATGAAATCTTCGTTCGGCACCACAATCCAGCGGCCATCAAACGTTTCCAGAATGGCAGCGCGCGCCGTCATTTTGACGATCTTGCCGCTCTCGCCGCCGTCCAGTTCAACGTAGTCACCAACCGTCGCCTGCCCTTCAATCAACAGGATCACACCCGAGATGAAGTTTGACGCGATCTTTTGCAGGCCGAAACCAAGACCCACACCGATGGCACCCCCCAAGACGGCCAGCGCACCAAGATTGATCCCCATCACGTTCATCAACACCAGAAACGCGAGGCCGAAAATCATGAACTCAACTGTTTTGATCAGCAGCTGCCGGATCGACGGGCGCATTTCCTGCTTCTCGATCAGCGCGGAGGTCTGGCTGTTGGACCATTGCCCCAGCCAGAACAGCAGTGACCCCGCTATCAGGCCGCGCACGATCGAGATCAACGAGAAACGGATATTGCCGACGCCCACCACAGTTTCGGTCAGTTGCAGGGTAACGATATCCAGCAACCCAAAGGTATAGAGTGCCGCGATGGGCAGCAGCATGAACCGGCCCAACAATTGTAGGAATTGATCTTTCAGGATGTCACGGACAAAGGCGCGCACTGCAAGGAACAGGAATACGCGCTTGCCGAAGGCAATTACTGCACCACTGTCAAAGATCGAGCGGACGACCTGCTCCCCTATCCCGGTGAGGGCATAAGCCAAGAGCGGCAGGATCAACGGCAAAAATTGCAACATGATCAAGCGCGGGGCCGTGAACATGTTTTGCTTGTCACCCGGATCAATCAGGGATTTCAGCGCGGGCCTCAAACGGCGCGAAATGAGCACCGCCAAAAGATAGGCCCCGACCAGAATAGCGAATTGCGACCACGCCGCAGGGCTGAGCAGCCAACCCATCGCCATATCATAGCCTTGAATGCCGTAGCCTGCGATTTGTTGAACGATCGGCGGATATTCGGTGAGTTCGAAATTCATATCAGCACCCTTGCATGACTGGTCTGCACTATACCCCTCTTGGCGCAGCGCGGCCAAAGGATCAAGAGGGGCCCCAAGTGGCGCAAACGGTCACTACTGTTCTTAGAGTTTTATCAGAGGGCTATGCGCATCCGGTAGGAGTGTGATACCAGCTTGGAAAATCGCCCGAACGGGCATTGCTTACAGGAAAATTCTGATGCGTATCGCTGTTATTCTCACGTCGCTCTTGCTGTTGTCCGCTTGCGGCGTACCGTTTGTCCCCTTCATCTGACCCGCGCGGGTGACGTCCTGCGCCACCCGATTGCACTATGATTAGCGGCACATCGCCTTGATCTGGCGGGCGGTGTCCGTTGGTGCGGCTATGGTATCCGTGCACAGGCCCAGCGCTGATTGCATCAGATCCTCTTGCGGCACCAAGCGGTCGATCAGACCGATGGCCAGCGCCTCTTGCGCCATGATCTTTTGCCCGCCCATGAGAATCAACTTGGTACGGGCAGGGCCAATCAGCGCCGCCATACGCGCGGGGTCGCTCGGCTGCGGCAAAAAGCCCAGCTTCATCACCGGATAAAAGAACTTGGCCTCAGGCACCGCGATCCGGATATCACAGGCCAGCGCCATTCCCGTAGCCCCCCCCGCCAGTGTGCCGTTCAGCGCGGCGATTGTCAGACCCGGCAACGCCGCAATTGCGCCTGACAAACGCTCCCACAGATCGGACACAGCAAGGCCTGCACGCGCTGCGTCCAGATCGGCGCCAGCGCTGAACACTTTGCCGCGCCCTGTCAGAATCACCGCCTGCGCCTCCCCTGCACGCTCCATAATCTCGCACAGCTCGCGCAGCATGGATTCGGTCAGCGCATTGGCCTTTTCAGGTCGGTTGAGCGTGACCGTCCAGATGCCGCCATTCTGCTCTAGCTCGATCATATCAGGCCTACCGCGCGGCGGATGCCGTCATCGCGCAGCGATATTTCTTCGCCGCAGTATTGGTCCGCCTCTGCGCTGCACATCCACAGCAGACATTTCGCAGGCCAATCGGCCGGGATGTGAACGTCCCAGTCCAGCTGGCTGACAGGGTTGATCCCCGACGCCTTGATCTTACGTTGCATTTCCGTGGCCACGGTGCCCGGTGACAGCCCGATGGCGCGAATGCCGTTACCGGCTTCTTCCAGATGTAGGGAACGGTTGAGCATGTTGACGGCGGCTTTGGACGCGCAATAGGCGCTCCAGGCCTCGATCGCGTTACGGGCGGCACCCGAACTGATCGTCAGAACGGAACCTCCGCCGCCTTCTTTGAGAGCAGGAAGGGCTGCGTGGATGCCATTGAAAACACCTTTGACGTTGATATCAATCAGGTGGCCCCACGCGTCAGGGTCCGCATCGCCCAGATGGCTGATCGGATCCACAATACCGGCGTTATTGATCAAGACGTCCAATCCGCCAAACACCTGTAATGTGGTCGCCACCGCCGAGGACATCTCGCTATAGCGGGCCACGTTGCACGGGATGGCGATGGCACGTTCGCCAATCTCGCCTGCGATGGCTGCAATACCGTCCTGAGAACGCGCCAACAACACAACATTGGCGCCTGCATTGGCGAAAACCCGCGCAGCTTCTGCGCCGATACCGCGGCTGGCACCTGTAATCATTACCGTTTTTCCGGTCATATCCATCTGTGTTCTCCCTGTATTTACGGGTTATCGCGTATCCGTTGGCAAATAAGTAGCGCGCTTGTCCGGCAGGGGCCAGCCTGTGTGTGCCCCCTTGACCCTCACCCGAGATTGCCAGACCCTTGAAGAAACATTTGCACGTTGAGGATTTTCAAACATGTTCTGCTCCCGCTCCCTTTTTGCATCAACGGCTATTAGCCTTACGATGATGGCCAACGCCGCTTATGCCGATCTGACTGCCGCCCAAGTCTGGGGCGACTGGAAGTCCTATATGGAAGGCATGGGATATACGGTCACAGCCACCGAAGCCGCCAATGGTGACACGCTGGCAGTGAGCGGGGTATCCGTAGAAATCGACGGCGGCCCTGACATCGAGAAAATGAGGATTGGCATGGGGGCTGTCGAGCTTGTTGGAAACAGCAATGGCACCGTTGATGTTGTGATGCCCGATGTCATGCCGATCATCGTCGAAATTGATCCCAAAAGCACTGATAAACCCGCAAAATTCGAGCTGGCCTACACCCAGAGCGGCCAGAAAATGACGGTGAGTGGCGATCCAGCGGCAATGGCCTATGACTACGAGGCGGACACCTTCTCGCTTGCGCTGACCTCTGTGCTGGTCGACGGCACTGTGATGGACCAAAACGCCGCGCGCTTCTCTCTTGCCGGGACGGGTGTGCAGTCGCAAACCACAGTGACAGTAGGCGAGACCCGCAATTATGCCCAGACTGCGCAGATCGGGTCGGTAGTCTATGATCTGTTCTTCAAGGATCCCAACGCTGTCGAAGCGGTTAACCTGAACAGCACCACCCAAAGCGTTGCCATTACCGGCACCAGCGTTGTGCCCGTGGATCAGGCTTTGCAGATGGAGGATTTCATCCCGATGCTGGCAGCAGGTTTTGCCTTTGACGGGGCTTTCACCACCCAAGGTACAGAAACCAAGATGGAGATTACCTCCGACGACGGCACAACAAAAATCAAAACCGGATCGGCCAACGCAACCCTTGCAGTGGCAATGGGCGCTGAGGGTATCAACTATAACGTTGCTGCGGAACAGGTACAGGTCGGCGGCCAGTTGGCGGGGCTTCCCTTTCCGCTGTTTGCGGAAATGGAAAAGACAGGCTTCAGCTTGCGCGCGCCGGTGCTGAAATCGGATACGCCGCAGGATGTAAAATTGGCCTTCAACGCCACAGGTTTTACAATGTCGGACATCATCTGGGCGCTGTTTGATCCTTCCTCGCAGCTGCCGCGCGATCCTGCGACCATCGCGCTGGATGTCAGCGGCAAGGCCAAAGTGCTGCTGGACAGTGTTGACCCCGCCGCCATGCAAGCCATGGTCGAGAGTGACGGTAAACCGGGCGAGTTGCATGCACTGACAATCAATCGCCTGACCGTGGATGCAGTCGGTGCCAAGCTGGATGCGACGGGCGATTTCGTATTCGACAACACCGACAAGACCACACTGCCCGGCTTCCCCAAGCCCGTGGGTGCCGTGAACATCAACCTCACCGGTGCAAACGGGTTGATCGACAAATTGATCGCAATGGGCTTCCTGCCAGCCGAGCAAGCCATGGGTGCACGGATGATGATGGGCATGTTTGCCGTTCCCGGTGACGCGCCTGACACGCTGAAATCGAAGATCAAGTTCAACGAAGCGGGTCAAATCCTCGCCAATGGTCAGCGGCTCAAGTAGGCCGGCACACCTTGCAATAATATTAAGGCGGCCCCCCCTAGGGCCGCTTTTTCTTTTTGACCTGCGCTCTTGCGGGTAAGGCCCCTCACCGCTACCTCTATCCCCTGATCAGGAGAGTACGATGACACAAGCCCTTGATGCGCTTGCCGCGCAAATGTTGAATGCTGCAAAGGCCGCCGGTGCTGACGCCGCTGATGCCATGGCCGTGCGCGGCACTTCGCTTTCGGTCGATGTCCGCGCTGGTAAACTGGAAGAAGCCCAACGCGAAGAGGGCACCGATATCGGCCTGCGTGTTTTTGTAGGGCAGCGCACTGCAATTGTCTCCTCCTCCGATACCACCTCGCGGACCCTGTCCGAAATGGCGGAGCGTGCCGTCGCCATGGCGCGCGAAGCGCCGGAAAACCCCTATGCAGGTCTGGCCGATCCGGCGCAGCTGGCACGCGACCGGGACGTTGAAGCGCTAGAGTTGTTTGACCCTTCGGACGAGCCTGCACCTGCCGACCTTCAAGAAGACGCCGCGCAGGCCGAGGCGGCAGCGCTGGAAGTGCAAGGCATCAGCCAAGTCCAATCGGCGAGTGCGGGATACGGTGCGCGGGATATCTTTATTGCAGGGTCCAACGGCTTTGCAGGCGGCTACCGCCGGACAGACCGCGGGCTCAGCTGTGTCGCTATTGCCGGCACAGGCACAGGGATGGAGCGGGACTACGACGGCGACAGCCGCATCTTTCAGAGCGATCTGCGCAGTGCCGCCGAGATCGGCCGTACTGCGGCAGAGCGCGCACTGGCCCGCCTTGACGCCCGCAAGCCACCCACAGGTGCATTTCCTGTGCTGTTTGACGAACGTATCGCCAGCTCGCTGATCGGTCACCTGTTGGGTGCGATCAATGGCAGTGCGATCACGCGTGGTGCATCCTTTCTACGCGACGCGATGGGCACACAGGTTTTGCCCAAAGGTCTGTCGCTGCTGGAAGACCCTCACCGCCCGCGCATCGGCGGCAGCCGCCTATTTGACGCAGAATTCCTACCCACAGCCAAACGCGCCGTGGTCGAAGACGGCATCTTGCAGGGCTGGACACTTGATCTGGCTACGGGACGCCAGCTGGGCCTGCCCTCCACCGCAAATGCTGCACGCGGGACTAGCTCAGGCCCTTCGCCCGCTTCTTGGAACACAGCACTGACCCAAGGCACCGCCAGCCGCGCTGATCTGATCCGCGACATGGGCACCGGCCTGCTGGTCACCTCCATGATAGGCTCTACCATCAACCCGAACACGGGGGATTACTGAGTAATCCC
>Ga0210307_1025640_pt1 | contig 13108 bp, 11 predicted proteins | sample R1073metaT_FD_159690 | JGI IMG/M metagenome (GOLD analysis project Ga0210307, IMG submission 159690) | Metatranscriptome of estuarine water microbial communities from the Columbia River estuary, Oregon, United States - R1073 (Metagenome... | ecosystem: Environmental > Aquatic > Marine >...
AGCTCCGCCATCGACATCTCCTCGCGGATTGCTTCAAGCGCAACCTTGGCTTTGAAATCGGGCGAATGGTTCTTTCGTTTTGTCATTTGGGATCACTTCTTTCCTCATGCAATCCACCTTAACAACTGGTCCGAAAATCCGCGACCACCTCTCTTCGTCATCTCGACCTCCTAATCGGTAAGATGAACCAGAAATCCTCCCTTATTCAAATCCTCAAATCTATCCCAAGGGGGCTGACGTCAGACAGTGGGGCAGAAAAAGGGGCATTTCTATGCCCCTTAAGGCTGAGATTTCTATCGAATAACTATCTATGTGAAGTGGCTGGGATGGTAGGATTCGAACCTACGGTACACTGTACCAAAAACAGTTGCCTTACCACTTGGCTACATCCCAACGTGGGCTGGTAGATAGGACGGGTTTGCGCGGGGCGCAAGCCTTTATGTATCATTAAATTGGTAATCTTGAAGTTATTCCTGGTCTGCGTTCGTGCGCAGCAAATCTAGATGATCTTCGGCACGCTCCAGATTGATTATGCGGGTCAGTTGTTTGTCCTCCAGCGCGTCGACATCCTGTGCGGGTGGGGGCGGCATATCAGGCCCCTCAAAGGGCTCTGCGGGGGAGCCGGGTGCAGTGACCAGCCCGCCCTCGTGCAGGACGCGGTAGGCGGGGGCCTGTGCGGCAATACCAGCAGTGTCATAGGACGCTTGAACCAGCCTGATTGCTTCGGAGCGGGCAAGGACGATGCTGGTGTCGTTCTGGTTGATCCAGCCGGCCATCCCCATATTCACCGAACTGTCACCAACCGATTCGATCCAGACCGAAGCCTGGGGTGTGGAAAGCACAAAGGGCAGACCCTCCAGCGTTATCAGGGCCAGGGATTGGGCGTGGGCCAGATCGGCGGCAGGGTCTACGCCCAACTCAAACGTAAACCGCCGCTCGGCGTTGCGTGAGAAGTTGACGATCCGGCTTTTGAAGACAGTCGAATTGGGGATGCGGATGTGATTGCCGTCAAAGCTAAGCAGGATAGTGGCGCGCGATGTCAGGCGGATGACCTTGCCTGTGTCGCCTTCAATTTCCACCGTGTCATTGGGGCGAAAGGGCTGGCGGATTGACAGCATGATTGACGCGATGAAATTTTCGACCGTGTCGCGCACCGCAAAACCGATGGCGAGGCCGACAATACCGGCCGCACCCAGAATGCCGGACAGAAGTGCGGTCGCGTTCACGATATCAAGAGCGGCCACCAGCCCGCCGATCACAAACGCCAGTCGCAGGATCTGACGGTAAATGTCGGCGATAAAGGCGTTTGGGGCCAGCCTGTCCCAAGGTTGTTTGCGCCGTGCGATGGCGAAACCCAACAGGACAATGACCACAAACAAACCCAGTGCAATCATCGCCAGCGGCAGAAAGGCAATCATCTGCTTCGCGCGGACCTTGAAGCGCTCAACAGCGGGGTTCAGGCGTTGCACGACATCCGTGGTTTCCGTCACTTCGTTCTCGATTGCCACCACACCTTCGACACGGCCCACCAATTCGTTCAGGCGTTGCGCAGTTGGCATATCCAGCGTGTTGCCCCGCAACGTCACAATTCCCGAACTTACAGCGACGGTTATGTCGTCAAAGCCGTCCAGCTCTGCCAGAATGCCCCTGATCCGGACGGCAATCGCGGCGTCTTGCGTTACACTGTCGGTGACGGTGATGGTACCGGTGGGTTGGCTTGCGGTCTGGGCCTGCGCGCCAAGCGGCATCGTCAAGCACAAAAGAAGAGCAAGAATGCGCATGAAACCTCTCATCAAAAAGGGCGGTCTGTAGGCCAAAGCTTAGGGCCGCCTGCGAGAACATGCAATTCCGGCGCAAAGGGGTCAGGTGCAGTCCACCAATATCGCCCCTGCGCGCCCGCCTGCCAGAACTGCGTCATGTGCTGCGGCGCACTTCTCTAGTGGATAGACTTGCGCCACCGGACATTTCAGTGCGCCTTCCGTCAGTGCGCTATGCAGCTGCGTGATACGCGTTTGCCGTTCAGCAAGCGGCAGCAAATAGATCAGAATGATATCCAGCGTTGCAGCTTTGAACAGCAAGGGACCAAAAGGCAGGGTCGGCGCCATTTCGATCTGGGAGCCATAGGCGGCAATGGTGCCGTTCGGGGCGATGACCTCTGTATTCATGGCTACGTTAGCGCCAAATTCGACCTCAAGAATACGTGCGACGGGCGCGCCACCGTTGGCGGCAAGGATGTCGGCGGCCAGCGTATCCGAGCGATAGTCCAGAACGCTATCGGCTCCCGCGGCTTTTACGCGATCCATATCGCGTGCGCTGCATGTAGCGATCACCTTTGCACCGGCCCAGGCGGCCAACTGCACGGCCAAATAGCCGACAGTGCCACCTCCGCCAGAGACCAGCAGGGTTTGCCCTGCAACATCGCCGCCACCAAATACGGCCTCAGCCGCCGTGAGGCCGGGTATGCCGAGGATGGCCCCTGTCTCAAGGCTGATCCCATCGGGGAGGGCAACTGCCTGATCGGCGGGCAGGGTGATGTGTGTAGACGCGGTGCCATATGCGCGCTGCCATTGGCCGTTCCAGATCCAGACGCGGGTGCCGATGCGGTCGCGGTCCACGCCTGCGCCAACGGCTTCGATGGTGCCAGAGCCATCGCTGTGCGGTATTACCTGTGGGAAGGGCGGCTTGAGAACGCCGGGGCGGCTGCCCGCGCGGGCCTTGATGTCCGAAGGGTTCACACCTGAAAACGCCATCCGCACTGTTACTTCACCTGCTGCCGGCTCCGGGGTGTCAAAGCTGGACAGGGTCAGCACATCGGCGGCAGCACCGAAACGGTCATAGGATATGGATTTCATCAGGCAGGGTCCTTTGGATCAGGCAGGGAGTGCCCAGCATGATCCGAAAGACGCAGCGGTGCAATCAGTCAAATACCTCAGTTGACTGCACACCCCAAAGCCGCGCCTTGGGCGCCCACCCTTTGAAGCCGCCTGACCGCAAAAGGCACCATTCCAGATTACACTCGCTGACGCGTGCAACCACGCCCAACTCTAGCGCTGCCACAACGGGTGCGGCGGGATCGGGGCGCGCATGCAGTGTCAGCATGTCTTTTTCGATCAGGACGGTGCGCGTGCCGGAAAGGAGCGAATAATGCACCCAACCGCCCATGCCGTCACGGTCTTCGACGCGGCGCCAGTGACCGTGCTCGGCGGTGATGCGCAGCGGCATGTCGCGGCGCTTGAACACCCAGTCAATGCGGTGCGTCAGCGAAGGTCCGCGCCGCACGTTGCCCTCGGACGCTTTCATGGAGACAAAACGCGGGATAGGGCGGTTCGTCACTTTACCGGCATCGTCGTCATCGCTTGACGCGAGTACGGGGGTTGCAAAGCTGGTGGTCAGGATAACGGCAAGCGCGCCGAGAATGCCTGCGCCGATTTTGCGCATTTTTAATTTGTACATGATGTGCTGCCTGCACTGAATTTTATTGTTTTGGTCTTGCTCGGGAACGCGCGGGGTTCTTGTGCCTCGTCGCGTACTGGTTCACCATGCATCTACATGATGCCCACCGCCAAGTCCGGAGATTGAATTATGCCAAAACAACAGCTGAGTGTTGTAGTCACGCGACGGTTGCCAGAGGTCGTTGAGACGCGACTGGCCGAATTGTTCGATGTAAAACTGCGCGATACCGATGCGCCGATGACGCGACAGGAGCTGGCAGAGGCCATCAAGACCTGTGACGTTCTGGTCCCGACCATCACCGATCAGATCGACAATGCGTTGATTTCGCAGGCAGGCGGGCGGCTGAAGCTGATCGCCAATTACGGTGCAGGGGTCGATCACATCGACGTGGCCACTGCGCGCCAGCAAGGTGTGCTTGTGTCGAACACGCCCGGCGTGCTGACGGAAGATACAGCCGACATGACGATGGCGTTGCTGTTGGCCGTGACGCGGCGGATGCCGGAAGGCATGGCCAAGATGCAAAAAGGCGAATGGGACGGCTGGGCGCCCAATGCCTTGTTGGGCGGGCGAATTTCGGGCCGCCGCCTGGGTATCCTTGGTATGGGCCGGATCGGGCAGGCGGTGGCGCGCCGCGCAGCGGCCTTTGGTATGCAAATCCACTATCACAACCGCCGCCGCTTGCGCCCCGAAATCGAACAGGCTTTGGGCGCTACCTATTGGGAAAGCCTCGACCAGATGGTTGCGCGTATGGATGTCATGTCGGTCAACTGCCCGCACACGCCATCCACGTTCCATCTGATGAACGCGCGGCGGCTCAAGCTGATGAAGCCCGAAGCGGTGATTGTGAATACCTCTCGAGGGGAGGTGATCGACGAGAACGCGCTGACGCGTATGCTGCGCGCGGGCGAGCTGAAAGGTGCGGGGCTGGACGTCTACGAACACGGTGTGGAGATCAACCCGCGTCTGCGGGAGTTGGATAACGTCGTGCTGCTGCCGCACATGGGTTCCGCCACGCTGGAAGGGCGAATCGAGATGGGTGAGAAAGTGATTATCAACATCAAGACTTTTGATGATGGCCACCGACCACCGGATCAGGTTGTGCCGTCGATGCTTTGATATCGTTCTGCGGTGATTGTTGCTGGGACGGGAGAGTTTAGGGGCACAATGAAGATCAGCAGGGAGAAAGCGATGCGCAGGGTTCTGACGGGTTTGTTTATGACGCTCGCGGGGGCTGTGGGGGCGCAACAGGCGGCAGATGCCGTGGCGCCCGAAGCTGCAAGTGTTGGCGCGTTTCAAAGCCTGTCGCCCGAGATTGCGCAGGCACTTGCGGTGAAGGCCGCGGGCAAGTCTGTCGAGGCGGATAGCTGGATGGTCGTTGCTGCGAATCCCCATGCGGTTAAGGCGGGCGCCGATATTTTGGCGGCGGGCGGTACAGCAGCGGACGCGCTGGTGGCTGTGCAGGTCATGCTGGGGCTGGTGGAGCCGCAAAGCTCTGGTTTGGGCGGGGGTGCGTTTTTGATATGGTATGATGCGCACACTGGTGCGCTGACGACTTTTGACGGGCGCGAAACGGCCCCTTTGGCGGTGACGCCGCGGCTGTTTCAGGATGCTGCGGGCGCTCCGCTGAAGTTCTTTGATGCTGTTGTGGGGGGGCGATCAGTCGGGACGCCGGGCACGCCCGCGTTGCTGGCGGAAGTTCATGCGCGCTACGGGACGCAGAACTGGGCCAATCTGCTGGCACCTGCGCGGGAGTTGGCCGGAGCAGGTTTCCCCGTTAGCCCGCGTTTGGCGCAACTTGTGGCCGAGGATGCGGAGCGGTTGGCAAGTTCGGAGACAACGGCTGCCTACTTTCTGCCGGAGGGGCGACCGATTGCGGCGGGCGAGACATTGGTGAACCTGCCCTATGCACAGACGCTGGATGTTTTGGCGACGCAAGGTGTTGCTGCGTTTTATGCGGGTGATTTAGCGCGCTCGATCGTCGCAACTGTGCAAGGAGCCAAAGGCAATCCCGGCGTTCTGTCGGAGGTTGATCTGGCGGTTTACCGCGTTAAAGAGCGGCCTGCCGTTTGTGCCAGCTACCGCGCGCATGAGGTTTGCGGCATGGGGCCGCCTTCGTCGGGAGCCATTGCCGTGGGACAGACACTGGTCCTGCTGGAGGGATTTGATCTGAGCGCGGGGCCGGATGATGTGACCGTGCGCCGCCTGATCGGGGATGCGTCGCGGCTCGCCTTTGCGGATCGCGGGCGCTATGTCGCTGATAGCGATTATGTGCCTGTGCCCGTGGCGGGGCTGTTGGATACGGAATATCTGTCCGAGCGTGCCGAACTGTTGGCGGGGGATGACGCCCTGCCGGAAGTGACCGCTGGTGCGCCGGAGTTTGACCATGCGTTGAACCGGACGGACGATGAAGCAATCGAGCTGCCATCGACCTCGCATATCTCCATCGTCGACAGCTTTGGTAACGTGGCGTCGATGACCACCACCATCGAGAACGGCTTTGGCAGCCGCTTGATGGTGGGAGGATTTCTGCTCAATAACGAACTGACGGATTTTTCGTTTCGCAGTCACAAGGACGGTGTACCAATTGCCAATCGGGTTGAGCCGGGCAAGCGGCCCCGTTCCTCTATGGCGCCGACGATTGTGATGAAGGATGGCGCTCCAGTGATTGTGGCGGGGTCGCCAGGGGGGAGCCGGATTATCGGGTATACGGCTCAATCGATCATCGCGATGATCGATTGGGGAATGGACCCGCAGGCGGCGGCGGCACTTCCCCATGCCATTAATCGTTTTGGAACTTATGATCTAGAGGAAGGGACCTCTGCCGCAAACCTCGCGGATGCATTAGGTGCCATTGGCTATGAGACAAAGGCAGCGGCGCTTACGTCTGGACTGCATTTGATTGCAATTGGTGATGGATTGCGCGGTGGGGCCGACCCACGCCGAGAAGGCATCGCATTGGGAGAGTAAAACATGGTTCAGGCAACGGCGCTTACGCGTAATGAAGATGGTATCGGGCTGGCGCTTGGTATCTTGAAGCAACAATTCGGAGAGCGGTTCCAGACCGGTGCGTCGATCCGTGAGCAGCATGCGCACACGACGACATGGATCATGAACCAGCCGCCGGATGGTGTGGTCTTTGCGCAGTCTACGCAGGAAGTGTCCGAGATTGTGAAGGCCTGTGCCGCGCATGATGTGCCGATCATTGCGTTCGGCACCGGCACCTCGTTGGAAGGGCAAGTCAACGCGCCTGCGGGCGGGATAAGCATTGACGTCAGCCAGATGAATAAGGTGCTGGAGGTAAATGCGGGCGATCTGGATTGTCGTGTGCAGCCGGGTGTGACGCGGATGGCCTTGAACACCCATCTGCGTGATCAAGGGTTGTTCTTCCCGATTGATCCCGGGGCCGATGCCAGCATTGGCGGCATGGCCGCAACGCGTGCCTCGGGCACCAATGCAGTGCGCTATGGCACGATGAAAGACAACGTGCTGAGTTTGGAAGTTGTGCTGCCGAATGGTGAAATTATCCGCACGGCCAGCCGCGCGCGCAAGTCCTCGGCAGGGTATGACCTGACGCGCCTGATGGTCGGTTCCGAAGGCACGTTGGGCATCATCACGGAAGTCACGCTGCGCCTTCAGGGTATTCCGGAAGCCATTTCTGCGGCCAGTTGCTCGTTCCCGACAGTAGAGGCTGCATGTGAGGCTGTGATGGCGGTGATCCAATACGGTTTGCCTGTCGCGCGGATCGAGTTACTGGATGCTTTGGTGGTGAAGGCGGTGAATGCCTATTCAAAGCTGACCCTGCCGGAGACGCCTTTGTTGCTGCTGGAGTTCCACGGCTCGGACGCAGGGGTTGCCGAACAGGCCGAAACCTTTGGCGCACTGGCGGCGGAATTTGGCGGCACGGGCTATGCCGCGACCACCACAGCCGAGGAGCGCAACAAGCTGTGGCAAGCACGACATGACGCTTATTGGGCCATGCTTGCCCTGCGGCCGGGGTCCAAGGCTGTGGCCACGGATGTCTGTGTGCCAATCTCCAAACTGGCTGAGGCCGTTGTCGGGGCCAATAACAAAGCTGCCGAATTGGGGTTGATTGCACCCGTTGTTGGCCACGCAGGTGACGGCAATTTCCACGCATCGTTGTTGCTGGATATGGATAACCCTGTAGAGGTCGCAAACGCGGAAATCTATGTCAGTTGGCTAAATGATCAAGCCATCGCGCTGGGCGGTACCTGCACGGGTGAGCACGGGATCGGGCAGGGTAAACGCCCCTATCTGGTCAAAGAATTGGGCGGCGCCGTTGATGTAATGGTGGCGATCAAACAAGCGCTGGACCCGCAAGGCATCATGAACCCCGGCAAGATTTTACCCTGAAGCGAAGGGGGAGGGGCGCTGCCCCATCCTTGCCCAGGGGCAAGGACCCCCGGAGGATTTAAGGCCAAATAAGATAGGCATGCCGAAGAGGTCGGTTTTCTACTCTGTCCCGTCGCGCCTTGGCTTCGGTTTTAGTTGGCTGGCGATAGAACGGAGCAAACGCGCGCAAAAGGGAATCGTGTCATGAAAAGCAACGTCAAAGCATTGGTCGTCGGCGGCGGGGCCGTTGGCACCTCAATCGCATATCATCTGGCCCGCGCCGGATGGGATGATGTGATGCTGCTGGAGCGCGACGAGCTGACGTCGGGCTCGACCTGGCATGCGGCGGGCCTGCTGCCCTATTTCAACATGTCTTTCGCGACGACTCACATCCATGACTATTCCATCAAGTTCTATAAAACTCTGGAAGAAGAGACAGGCCTGAATGCGGGCTTTGCCGTGGTCGGTAACTTGCGCATGGCACAGACGGACGAGCGTATGGATGAATATATGCTCTACGCCTCCACCGCCGAGACCTGCGGCGTGCCGTACGAGTGGATGACACCGGAGCAGATTAAAGCGAAATGGCCGCTGATCCGTACCGAAGACCTGAAAGGTGCGCTGTACCACCAGACAGACGGCTATATTAACCCTGCAGATGTCACCATGGCGATGGCCAAGGGCGCGCGCCAGCGTGGCGTGATGATTGAACGTAAATGGCAGGCTGACGCATTCCACTGGAATGGTGAGGCGTGGGAAGTGACTTGCACCAAAATGGTCGAGAAGGGTGGCAACCTTGTCCCCTCCGACGAGCAGATGGTGATCACCGCCGAGCATGTTGTGACGGCCTCCGGAAACCACGCGCAGCGCACTGCACAGATGTTGGGCATCAAGATGCCTGCGATCCCCGTCGAGCACCAGTTCATCGTGATGGATCAGGACCCCGAGCTGGTCAAGTTCCGTGCCGAAGGCAATGTTGAGCATCCCGTCATCCGTGACGCGGATGCGCAGTCTTACGTTCGCGAAGAGCGGGGCGGTTGGATTTTGGGTGTGTACGAGCCGAAAGCACCTGCGCGTTTTGAGTACGGTGTGCCGGACAGCTTCCGCGCCGATCTGTTCCAGCTGGATCTGGACCGGATCGAAGACCAGTATATGGCAATGAACCATCGCATCCCTTCGGCTGAAAGCTGCGGCCTGAAAGATGATTTCAACGGCCCGATCTGCTATACGCCGGATGGGAACCCGCTGGTGGGGCCTGCACCCGGTCTGCGCAACATGTGGCTGGCCGAAGGTTTTTCCTTCGGGATCACGGCGGCGGGCGGTACGGGCTATTACCTTGCCCAGTTGATGGTCAACGGCGAGGCCGAGATCGACATGGCATCGCTGGACCCCAAACGCTACGGCGACTGGATGACCACCGAGTTTGCTGCGCGCAAGAACGAAGAGGCGTATGAGCACGTCTACATCCTGCACCACCCTGACGAAGAACGCCCTGCCTGCCGCCCGTTGCGCACATCACCAGCCTATGAACGCCAAGCCGCACGTGGTGCGCAATTTGGTTGGGTGAATGGGTGGGAGCGCCCGAACTACTACGCGCCGATGGGCTTTAACGACCATGACGCACGCAGCTTCCGCCGCGGCGGTTGGTGGCAGTACGCTGTGGAAGAGGCGAAAGCCGTGCGCGAAGGCGTAGGCCTGATTGACGCTACTGCCTTTACCAAACATGTCGTCAAAGGGCCCGGCGCGACTGCCTTTCTTGACTGGTTTACTTGCAATAAGCTGCCGTCCGTGGGCCGCATCAACCTCACCTATGCACTGACAGGGGCAGGCACAACACGCACGGAATACACTATCGTGCGTCTGGCGCAGGATGAATATTATCTGGTGAGTGCGGGCGCCTGGACTGCCTATGACAGCGACTATCTGCGCAAGGCGATCGAGGATAAAGCGCCGGAGTTCGGCTATGTCGAATGCCATGATGTCACGACACAGTGGGGTGTTTTCGCCATCGCAGGCCCCAAGTCGCGCGATGTTCTGAACGAGATCGTCAAGGATGCAAACCCCGACACGGTCCTGTCCAACAAGCGCTTCCCATGGCTGACCATGCGCAACATCGAGCTGGGCATGGTGCCTGTGCGTGCGATCCGCGTGGCCTATACGGGCGAGTTGGGTTGGGAATTGCACCACCCGATCGAGATGCAGAACCACCTGTTTGATCTGTTGGACAAGGCGGGCGAAAAGCACGGCATGAAGCTGGTGGGCGCGCGCGCGCAGAACTGGCTGCGTCAGGAAAAATCCTATCGTGCCTTCGGTACCGAGCTGGGCCGTGACGCGACCCCGCTTGAGGCTGATCTGCCGCGTTTTGTTGATATGAACAAGGACTTCCATGGCAAGCAGGCGATGGCAGACCATGGCATCAATGCGAAATGTGTGACGCTGCTGATCGACGGGCCTGCGGACGCAGATCCGTGGGGCCGCGAAGTGCTGTATCACGGCGACACGCGCGTGGGACGTCTGACATCGGGTGGCTATTCGGTCGCTTTTGGTAAATCCATCGGCATGGGCTATGTGAAGCCTGAAATTGCTGTTGTTGGAACTAAACTGAAGGTCAAGATGTTCGACCAGCTGTGGGATGCCGAGATTGTCGAGGACAGCCCCTATGATCCGAAAAACACCACCATTCGCGTGGACGGCTAACAACACTCAGCACCGCTGCCGTTTCAGGCGGCGGTGCTCCTTGCTTGCATCCGTTGACGGTGATGATCAAGAAACGCGGGGTCAGGCAGGAATTTTTCAGGCAGCTTAATTTGGCTGTGAATGCCTAGGCTGAGGATTTTTTTCGTCTCTGGCGGTATATCTGCTGCGATGATCATGCGGTAATCATCGTCAAACGAGATGAGATGTCTGTCAAAAGCCCGGTCATGCAGCGCATTTAGGCAAATCCCGTTAGTCGGATTCAATCTTAGATTAACGTCTTCCTGCCAACCGATGATATGGCTTGCATTTAATAGTCTTGAATCCTCGACGCCGGTCAGGGCGCATTTCCCGCGATAGCTTGTCAGGATCATATCGCGGAAAAACGCCTGACCCCGGCGGATTTTTGTGACGGCTGTGCGGGTTTCATCTTGCTTGGATTCCCACGCAACCCGTGCAGTTTCTGAAAATCCGGGCTGTGGGGCAGCGGTTGTTTGCGCCTCGTAGGCGGCAACCACCGGTGCAGGGTCTTGCAAAAACGCGGCCCACACGCGGCGGTCTGTTGCGGATGCGTTTCCCATGCCTTTTTGCGGCAAGCTATCGTCAAGCGCAGCGAGATTGGCAAGCTTCAAAGCAACAGCAGATGGTGTCCTCCCGATCCTCGCGGCCAGCGCCCTGACTTGGGTATTACGCTGATCGAACTGACCGAAAGGCAATCGTAGGTAAAGTGCAAGCGCTTCGCCTACTTCGCGATCATCCCAGTTGCGCCGCGCTGTCATTGGAGAGCCTCAGTTCAACGTTCGTGCGGCCAACCATGCAGTCCATTCAGCGGGCGTGCCGGAGAACGCGTTCAGGTCCACTTCGCCTTTGATCCCGTCAATCAAGCCTGTGGCTGAATACTGCCAAAAGCGCCAGCTTTGCCCCGGAAAGGTCTCGCGCGGTGTCTTGGCGGTTGTACGCAGCCAGTACTCATACCCTTTGAAACCGGCCAGTCTGTTTTCTTCATAAAAGCGCGGAGTACTGTAGATGATCGGGCGTTGACCGTAATGCGCCTCAACAATCTTCAGCCAGCGGCGCATCTCGTCCTGTACAACGCGGGCTTCGGGGCGACGGTGTGCACAAGTGGGTGAGAACGGGTTCCACTCCATGTCCAGCATGGGCGGCAACATGCCAACGCTGCGCGGAACATTCTCGATGAACTAGCGGGCCTGCACTTCGGGTGTCGTGCAGAAATAATAGAAGTGGTAGGCGCCCCGCGCCACGCCGGCCTTACCCGCACCGCGCCAGTGGCTCTTGAACATCGGGTCCAGAAGGTCACCGCCTTCGGTCGCCTTGAGGAAAGCAAAGTTCACACCATTTCGGCGCGCAGTAGTCCAATTAATACTGGTCTGGAAACGTGCGGCATCAATACCGTGAACGGCAAAACGCGAGGGCGCGGGCTGTTTGAAATCCACCGGATCGGCATCGCGGAAATTTGGCGCAATCGCGGCACCGATGGGTGCAGGTTTGTCATTTCCACCGCAGGCGGCCAGTAGGGAGAAAAGTGCAATCGTCAGGGCTGCGCGAATTTTCATGTTGTCTCCGGTTGGGCAATAAAACTCAGGTTATTGGCAGGCATTTCACGCACCTCTGTCACGGTCAATCGGGAAGAAACCAATACCTGACGAACCCAATCATCATTCTTGTAACCGATTTCGGGGTCGGCTGCACAGAGTTCACCGTGGAATTTTCGGTCCCCCTCAGAGGTCAGGACACCTGCGCGCATAAACGGGCCGTATATCACCAGCCTGCCTGTCGGGGTCAGCGCTTGTGCGGCTTCTTGCAGGACGGTCTGTGCTGCGTCTCGTGGGATGAGGTGGAGAAGGTTGCCCAGATAAATCAGATCATAAGGAGTGTGGCTTGTGCCCCACCCGCTGCACGCCGCGTTTAGAATTGTGGCGGGGTATAAATTGGGCAAGCCCGCCGCTGTAGCATAGGCATCAATGCTCGCCAGCCGGTCAGGAGCGATTTCTGTCGGATACCACCGTAGTGCGGGCAGGGCGGCCGCAAAGGCTATCACATGCTGACCAGTTCCCGAGGCAATCTCCAAAGCGCGGCCATGCGCAGGGGCAACCGCCTCCAGCAGCGCCAGAATAGCGGGCACATTCCGCTCTGCTGACGGGGCGAATAGTTTGCCTTGCTCCAACGGCAGCGCGACGCTGGCGCTGGGCGGCAACTTGCCCGTCAATTGCGCAGCCTGTCGGGGGTGAGAGCGGCAATTGTTTTGCTATCAAGCACGGGTTTACGCCCCATAACCAGATCAGCCACCAATGCCGAAGCTGCGGGTGAAGTCTGGAACCCGTATCCGCCCTGACCGGCACACCAGACAAAATCAGGCACCTCGTGGTCGCGGCCCAGCACCAGTGTGCGGTCGGGCGCAAAACTGCGCAGCCCTGCCCAAGTGGCGATAGGGCGGGTGACGGGCACAGCAACCATTTGTTGGTAGCGGTCCAGCCCCTCGGCCAGCGTCATGTCATCGGCGAAAGCGTCATGCCGGTGGCTTACCTCTTCCTCTGCGGGAGAGATCAGCAGCGCGCCTGCATCAGGTTTGGCATACCACGACTCGTTGACG
>Ga0210307_1024427_pt1 | contig 13069 bp, 20 predicted proteins | sample R1073metaT_FD_159690 | JGI IMG/M metagenome (GOLD analysis project Ga0210307, IMG submission 159690) | Metatranscriptome of estuarine water microbial communities from the Columbia River estuary, Oregon, United States - R1073 (Metagenome... | ecosystem: Environmental > Aquatic > Marine >...
ATTTAAGCAGCCTTTTTTGAATTTAGTTATAACAATAAAATAATTCCTTTTCAAACTTTGAGAATGAATATGAATAAACAAGGTGGCAATAGCTACTTCGATATTGAGACGCTTTGTAATGAAGCGGTAGAAAGAAACTTCCGTGGAGACCCTAACTCCGTTGGAAGCGTCATAAGTTAAGCAACCTACGACGTGGTCTGGAACACTTTTGTTAAGTGGTCCCAGAGCCAGATCGAGGTGGGAAGGGCGGTCAACATGCAAGGCTTCGGTACCATTGGTTACCAGCAAATCAGAGACAACGTTAGAATCCTTTACGTTAAGCTATCTGAGACCTTCCAAGGTCAACACTACCTCGTCTACAAGCCAGAGATGGCTGACCTCGAGAAGGAAGCCAAAAACCTGGTCATGGAACCACTGACCAAACCAAATTTCGCAACCATGGCAAAGACCGCCTAAGTTGACAAGGGAGAATTCCAAACAGTGCTCACCAATATCCTACATGTGATTGGAGAGCTACTCTCTGAGAACAACATCGTTGAGATCGACCTTCAAGAGATGGGCAAGTTCTTCGCCAACAACAGACAAGTGCTCTACGATCCACTCAACAAGATGAAGCCACAGGCTCCACAAGGCAAATAGACTGTCAAGGCGCTCATGGATTTTGGTGTGTCAGGCCAACAGCAACAATACTACACCCAACAACAAGAGTACCAACAACAGATGATGATGGAACAGATGTACGGTTCCCAAGGCTCTAAGAATAGATCTGTTAGACAAGTTACTGGAATCCAAGGAGATTCTCCTTCCAGAAGATTCAAGAAGCCATTTGGTGACGGCAAGATCACCAAAGACCTCCTTGGTGCTGGTGATGACCCACTTGCCAAGAACCAAGAGTTCTCTCTGCTTGCTAACAACCCCCACGCTTTGATGAAGCAAACCTTCAAGAAGCCAGGAAAGGCTGTGAGTAGATACCCACCAGTCATTGATGCCTTTAGCAGAACCCTCGCTGCTCCAATCTCAAGTGAGAGACACTACTTCTCTATCAGTCACAAAATTGGAACCAATTTCACCCCAACATCTAAGGGATTCTACATTGACACTGAAGCTAGAATCATCAAGTTCAAGAACATGGACGGTGGAAACACTAAGCTTGACATTGTTGGCGCGGGACCAGATGGTATGTTTGCCATGGTTGAGCCAGCTGACGAGCAGGAAGAGTATGAGGCTCTCATCTACCCACAAAATGCTGACAAGAGAAGAATTCAGGCCAGAAAGACCTCTTATGCAAGATATAGATAATATGTCGAAAATGAAATCTCAGTTGATGTGATCGCCCCAATCAGACAGTACTGGTTGACCCATATCATCGAGCTCATCCCAGGAGATCTCCATGCCGTCGAAAAAGAAAGAATTGAGTATCTGATCGACACCATGCTCAATGAGATCAACAAGGACTACTTTGACTCCGTCAGAAAGAGTATTCTCGACTATATCCTCAAGAATGAGGCAGAAATGAAAAGACTTGGTATCCAACAAGTCCTCAATCAACCCATTGACTGGGGATCAGATTTCTACAAGGGAATTGAGCCAAATGAAGAATGGAAGCACAACGTCATGATGGCAAGAATGTTGATGAGCGAGAACCTTTGCATCTGCTCTTAAGCTACTTTGGAGCTCATGAAACTCTGGTAAGACTACAACTCCTACTATTTTGTAGACATCCCAGAGCCAAGACAAGATCCAGTTTCTTTGATGGACTTCCTTAGTAGATAAGAAGCTCAAAGCACAAAAGTCAAGGGACTTCTCAGCTCCGACTGGAACAAGAGTGCCGTAGACATCCTCAGAGAGGAGCTTGAGAACCTCGATAAAGATCAGACAAAGACCTTCTTTGAGTCTGCTGCTACTCTTATGGCCAACCAGGTCAGAGAGCTCATCGAGCAATCTGTTAACGCTTATGTGAAATTCATCCAGAGATATAAATTCCCAACTTATCCAAAGCCAGATGAGATCATCAAGAGAGAGTATGACGCTGATTCACCCTTTGAGGACAACTTCATCTCCTTGAAGCTTCGTATTCCAAATGCTGACGACTCTAGCAAGGCTGGTGGTGGTCCAAAGATCATGTTTGATACCCCAATCGAACAAGTCCAACAAGAGCTTGAGCAAATTGTGGACCAAATCGTCAAGCAGAGTTGCAACCTTCCAAGACCAGAAAACACAATCGCCAGATCTGACAAGATGCATCTTTGGGATGTTCAAATCGACGACGAGATTGTGATTAAGGCCAAGGACAAAATCTCTGAGACCCTCAGAGAAAATCTTGAGGTTGTGAGCCTTGCTGCCAACGTCTATGATGAATTCCTCTTCATCCTCAAGGAGAGAGAAAGAATCGAAGCCTTCATCAACAAGGAGCCAATCACAAGAGAGGAGTTCCAGAAGGAAATCGATATGTACCAAGAGTGCATCAACAAGATTACTGAGACCATGCCTTTCGAAATCAGAATGAACATGTTCTTGATCAAGTGCAGTGACATCAACAATGCTCTCTGTGATGAGTGCGAGGGCTTGATGAAGCTCATCCTTGACAAGGTCGAGTCCCATGTTTTCCAAAAGATGGCTCCTTAGATCTAGACTGAGGTCAAGGCTATCAAAGAGGACCTTCAGCAAAAGGCTGCTGACTCTAACCTTCTGGTTTCTTTTGAGGCTAAGTTGGAGAACGTCAGAAATGTTGAAAGAGCAAGATTGATGGCAGAATACGACGACTTGATCGAATGGCTAATGATGCTGAACCGCAACCCCCGAAAGCAACAACTCGAAGAGAACATCAAGCCAGTAGTCCTTGCCTATGGCTACGTCGATGACATCGTCAACATCATTGAGATGAGCGACCAGAAGCTGAGGGCTGAACGTCAAGATATCGAGAAGCAACTCGGAGAGCAGATCGCCAACTTCAAGTCAGATATCAAGAATGTTGATAAGGAGGCCACTGAGTTCAGAGAGAACAATAATGCTAAGCAGCTGCCATAATATTTGGAAAAGTTGAAGAGTATCAGAGAAAGACTGGTGAAGCTTTCGCAGGAGTTGAAGCATATCAATGCTTAGCAGGCTGATCTTGACCTCACTCAAGAGGAATACCCAAGAATTGATGAGCTCAAGTAATGGATCAAACCATTTGAAGAGCTTTGGAACTTGCAAAAAGAATTCGTCGATAAGCATTCCACTCAATGGGTGTCTGGTCCTCTCAAAAACCTTATCCCAGACGAGGTTGAGGGCGACTTCAAGAAAATGATGTCAACAGCTAACAAGTTGGCTACCAGATTTGAAAACCTGAAGTACCCAAAGCCTTAAAACGTTGCGACGAACATCAAGAAGCAGCTGTCAGATTTCAAAGATTCACTTCCAATCATCAGAGCTTTCTGCAACCCAGGTCTGCAGCCAAGACATATTGAACAGATCGTGGAGGTTTCCATGCTTCAGATCCCTGAGGGTTCAAAGATCACAGACTTGAAAATGGAGTATGTTAAAGGGTTCAACATGACTCAGTACAAAACTGAGATCGATGAAATCAGTGAGACTGCCTCCAAGGAGTACGGTAACATGAAGACCATGGGCAAGATGCAAGAGGACTGGGAACCTCTTGAGTTCACTTGCAGGCCAGTCCCTGAGAAGGAGTCCTATATCCTTGATGGAGAAGCCGTCGAACTCATCCAGACCATTTTGGATGATCACATCATTAAAACTTAGACCATGAAGGGATCTCCTTTCGCTAAGTTCATGCTTCCTAAAATCGAGGTTTGGGAAAAGATGCTCATGAGATGCCAGGAGAATCTTGATCTCTGGCTTAAGGTGCAATCTACTTGGATGTACTTGTAGCCAGTTTTCTCATCAGAGGATATCATCAACTAGATGCCAGTTGAGGGAAGAAAGTTCAAGGAGGTTAACATTGCTTGGCAAAATCTCATGAACAAAATTAATGGAAATCCAAGGGCTCTTACTGTTGTCGAGTATGAGGAGCTTGGAGGAGTCTTAAAGGGCGCCTTTGATAAGCTTGAAACAGTCCAAAAGGGTCTTAATGACTATCTTGAGTCAAAGAGAGGCCTCTTCCCAAGATTCTTCTTCTTGTCCAACGAGGAGCTTCTCGAAATTTTGTCCGAGACAAAAGAGCCACTTAGAGTTCAACCTCATTTGAAGAAATGTTTCGAGGGTATCAACTCTCTTAAGTTCGATGACGAGAGAAAGATTTGGGGTATGTACTCTATTGAAGGAGAGTATGTTCCATTCGCCACTTAGATTGATCCAATCGCCAGTAAAGGTGCAGTCGAGGACTGGTTAGTTCAAGTCGAAAAGGTCATGGTTAAGTCAATCAAGGCAGCTTGTGAAAACAGTTACCAAGACTACATGAAGAAGAGCAGAGATAAGTGGGTCATCTCCTGGTAAGGTCAACCAATTCTCACAGTCGGTATGATGTTCTGGACAATGCAAACCGAAGAGGCAATGAAAAAGAGCGGAATTGCTGGTCTTCAGCAATACTACGAGAGACTCCAGGGACAGCTTATCGAAACTGTAGGAGTTGTCAGAAGTGATATCAACAAGCTTTAGAGAGCAACCCTTGAGGCACTTATTGTGCTTGATGTGCATGCTAAGGATGTCATCAATGATGAGCTTGTCGCCAAAGAAGTTTGTGACACCAACGACTTTGCTTGGCTCGCTCAATTGAGATACTACCTCGAAGACGATGTTTGGGTAAAGATCATTAACTGCAAGTGTGACTACAACTACGAGTATCTTGGTAACTCTGCAAGACTGGTTATTACACCACTCACAGATAGATGCTACAGAACTCTCTGTGGTGCTATTTACCTGAACTATGGAGGAGCTCCAGAGGGACCAGCTGGTACCGGAAAGACTGAGACAACTAAGGATTTGGCCAAGTCTCTTGCCAGACAATGTGTTGTGTTCAACTGCTCTGACGGTATGGACTACATCATCATGGGTAAATTCTTCAAAGGTATGGCCTCATGCGGATGCTGGATTTGTTTCGATGAGTTCAACAGAATCAACCTTGAGGTGCTCTCTGTCGTCGCTCAGCAAGTTCAGAGTATCCAACAAGCCATTGAGAAGAAAATGGAAAGACTTTTCTTCGAAGGTGCTGAAATTCCAATTATTCCAACAGCCAATGTGTTCATTACAATGAACCCAGGATATGCTGGAAGATCTGAACTCCCAGATAACTTGAAGGCTCTATTCAGAACTGTGGCTATGATGGTGCCCAACTACACTATGATTGCTGAGATTTCTCTTTACTCCTTCGGTTTCACCGATGCTAAACCTCTTTCTCTGAAGATCACAACTACCTACACCTTGTGCTCTGAGCAACTTTCTTCTCAGAAGCATTATGACTACGGTATGAGAGCTGTTAAGTCTGTACTTACTGCTGCAGGTAACCTTAAGAAGAAGTACATGGATGAGAATGAGAGTATCTTGGTACTGAGAGCCATTAACGATGTCAACTTGGCAAAGTTCTTGTCTCACGATCTGCCTCTGTTCACCAACATCACCAGTGACTTGTTCCCAGGAACAGTGCTTCCAGAGCCAGACTACAAAGATCTGATGAGATGCATGAAGATGGGCTTGGAAAAAATGAACCTTCAATACCATGATTACTTCATCATGAAGACTATCCAGCTCTATGAGATGATCCTTGTGAGACATGGTCTCATGATTGTCGGACTTCCATTCTCAGGAAAGACTAAGTGTATCCAAATTCTTGCTTTTGCTCTTACCCAGCTAGCATCTGAAGGACTCATGGAGGAAATGAAGACTCATATGACAACTGTCAATCCAAAGTCTATCACTCAGAACCAGCTTTATGGAAACTTCGATGAGATCAGTCATGACTGGTCCGATGGAGTCCTTGCTGTTGAGTATAGAAATATGGCATCAGGCATGAGTATTGAGGATAGAAGATGGCTGATCTTTGATGGTCCAGTCGACGCTATCTGGATTGAAAACATGAACACTGTACTTGATGACAATAGAAAGCTGTGTCTGATGAGTGGAGAGGTTATCTAAATGTCTGCCAACATGAACATGATCTTTGAGCCAATGGATCTTGCCATTGCATCCCCAGCTACTGTTTCAAGATGCGGTATGGTCTATCTCCAGCCAAAGGAAATGGGCTGGAAGCATCTTTATGTTTCTTGGAAAAATCTCTTGCCTCCAAGGTTCGAAGAAGCTGAATTAAAGATCCTTGATACTTTGATCTTTACTCTTGTTCAACCAATGATTGATTATGTTAGAGAAGAGGCTACCGAGACCGCCCCAACTGAGGATCAATGCCTCCTTGTCGGTTGCTTAAGAATCCTTAGAGTATGTCTCAAGATCTTCGAGAATGATAGCACTTGGGAATAATACGACAAGAAGCAAGTGCAACAAATCATTGAATCATCATTCGTTTTCTCTTCCGTTTGGTCACTCTGCTGCTCAATCACAACTGAGTGCAGAAAACCATTCGATCAATTCTACAAAAAGATGTGCAATGGAGAAATTGACAGCGTTCCAAAGCTAAAGAGTAAGATTCTGCCATCAGCCTTCGACAGAGGAACCATCTATGATTACTGCTATCTTCCAGAGACCAACGAGTGGAAGAACTGGATCGACTTCACCAACAAGGATGAGATTGACCAATTCCCCAAGGAATCAAAGCCAAATGAGATTATTGTGACTACTGTTGATACCATTAGATACGGTTATCTCCAAGAACTTTTCATCATGAATGACATTAGATCTCTATTTGTCGGACCAACTGGAACAGGTAAGACAGCCTACATCCAGAATGTTCTCCAGAACAAACTTGCCGCTGACAAGTGGCTTGTTATTGAGGTCGGATTCTCTGCACAGACTCATTGCAATCAAGTTCAAGATATTGTTGACATGAAGCTTGATAAGAGAAGAAAGGATCACTTCGGTCCAAGGTTCGGAATGAGATGTGTTGTCTTTGTTGATGACTTGAACATGCCAAAGCCATACTTGAGATCTCAGCCACCAATTGAGATCTTGAGACAGCTTGTCGATCAAGGAGGATGGTATGATAGAAAAGATAACAAGCATCCATTCAGAAATATTGTTGACACTATGATTGTTGCTGCTATGGGAACTCCAGGAGGAGGTAAATCTTTCATCACTCCAAGATTCCAAAGACATTTCAACATTATCGCCTTTGCCAACTTCGATGAGAACTCCATGAAGTCTATTTTCTCTTCAATCTTAAAATGGCATTTCAGAGTAGGAAACTTCTCCAACGAGATTTAAGGTATGGTAAACAACATCGTAGCTGCATCTTTGAAAATCTACACTAACATTCAGGCTGACTTAAAGCCTACTCCTTTGAAGTCTCATTACACTTTCAACTTGAGAGATATCTCGAAAGTTATTTGTGGTATGACGATGCCAACTAACAAAGCACTGAACGCTGCTGACTCTTGCCTCAGACTCTGGGCACATGAGACCACAAGAATCTTCGGTGACAGACTCATCAACAATGATGATAGAATGTGGATGCTCAATGCTGTCAAAGACATTACCAGGGCTCCATTCGGATAGAGCTTCGATACCGTGTTCAATCACTTGGATACTGATAAGAACGGGAAGGTCGAGACTCTTGATGAGTTCAGAGGTCTTGCCTTTGGAGATATTTTCAGTAACTTCGGTATCCCAGAGAGGCCTTATGAAGAGATCCTCGACAAAGTTAAGCTTCAATAAGCTGCTGACGAGCATCTTAACCAATATAACTTGGCCTCAGATAAGCCAATGCCTCTTGTGTTGTTCAACTTCGCTATTGAGCATCTCATGAGAATTGGTAGAGTCTTGAAGCAGCCTGGAGGCCATCTCCTCCTTGTCGGAGTGGGAGGTTCTGGAAGGCAATCACTTTCCAGACTTGCCTCCAAGATGGCTGACTTTGATGTCTATCAAGTAGAGATTAAAAAGAATTATAGAACTCAAGAGTGGAGAGAAGATGTCAAAGAGCTCATGAGACTCGTTGGAGGAAAAGGAAACCCAACTTCCTTCTTGTTCACTGATACATAGATCAAGCAAGAAAGTTTCCTTGAGGATGTCAACAATATTCTTAATACTGGTGAGGTCCCAAATATCTTCCCAGCCGATGAGAAAGCTGATGTTTGCGAGCTCGTTAGAGGCCCAGCCAAAGAGGAGGAGAGATGCCCTGAAGGAACTCCAGCCTAACTTTTCGGATACTTCCTCGAAAGATGCAAGCAATACTTACATATCGTTCTTTGCTTCTCACCAATTGGAGCGTCACTAAGAAACAGAATCAGAGACTTCCCATCGATTGTGAACTGCACGACCATCGATTGGTTCTCAGAATGGCCACCAGATGCTCTGGAGGCCGTCGCTAAGAAGTTCCTCGCTGAAATTGACATGACAGAGGAGGTTAGAACTTCATGCTCTCAAATGGTGATGATCTTCCATACAACAACACAGACATCTGCACATAAATTCGAGAATGAGCTCAAGCGTATTTACTATGTCACACCAACATCTTATTTGGAGTTGATTAACACGTTCAAAACTCTGCTTGACATCAAACGTAAAGAAGTTTTGTAGCTAAAGAACAGATATGCTGACGGTTACGATTGCCTTGTCTCCACTGAGGCAAGTGTCAATATCATGCAAGAGGAGCTCGAGGCTCTGCTGCCTGAGGTTATTTAGACCGGAAAAGATACAGCTGCAAAACTCATTGTTGTGTCCGAGGAGACTGAAGCCGCTGATAAGGTCAAAGAATCTGTTGCCAAAGAAGAGGCAGATGCTCAAAAGATCGCTGACTCAGCCAACGCAATAAAAACCGATTGCGAGACCCAGCTTGCTAGTGCTATCCCAGCTCTTAAGGCAGCTGAGGATGCTGTCAACTGTATCCAGAAGGGAGATATTGCTGTGCTTAAGGGACTTGCTAATCCACCACCAGATGTCAGATTGGTCACAGGTGTTGTCTGCATGTTCTTTGGTATCAAGCCAGATAAGATACCCGACCCCAACGGAGGAAACAAGAAGGTAGATGACTACTGGAAGAAGTCTGTTACAATGATGCAGGACACCCAGTTCCTTAGAAAGCTGATCGACTACGACAAGGAGGGAATCGGCCAACCACTGATTGACTAGATCTAGGACACCATCCAAAAGCCAAACTTCTAAGTTGACCACTTGGATAAGGTCTCTCAGGTGGCTAAGAATTTGGCCAAATGGGTGTTTGCAATGGACGGCTTCTACAAAGTCAACAAGATTGTCAAGCCCAAGAAAGAGCAGTTGGCTGTTGCTGAGGCCGAATACGCTGATGTCATGAAGGTCCTCTCAGTCAAGCAGGCCGAGCTCAAAAAGATCGTGGACAAAGTAAATGCACTTAAGGCTGATCTTAAGGCTACTCAGGACAAGAAAGCTGAGCTCGAGGCTAAGGTTGCTGATTGCGAGGCAAAGCTTATAAGAGCTGAGAGTCTTATCACAGGACTTGGAGGAGAGAAGACTAGATGGAAGGCTTTATCAGAGGATCTCGCTATCGTTTATACCAATTTGACTGGTGATGTACTTATCTCATCTGGTATGATTGCCTATCTTGGAGCTTTCACTTCAACCTTCAGAGAGGAGCTTACATCCTAATGGATCACTAAATCCTCAGAGAGAGAAATTCCAAACTCTGGTAAATTTAGTCTCGAAAAAGTCTTGGGTAATGCTGTGACCATCAGAAACTGGAGTATGTTCGGTCTACCAAATGACGCCTTTTCCATTGAAAACGCTATTATCAATGATAAGACAAGAAGATGGCCACTTTTCATTGATCCACAAGGTCAAGCCAATAAGTGGATCAGAAGCATGGATAAGGAAAAAGGAATCAAGATTGTCAAGTTCACTGATGGAAACTACCTTAAGCTACTTGAGGCAGGAATCAGGATGGGAAATCCAATCATGATTGAGAACGTCCAAGAGGATATGGACCCAGCTATTGAGCCTCTTCTCCAGAAGCAGATTGTGGTAAAGGGAACTTCAATGACTATCAAGATCGGAGATGCTATCATTGAGTACTCAAAAGACTTCAAGCTGTATATGACAACAAAGCTTCGTAACCCTCACTACTTGCCAGAGGTTTCCACCAAGGTTACCTTGATCAACTTCATGATTACCTTTGAGGGTCTCAGTGACCAGCTGCTCGGTATTGTTGTCGAGAAAGAGAACCCAGATCTCTAGACCAAGAAAGAGGCACTCGTTATTGAGGGAGCTAAGAACAAGAACAAGTTGTAGGAGATTGAAGATCAGATTTTGCACACTCTTCAGAACTCTGACGACATTCTTGGAGACGCAACGGGTATTCAGATCCTTCAAAATGCCAAGGTCGTCTCTGATGACATCAACAAGAAGCAAGCCATTGCCGAGAAGACAGAAATCGAAATTGATGAGGCTCGTACTGGTTACAAGCCAGTGGCGATGAAGACCTCTGGTCTCTTCTTCTGCATCTCTGACTTGGCAAACATTGACCCCATGTATCAGTACTCTCTTGATTTCTTCAAGCAGCTGTTCGTGCAAGCCATTATGTCATCTGAAAAGAGCGATGATCTTGATTAGAGACTTGGATTCCTTAACAAGGAGTTCCTCGAGTCACTCTACAGGAATATTTGTAGGTCACTCTTCGCTAAAGATAAACTTATCTTCTCTTGCTTGCTTACTATGAAGCTTATGGATATGAAGGGTGAAATTGCACCAGCTGATCTTAAGTTCTTCCTAACTGGTGGTGTACCAATGGGAGAAAAGCAACCAGATTGCCCATGCAGTGATTGGATGCTTGAAAAGCTTTGGGGTGAATTGAATAGATTAGATAAGCTTCCAAACTTCAAGGGCTTCCTTGATCATTTCATGAAAGAGCATGCCACTTACAAAAAGATGTATGACTCAAGTGCTCCTCAAGATTTTGAGTTACCAGCTCCATGGAACACTAAGCTCGACAAGCTTCAGTTTATGTGCGTTTAAAGATGCATTAGACCAGATCTTATCATGCCAGCTATCGCCAACTTTGTTGCTAACAAGATTGGAGAGTACTTCGTTCTTCCACCACCCTTTGATCTTGGAAACATTTTCAAGGACTCTACTCCTTCATCTCCACTCATTTTTGTGCTGTCACCAGGAGCTGATCCACTTAACGCTCTTGAGACCTATGCTGCCTCCAAAAAGAGACAAGTGTAAAAAGTGTCTCTCGGACAAGGTCAAGGACCAAAAGCCGAGAAGATGATCGAGGAAGGTTCCAAGGCTGGATTCTGGGTTGTGCTTTAGAACTGCCATCTTGCTGTTACCTGGATGGGAACTCTTGAGAGAATTTGCGAAGAGCTTCCAGCAAAGAAGCCACATAGAGACTTCCGTCTTTGGTTGACCTCTTATCCATCCCCAGTCTTCCCAGTTTCCGTATTGCAAAATGGTGTTAAGATGACCAATGAGCCACCAAAGGGTCTGAAGGCTAACTTGATCAGTTCCTACTCTACTGACCCAATTTCAAACAGAGACTGGTTCAACTCTTCAACTTGCCCAAAACCATTCAGAAAACTTCTGTTCGGTCTTTGCTTCTTCCATGCCTTCATTCAGGAGAGAAGACTTTATGGACCACTCGGATGGAACATCAAGTATCAGTTCAATGAGTCAGACTTGAGAATCAGTGCTAAGTAGATCCTCATTTTCTTGGATGAGTATCCAGACAAAGTGCCTCTCGATGCCCTGAACTATCTTGCTGGAGAGTGTAACTATGGAGGAAGAGTAACAGATGACAAGGATAGAAGACTCATGTCTGTGGTCCTTCTCAACTTCTATAACGAATCATGCTACAATGATGATGCATACAAGTTCTCTCCATCAGGCAAGTACTACGCACCAGCTCACACTGAATTTGAGGGTTACCTCGAGTACATTAATAGTCTGCCAAACTTCCAAGACCCAGAGGTTTATGGATTCCATGAGAACGCAGCTATTACTAAGAATCAGAATGAGACTAATGATGCTCTTGCCACTATTCTTTTGACCCAGCAGAACGCCGGAGGTGGCGGTGGTGGAGGTAATGAGGATGAGATCACCAACAAGCTTTGTGATTCTCTTCTTGCTGATCTTCCAGAACCTTTCAACGTGAGAGAAGCTGAAAAGAAGTTCCCAATTTCTTACAACCAATCCATGAACACCGTGCTGACCCAGGAGCTCGATCGTTTCAATGGCCTGATTAAGATGATCGTTTCCTCCCTAAAGAACTTGAAGAAAGCCATTAAGGGAGAGGTGCTTCTCTCAGCTGAGCTCGAGGCAGCTCTTGCCTCCCTCAAGAATGGTCAGACTCCAGAGATGTGGCTCGCTGTCAGTTTCCCATCACTCAAGACTCTTGGAGGATACTACAAGGATCTCTTGGAGAGACTTGCCTGGTTCGCCGAGTGGGTTGAGAATGGACTTCCAAAGGTCCTCTGGATCACCAGATTCTTCTTCACCCAGGGTTTCTTGACAGGTACCAAGCAGAACTATGCTAGAAAGTACGGTATTGCTATTGATCTCCTTGACTATGACTTCGAGGTCATTGATAATGAAGAGTCCGTCGAAAAACCAGAAGATGGTGTGAATGTCGTGGGAATGTTCCTTGAAGGATGCAAGTGGAACCCAGAAATGGGCTCCCTCGATGAGAGTGACCCCAAGATTTTGTTCATCAAGTGCCCAATGATCCTTTTCGTGCCTTGCAAGACTACAGACTTCAAGCAGATCCAGCAATACGCTTGCCCCATCTACAAGACATCTGAGCGTAAGGGAACCCTGATGACCACTGGTCATTCCACCAACTTCGTGCTCATGCTGAGACTTCCTTCCAAGCAGGATCCAAACCATTGGATTAAGAGAGGTGTCGCTGTTATCATGTCCCTTGATGACTGAGCACCAATCAAAGTTATTATAACACAAATTGTTTGGCTACAACGGAAATGAACAAACCTTAATAATAATAATTTGAACAATAATAATAATTTAATCTCATAAAACCGGGGTTTTGGGGTTTTGG
>Ga0210307_1015454_pt1 | contig 12994 bp, 10 predicted proteins | sample R1073metaT_FD_159690 | JGI IMG/M metagenome (GOLD analysis project Ga0210307, IMG submission 159690) | Metatranscriptome of estuarine water microbial communities from the Columbia River estuary, Oregon, United States - R1073 (Metagenome... | ecosystem: Environmental > Aquatic > Marine >...
GCCAAGAGGCAGTCCGGTTATTTCAGCGATTTCGGCTTGGGTCATCTCGCCGAAATAGGCTTGTTCGATCAATTTCCGCTGGTTTTGCGGCAGGTTCGACACCGCTTCTACCAGTCGTACACTTTCTTGCTGAAGCTCCAGCACATGGGACTGTTCAGGCTCTGGTGCGGGGCCCCATGGTAAATCTTCGGGGTCGGGGCGGCGGTCACGGCGCAGCATGTCTATGCGACGGTTGCGCGCGATCGTGAATATCCAAGTTGTAACGGAGGCACGCGTGGGGTCGAACTGATCTGCCTTGCGCCACAGGGTGGTCATCACGTCCTGTGCACATTCCTCGGCTGTGGTGGCATCTGCACCTGATTTTATCAAATAGCCTTTGATGCGAGGCGCAAAATGGGAAAACAGCGCAGAAAAGGCTGCCTTGTCGCGGCTGTCCCTGACACGCAACATCTCGTCTATCCAGACGGGTTGGGTATGTTTCTCATCTGTGTCGTTCACGCGTCGGCGCCTTGAAAGCTTCACTGGCCCCGCCATAGCAATCGGTGTCAGCGGGCCGGAGCCAGAGGACATTTCGCGCGATGAGGACTGATTGCAATCTAACATGTAGACTATACGGGGCAAAGGAGTTCTTGGATCAAAAAAGATTATTCCAATTCATTTACATCCACTTTCCCTTTAGGACCGTATACCTGTTAACCGATGAATTATTTGAGGATAACGCCCAGCGATGACCGTTCAAGCGCAAGTACCTGTCAAGTCTAACGCCCGCCGGATCGCCGTGATTGGCGCAGGAATTTCGGGTATGGGGGCCGCGCATATGCTGGCACCTGACCATCAGGTTACCCTGTATGAAAGTGGGGCGCGTCTGGGTGGGCATGCACGCACTGTGATGGCGGGTAAAAACGGTGACCAGCCTGTGGATACCGGCTTTATCGTGTTCAACTACGCGAATTACCCACACCTTGCCGCATTATTTAAAGAGCTGGATGTGCCCGTTGTTCCCTCCAACATGAGCTTTGGCGCGTCTTTTGATAACGGACGGCTGGAGTACGCACTGACAAGCCTGAATGCGATGTTTGCGCAGCGGCGCAATCTGGTAAACCCGCGCTTCCTCGGAATGCTGCGTGATATTGTGAAATTCAACAAAAACGCGTTGATTTTGGCAGAAGACAAGACCCTCTCGCTGGGCGAGTTTTTGGCCAAGCTGGGGACAGGTGACTATTTCAGAGACCACTACCTGCTGCCGTTCTCCGGTGCTATCTGGTCGACGCCGTTGGATAAGATCATGGATTTTCCTGCGCATGCGTTGATCCGGTTCTTCGAGAACCACGCACTGCTGGGGTATTCGGGACAACACCAATGGTACACGGTGCAAGGCGGCTCGATCTCTTATGTGAACAGGCTTGAGGCTGCGCTGCGGGGCAACGGCGTTGATATCCGCCTGAACGCGGCCATCCATGGTGTCCGCCGTGATGCGCAAGGTGTTGAGGTGAAGACACAAGGTGGCGATTGGGAGCGTTTTGACGAAGTGGTGATGGCCACACATTCCGATGACAGTCTTGCCATGCTCGCCGACCCGAGCGAGGATGAACAGCGCGCGCTGGGTGCTGTCGCCTATCAACCCAACAATATTGTTTTGCACGCCGATACCTCCATCATGCCCAAGCGCCGGGCGACGTGGGCATCGTGGGTCTACACAGAAGACGCAAATGCCAAGTCTGACCGGATTGACCTGACCTATTGGATGAACTCCCTCCAACCCATCCCCGATAACGATCCGCATTTTGTGACGCTCAATACCAAACGCACTATCCGCGAAGAGCTGATTTATGATCAGGTCACGCTGCGGCATCCGGTGTATGATCTGGCAGCACTTGATGCACAGGTCGCTGTGCGTGGCATGAACGGCAGCAACAACACTTGGTTCTGCGGTGCGTGGATGCGCCACGGCTTCCATGAGGATGGTCTGGCGAGCGCTGTGGATGTCGTGGCCGGGATCAAGGCAAAGAGGCCCAAGGCAATGGCTGCGAAATAATGACAGCAACTGTAGATCATATTGTTGGGCAAACTTATCACGGCCGAAAGGGCGCGATCGAAAATGCGTTCCGTTATTCCGTTGACTATTTGCTGCTGGACGCCGAGGCGGACGTTCAAGCGCCGCGCCTGTTTGCGCGCAATGCGCGCGGGTTAACTTCACTTCAGGATATTGACCATGGCGGTGCGCCCGGTCACGGGCGCGGCGCGGCTTGGGTGCGTGACGTGCTGGAGCAATACCAGATCACAGGCGTTACCAAGATCGAGCTTTTGGCGCAGCCGCGTGTTCTGGGCCACGTCTTTAATCCCGTCAGTTTCTGGCTGTGCCGCCGCCAGGATGGCGCGCTGATTGCGGTGATCTCTGAAGTCACAAACACCTATGGCGACCGCCACAGCTATCTTTGTCACCATGCCGACCTGCGTGAAATCACCCGCAGTGACCAGCTGCACGCCAAGAAACTGATGTATGTCTCGCCGTTTCAGCCGGTGGAGGGGGACTATACCTTCCGGTTCGATGTGACGGATGCGCATGTGGGCATCTGGATTGACTACGGGCGCACCGCTGGTGGGTTGATTGCGACCCTTACAGGCAAGCGCGCACCGCTGAGCAACGCAGGAATTCTGCGCAGCATGCTGCGGCGTCCGTTGGGTGCCCGCAGGGTTCTGGCGCTGATCCACTGGCAAGCGCTGAAACTTTGGATCAAAGGCGCGTTGTTCCGCACACGGCAGGAGGCGCCGGCGGACGAAGTATCCAAGGGATGAGCGGCGCTGTCTCCAGCCGCTTGCCGTCCTATGCATTGTTTGCAGCCCTTTTGGCATGTGCCGGACTGCCGATCTATATCCACGCCCCTAAGTTCTATGTTGATGAATATGGTGTCTCTCTCACCGCTTTGGCCGCTGTCCTGTTTGGCCTGCGCCTGCTGGATGTGGTGCAGGACCCGCTGTTAGGGCGGCTGTCGGAGAAGCTGCGCCATCACCGTGGACTGGCTGTTGGGTTGGGCCGCGCAGTGATTGCTGTGGCGATGCTGGGGTTGTTCGCGGTTGAGCCGATGACGACCCCCGTGCTGTGGTTCGGAATCATGCTGACCCTCGTGTTCTCCGCTTATAGCTTTCTGACGATCTGCTTTTATGCCCAAGGTGTTGCCAAGGCTGACCGCTTGGCCGGAAACGGGCATCTCCGCCTTGCCCGCTGGCGCGAAACGGGTGCGCTTTTGGGTGTTTGTGTAGCCTCTGTGGCACCCGTGGCGCTGGGCATGGTAATGGATGCGCCGTTTGCGGGCTTTGCCGTTGGGTTTGCCGTGCTGGCAGTAGCCTCCGCGCTGGCCATGCGGGGCGAGTGGCTGTCGGTCGATGTGCCTGCAAGTACGGGCTTTGGCACTGTTCTGCGCGATCCGTTGGCCCGACGGTTGCTGCTGATCGCGCTGCTGAACGCGGCACCGGTCGCGGTCAGCTCAACCCTGTTTCTGTTCTATGTAGAGAGTGCGCTGGAAGCCCCGGGATTTGAAGGCCCGCTTTTGTTGATATTCTTCCTGTCTGCCGCAGGGGCGGCCCCTGTCTGGGGAATGCTTGCCGAAAAACACGGAACCCAGCCTGTTCTACTGTCTGCGATGGTGTTGGCCATCTTCGCATTTGGCGGGGCGATGTTTTTGGGCGCCGGTGATCAGTGGTGGTTCGCACTGGTCTGTGTGGCATCCGGGGCTGCAATGGGCGCGGATCTGACGCTGTTGCCTGCGCTATTCGCCACCCGAATGGCCGAAATTTCCCCGTCAGCTGCCGAAGGTTTCGGTTTGTGGTCTTTCGTCTCCAAGTTTACGCTCGCTCTCGCCGCGGCGGTTTTACTACCGGCTCTGGAAGGGGCGGGCTATGCCGGCGGCATGCAGGGTCCGCAACCTGAGGAAGCTGTGAATTTGTTGCGCTTGCTCTATGCAGGAGTGCCGTGCCTGCTCAAGCTTGCGGCGATTGTGATGCTTTGGCGTACAAAACTGGATAGGTCTGTGTAATGGGTGACGAAGTGTTCTTGTTTCTAGCGGGTGCCGCATTGGTGCTGATCGTGTTAGCACTGCGCCGCCGGTTTGCGGATTTTTCAGGTCAGACAGCTGATGACTATGCGGATGACTATCCGCAGTTTGATATGCGGACACACCTGAACGGAAAAATGACCTGTGATGGCGTGATTTTTGGCCCGTTGGGGCGTGTGACAAGCACCTTCGACGCGGATTTCGATATCGTTTGGGATGGTAATAAATGCTCTATGAAAGAGCATTTCCGCTATCATAACGGCTCGCTTCAGGACCGTGAATGGCGGATTGTGCTGGACGGGGGCGGCGGGTTTGAAGCCTTGGCTGATGACGTCCCGGGGAAAGGGCACGGTGAGATGTCGGGTCCGGCTGTCCTATTTCGCTATGCGATAACGCTGCCCGCAGAGTCTGGTGGGCACACGCTAAAAGCTTTTGATTGCATGTATTTGACAAAAAACGGAACCGTGGTGAACAGAAGCCAGTTTCGTAAGTATGGGTTCAAGGTCGCGGAATTGGTTGCGACCATACGAAAGAAGGAAACGGTATGACTGAATGGCAAGGCAAACGATATTGGCTGGTAGGTGCAAGTGACGGCTTGGGTGCAGCACTGGCATTACGGCTCAGCCGTGCCGGCGCAGAAGTCATCCTGTCGGCGCGCTCGGAAGACAAATTGACTGCTTTGGCCGACAGCCTGCCCGCCAAGGCGCAGGTAGTTCCGGTCGATGTGGCTGATGAGGCCAGCGTCGCCGCTGCGGCAAAGACGGTGGGTAAGGTGGACGGTGTTGTGTATCTGGCGGGGGTCTACTGGCCGTTCGGCGCCAAGGACTGGAACGCGGAACAGGCGACCGCAATGGCGGATATCAACTTCACCGGATTGATGCGCGTAATGGGGCAGGTGGTGCCTGCGATGGTGGCGCGGGATGCGGGCCATATCGTGATCACCTCCAGCCTGACAGGCTTTCGCGGGCTGCCCGGCTCGATCGGCTATACGGCCTCCAAGGCGGCGACGATGTCACTGGCGGAATGTATGTACGCAGATCTGCGCAAGACAGGTGTGAAGGTTCAGGTGGTTAATCCGGGCTTTATCAAAACCCAACTGACCGACAAAAACGACTTCAAGATGCCCTTCATCATGGAGCCGGACGATGCCGCTCGCGAGATGTTCGAGCATATGACAACGGACAAATTCAAAAAAAGCTTCCCGTTTGGATTCTCCCTGTTGTTCCGTGGCAGTCAGTTTTTACCCGATTGGTTGTACTACAGAATTTTCAGCTAGTCGTTTTACCTGCCCAAACGTAGAAATGCCGCCCTGATTGAGGGCGGCATTTTTGGTTTCAACGGTGCGTAGTGTAGGGTGGAGCAGCTACATCATACCCTTCGCGCGCACGGTTTTTACGCTGTCACGGGTTTCCATCCGCGCCATAAACGCGGAGATTTTAGGATAATCGGCCACAGATACGCCGTCACCGGCCAGCCAGTTGCAGACCACAAACAAATAGGGGTCGGCAATGCTGAATGTATCTCCGCAGACATAGTCACCGCGCAGGCATTCTGCCTCGACGTAAGCGGCGCAAGCAGCCATCGTGGAGGGCACTTTTGCTGCCATGTCTGCAAAACTCTCGGCTTTGTCAGCCCAGCGGTTGCCGCGCATTTTATGGGCGTGGGCGATGTGCATTGTGGAGGCGAGGTAATACATCACGCTACGCATGTGTACGGCGTCTGTGGGGGAGGCGGGAACCAGCTTTGCCGCAGGTGCAATCGCTGCGATGTAATCAAGCAGTGCACCCGTCTCTGTCAGAACCGATCCATCGTCCAACACAAGCGCGGGCACACGGCCTTTGGGGTTGATGGCAAGGTATTCAGGTTTCGTCTGGGCCGCTTCGGCAAAATCAAGACGGCTCAGATCATGGTCCAATCCCGCTTCGAGCAGTGCAAGGGCGGGCGCGATCGAGACAGTACCTTTGGCGTAAAACAGGTTCATGGGTGTGACCTCTTAAATGTTGGTTTTCGACAGGCCGCGTTCCGGCGTGTCGAGATGGGGTGTCGCGTTAAAGAGTACCGGCGAAAGATGCCCGCCGATAGGATGAAACTGGTGCAGGGACGTATGAAAAATCGCAATAGCTGTCCGCGCGGTTGCTGCCACGCTCAGCTCCATCTGCTGTGCGATGACATGGGCGATTAGTCCGCCGGATGTCACCACCAGCGCAGGCCCGCTACCGCTTGCTATCTCGGTCAGTGCATCGCGGATACGGGACTGGAATGCCGCATAGGTTTCGGGGGCGCCTTCCAGCTTGCCGTCTTTCCAGTGCTGGAAAACCGCGGGTAGATGGTTAATGAACTCCGGCTGCTCCGTAGGGAAGGGAATCCCGTGCTGATCATTGAGCAGTTGGCCAAGGGTGAAATACTCAAGCTCGTTCAGGCGCGGATCGCGGGTGGGTGTTAGGCCGGTCGCCATGCCGTCTGCGGTTTCGATGTGGCGGCGCAGCGTCCCCGTGAACAGCCGCGTGTGGTGGGCGCCCGTTTCGCGCAAATGTGCTCCCAGCCATCGTGCTTGGCTGTGCCCCAGATCGCTGAGCCGGTCATAGCTGGCCTCGTCTTTTGCGGTAGAATTGGCCTGACCGTGACGAATTAGGGTGATGGTAGACATGCGCGCTCCTGCTGATTGTTCCTCTTGGTAAGGGAGATGCACAGGCAGGGAAAGAGGGCTTGCCTGAACCTTGCACAGGGCTTCATGGCGGAAATGCGTGGCGTGGTGTCGGGAACAGCCTTACCGGAGGGGGTTCGCACGGCTAAGACTCGGCAAAGCGCTTTGGAGGAGACGGGCATGACGGATAAGGTCACATTCACGCTGGACGGTCAAACCGTTGAGGCGGACGCAGGGATGACAATCTGGGAAGTGGCCAATGGCCGCGGCCTCAAGATCCCGCATCTATGCCATAAACCTGCGCCGGGTTACCGCCCTGATGGCAACTGCCGCGCTTGCATGGTCGAGATCGAAGGCGAGCGGACGCTGGCCGCATCGTGTATCCGCGAACCCTCCGAAGGCATGGTTGTTGTCACCAACAACGCCCGCGCCGAAAGTGCCCGCAAAATGGTTGTGGAGCTGTTGATGGCGGATCAGCCCGCGCAGGACATCGCCCACGATAAATCCAGCCATATGTGGGACATGGCAGCCCTCAACGGCGTGAGCGAAAGCCGTTTTCCCAAGCTGGACGCGGGCCGCATTCCGCTGCTGGACGATAGCCATGTCGCGATGAGCGTGAACCTTGATGCCTGCATCTCGTGCGGCTTGTGCGTGCGTGCCTGCCGCGAAGTGCAGGTGAATGACGTGATCGGTATGTCCGGTCGCGGGCATGACAGCTATCCCACGTTTGACATGGCCGACCCCATGGGCGCTTCTACCTGTGTGGCCTGCGGTGAATGTGTACAGGCCTGCCCGACAGGCGCGCTGATGCCTGCCAATGTGGTGGATGAGAATCAGGTAGGCGATAGCGCCGATTTCGACCGCGAAGTAGAGAGCATTTGCCCTTTCTGTGGTGTTGGCTGCCAAATCTCGCTCAAGATCAAAGACGACAAGATCAAATATGTGGACGGTATCAATGGCCCCGCCAATGAGGGACGTCTGTGCGTTAAGGGGCGCTTTGGTTTTGACTATATCAATCACTCACACCGCCTGACAAAACCGTTGATCCGCCGCGATGACGCACCCGCCAAGGGGCTGAACGTGGACCCTGGCAACTATCTGGACTTCTTCCGCGAGGCGACATGGGACGAGGCGCTTGATTTCGCCGCCAAGGGTTTGCGCGACATTGACGGTAAGGGTGTGGCGGGTTTCGGCTCTGCCAAATGCACAAATGAAGAAGCCTACCTGTTCCAGAAAATAATCCGTCAGGGCTTTGGTCACAACAATGTCGATCACTGTACGCGGCTGTGCCACGCTTCGTCGGTTTCTGCGTTGCTGGAAAACGTCGGCTCGGGTGCAGTGTCTGCCACGTTTAACGAGATCGAGAACGCTGATGTGGCGATTGTGATCGGGGCGAACCCGACCGAAAACCACCCCGTTGCAGCGACCTATTTCAAGCAGTTCACCAAGCGCGGTGGCAAGCTGATTGTGATGGACCCGCGCGGTCAGGCGCTCAAGCGGTTCTCGTCCCACATGTTGCAATTCCGGCCCGGCACAGATGTGTCGATGCTGAACGCGATCATGAATGTGATTGTGGAAGAGAAGCTGTACGACGAGCAGTATATCCAAGCCTATACCGAGAACTGGGAAGCCGAGAAGGCGCATCTCAAGGACTTTACGCCTGAAAAGATGGCGCCGATCTGCGGTATCGATGCCGAGATGATCCGCGATGTGGCGCGCACCTTTGCGGGTGCGAATGCCGCAATGATTTTCTGGGGTATGGGGGTGAGCCAACACATTCACGGCACGGACAACGCGCGCTGCTTGATCAGTCTTGCACTGATGACGGGCCAAGTCGGTCGTCCGGGTGCGGGTTTGCACCCGCTACGCGGTCAGAACAACGTACAAGGTGCCTCTGACGCGGGCATGATTCCGATGTTCCTGCCAGATTACCAGTCTGTGACCGATGACGGTGTCCGCTCGGCCTTTACCGAAGTGTGGGAGAGCGGCGATTTCAGCGCGGAGAAGGGCCTGACGGTTACCGAAATTCTGGATGCCGTGCACGAAGGCCACATCAAGGGCATGTATATTCTGGGTGAGAATCCCGCTATGTCCGATCCCGATGTAGAGCACGCGCGTGACGCGCTGGCCAAGCTGGATCATCTGGTGGTTCAGGATATCTTCATCACCGAGACAGCCAACTTTGCGGATGTGATTCTGCCTGCGTCGGCATTCGCCGAGAAATCGGGCACAGTGACCAACACCAACCGTCAGGTCCAGATGGGTCGCGTGGCCGTACCGCCCCCTGGTGATGCGCGTGAGGATTGGTGGATTGAAGTGGAGCTGGCCAAACGTCTTGGCCTGCCATGGCATTACGAATCTCCAGCCGATATCTTTGCCGAGATGAAGTTGAACATGAAGTCGCTTAACAACATCACTTGGGACCGTCTGGAGCAGCAAAACGCTGTGACCTATCCGTCGCTCAGCCCCGAAGATCCCGGGCAGCCGATTGTGTTTATGGATGGCTTCCCCCGTGCCGGTGGCCGCGCGCGGTTTACACCCGCCAGCATTATTGCCCCCGATGACACGCCGGACGCGGAATATCCAATGATCCTGACGACAGGTCGACAGCTTGAGCATTGGCACACAGGGTCGATGACCCGCCGAGCCACAATACTCGACGGTCTGGAGCCAGAGGCAAACTGCTCGCTTCATCCGTCGACTTTGCGCAAGCTGGGAGTGGAGCCGGGCGAATTCGTGCGCCTGAGCACCAAACGTGGCAGCATCGAGATTATGGCGCGAATGGACCGTGCGGTATCACCAGATATGGTGTTCCTGCCTTTCGCTTATGTAGAAGCAGCGGCAAATATCCTGACAAACCCTGCTGTTGACCCTTATGGCAAAATCCCCGAATTCAAGTTCTCGGCAGTGAAGGTTGAGGCGGTAAAATCATCGGTCGCGGCTGAATGAGGGCATTGAGGGGCTAGCCCCTCAAACTCCCCAGAGGATTTAGGGCCAAATGAGATTGGGGACTGGTGATGAAAGTCGATGCGGCGCGGTTTTTGGCAGACCTTCATAAGCTGATGGAATTCGGAGCCTCCGGTTTTGGGAAGGGCGTCGTGCGTCCAGCTTACTCTGCTGCCGACATGGCTGCGCGGGACTGGTTGGCCAAGCGGATGCGCGAGGCGGGACTGCGGGTTGAAGTCGACCCGATGGGTAATCTGTTTGGATTAGCTGGGGGCCCGTCACTGTTGCTGGGCTCACATAGTGACAGCCAGCCGGAAGGGGGGTGGTTGGACGGAGCGCTGGGCGTGATTGCAGCGCTTGAGGTGGCACGCGCCAGCAGCGAAGCGGGCGGGCCTGCTGTGTCTGTTGTCTCGTTTCAGGATGAAGAGGGCCGGTTTGGCGTGACCACGGGTAGTGCTGTGTGGTCAGGGCATCTGGATCAGGATGCGGCTGATGTCTTGTGTGATCACGCAGGCATACCACTGGCGCAAGCGCGCAGCGTGGTGGCGGCTAGCGGCACCGTTGATCCTGCCCAATTTACCGGTTTCATCGAGATGCACATCGAGCAGGGACCTGTGCTGGACCAGTCCGGCGAGCGGATCGGTGTTGTGAGCGATATAGTGGGTATCCGCGATATGAACATCACTTTTGAAGGTCAGCAGAACCATGCAGGGACAACGCCGATGGGGTTGCGACGGGATGCGTTTCAGGCGGTTTCCAGCTTTAATCAGGTCTTGGCCGAACGGTTTGCAAATGTGGTCACACCTGCCACGGTCTGGACCATTGGGCACCTGAGCCTGCATCCCAATGCATCATCCATTGTGCCCGGGAAGGCTGTTTTTTCCATGCAGTGGCGTGATGGTGACGCTGACCGATTGGGCCGGATGGAAGCGATTATTAGGGGGCTGGCGCAGGAAGTTGCGGATGCGCGGGGGATGCGTGTGACTTTTGGTCAGATGCTGGGGCTGGAGCCTGTGGCGATGGATATGCGGCTGAGGCGTGCACTCGAGGTTAGCGCAGAAAAGGTGGCCCCTGCGCAGTGGCGGGTGATGCCCTCAGGTGCGTTGCATGATGCCACCAATGTCTCGCGGTTGATGCCGGTGGCGATGCTGTTTGTGCCTTCTATTGGTGGCATCAGTCATGCCTTTGAAGAAGACACATCCGAGGATGATCTGGTGGCTGGACTGCATGTTCTGGCTAAAGCAGTCGCGGCCCTAAAGGGTTAGATCCACGCTACATCGCCCAGGAAAATATAGCCGGCGCCGTAGATTGTCTTGATCAGTCGCGGATTTTTGGGGTCTTCGCGTAGTTTGGTGCGCAGGCGTGAGATGCGGACATCCATGGCGCGGTCAAAGCTCTCGGACGCGGCGCCACCAAGGCTGGTTTGCATCTGGGCGCGGCTGATCAGGCGTTTGGGGGCATCCAGAAACAGGCGCAAGACTTCACCTTCTGCATGGCTGAACGGGGTCTCGAGACCTTCGGAGTCCTCTAGCATGTAGCGGTCGAAATGGGCGGTCCAGTTTTTGAATTGCGCGGTGTTGGAGGCGCGTGTGGTGGGGCGGGTGCTGCGCAGGCGTGCGCGGATGCGGGCGACCACTTCGGCAGGGTCAAACGGTTTGCTGATGTAGTCGTCTGCGCCTAATTCAAGCCCGGTCACGCGGTCCTGCACCTGTGCGCGGCCAGAAATGATGATGACCACAGCGCCTTGTTCCAGCGCCAGCCGGTGCACCAGCGTCAGCCCGTCCGTATCCGGCAGGGATAGATCGACAAGGCAGACATCGGGCGTGCGTTTGGCTAACGCGGCCTCAAAGGCGGAGGCGCGGCCGAAGCTCTGGGTGTCAAAACCCGCTTCTTGCAGGACGTCTGACAACAGCGTCCGTATCTCGGGTTCGTCATCTAGGATGCTGACCAGTGGCTTTGTCATTCGGCGGAGTCCTGTATGGGTGTGATCAGTGCCGAAATGTCATCGACGGTGAAGGGTTTGCGTAAAACGGGTGCCAGTGATTGCGCCTCAAGAAATAGGGGGGATTCGGGCGGTAGTGATGTCATCAGGATCAGGGGCGGGCTGTCACGACCAAGGCGGCGGGCAAGGTCAATTCCGGTATTATCGCCTTCTAGCTGGATATCCGACAGGATAAGGGCAATGTCGGGCAGATCGGCAAGCAGCGCTGTCGCTTCGTCTGCCGAGGCAGCTTCGATCACCGAATGACCCAACGCCATCAGCATGTCACGCATCAAAGCGCGCAGATCGTCACGGTCTTCAACAAGCAGCGCCAGACCTGTCGTTGCAGGTACGCAAGCACGGTAGGGCAAGCGCAGCGTGACCTTTGCGCCTTGCGTCGTGTTGCCAAGGTGAAGATCCCCTCCCGCCAGCTTTGTCATATCGTAGACCATCGGCAGGCCAAGGCCAGACCCTTCGGCGCCTTTGGTTGTGAAAAACGGGTCTAGTGCTTGTGTCAGTGCTGTCTCGGAGAAGCCGGAACCGGTATCACTGACTTCGAATTCGATCCAGATGTCATGTACGCGGCGGACGCAGAGTGTGATGTTCCCACTTGTGCCCATGGCGTCGCGTGCATTCAGGATGAGGTTGAGCAATCCGTCCTGCAACATGCCACGGTCCAGCAAAACAGTCTCTAATGTCGTGTCTAACAGGGGCATATGCAGTGTTAATGACATGCTGGCGGGCAGGGTTGGTTCGGCCAGTGTGACAAGGTCTTGCATCATCGCAGACAGGTCTGTTGCGGTCGGGCGCAGGCTGCGCGAGCCGTTGATCTGCGCGATAGAGCTGAGCAGCGTGCCGCCGCGCCGTGCTGCGGCGAGTGTGCCCTCAATCAGCGCGGCGGCGTCGCCTGGCATGTCGGGAAGGCGCTCCAAACGCGATTGCAAGCCGAGGATGATGGTGAGCAGGTTGGAGAAGTCATGGGCAAGGCCTGAGGTGATCTGGGCGGCCAAAGCCCGTTTGCTGGTCTGTTGCAGTGCGGCGCGGGTTTGGGTTTCTTCGGTCACGTCCATCGTCAGTATATAGACGCCGCCCATGCGATCGGGCGTGAAGGCGCTACGGATGCGGCGGGCGCTGGCCTCGTCCGTGAACTCTTGGATGGCAGGCACGCCGCCGTAGGCCGAGGTGAGTGCGCCGGTGATTTTGTCGTAGATCGCGGAACCTAAAACGGCGCGAATGGGTTGGCCCAAAATGTCGGACGAGCGACCGGGAATGACTGTGCTGAGGCGCTGGTTGGAGTAGGTATAGTGCCCTCTTAGATCGACATGGGCGACATGGGCGGGCAGCATCTCGGTTGTCAGGCGGGCGCGGGCC
>Ga0210307_1054918_pt1 | contig 12850 bp, 9 predicted proteins | sample R1073metaT_FD_159690 | JGI IMG/M metagenome (GOLD analysis project Ga0210307, IMG submission 159690) | Metatranscriptome of estuarine water microbial communities from the Columbia River estuary, Oregon, United States - R1073 (Metagenome... | ecosystem: Environmental > Aquatic > Marine >...
CCGGAAAAGAAGCAACTCGGAAGAGGTGAAGGGGAACATACATAGCCAGAGTGGGAAGGGAGAAAGATTCCCCAAGATGAGAAAAGATCCCACCCCCCGGGATTACAAATCTATCTCTCGCGCACCTCGCATTTTCTGTCAGTCTTCACTTACTCAAGCTCTCAATACATAATACATTCACAGCGTTCGGTTTAAGATTCTCATCACTTGGCCACTTGGATAGGATAGCATCGTAATCATCTTCATTTTCTTTAATAATACACATAAACTGGAGGAAGCATATATTGAAGACGAAGAGAAAAATGGCAGTCCCTCTCTGGCTAGCCGCCACCGTCGGCGTCACCGGCGTCCTTCTCGCCCGAGTTGACTACAATATCTTTTTTATGAAGTTCTTTCGCAATCTCGCACGTTCTAAGGCACGTGCTCGCCTGTACAATAACAAATATGCCATGATCCCAGTCATGCTTGGGATTGAGCAACCGATAAAAATTCAAGACGACATAGATGCAGAAAATGCTATGCACATAACACGGGAGCAGTTGGCGGAGATGGATGGGTTTGAGGGATCACCACTTTATTTATCGATTCGAGGGCGCGTCTACGACGTATCGGCTGGAGGTAAATTCTATGCAGAGGGGGGTGAATACCATGATTGGGTGGGGAAAGATGCCTCACGGAGTTTTGGTACGGGATGTCGTGGGGGTGTGGATAGGACGGGTATGGATTGTTTATCAGAGTCTTTGGAGGGGTTGACTGACAATGAGATGAAAGAAATTGACAGATGGTTGGAGTTGTATGAGACACATGACAAATATACATTTGTTGGATATCTTGTGGATGATCCAGTTGAGGAGATTGTGGAACGAGTGCATGAGGAAAATGAAGCTGCTGCAGCTGCAGATGATCTGGATGAGGAAGATGAAGAGGAGGTCATAAAGGAGAAGGCTGAAGAGGAAACGATTTAGCTGCATAAAATCTACATCCTGGTCATGATACAGAGCTCGTTTCATGTTATGAACTACAAGAAAACAACACGTGTGTGGGTTACAAGATTTATAGCGAACATGTTATGGTGCCCCCGCTCCCAAACAATAATTGAAGCCTGTATCTAATAAACCCAATAGTCGGTCTCAACTCAGCATTTTTAATGCTGAAGCAGGGAGTTATCTAGTACTCATTGTAATGATGTATGAGTCTCAGTTTATTTTTTAGTGTCGATTTCCTGTTCACCACCGCGTCCGCGACTGTACAAACTGGGGAGGCTGATCTAGATCTAGGCTCCACGATACGTTGGAATCAGAATCTTTGTCCCCGGTTCATATTCTTTCTCATAATCCGGTATTCTTGCGACTATGTGCTGAAGCTGCCCAGCATGCCTATCAGCAGCAATCAGCCACCATGTATGTCCAGCTCGAACAATTGATCGTGCAGAAGCAGAACGCCATGCTGTCATCTGGGGAGGCTGGAACTTGCTTCTTACAGAAATAATACAATTATTTCACAACTCATACATTTATTAAAGAGAATGGTATTCTTCTCTCCCTTTGGTGAGCCATTGCTCAACCCATACCGCGTTCTCAAAATAGAATTTGGTGCAAGTGATGATGACATCGCGAAGGCATACAAAAAGCTCATGCTGCAGCTCCACCCTGATAAGCAGCCCGCCGATCAATCAGAAGAAGAGGCGGAGGGAGTTTCTCAACGCTTTCATGAAGTAATGGGTGCCAAGAGTTTCTTATTAGATGGGGAACACTTGGCAAGTAGGAGAGAGTATGATTCAAGACTGGCTGCTGCTGAAAAGTCCAATGCTGCAGCAGCGGCTCAACAAGCGGCTCAGACGAAAGCGCAGGCTCAACAGCAGACGAAGCAGCAGCGATCAGCCCCGTCGGCACCACACAGTTCTTCAGACAGAGATCATTCCTGTTCTAAAGTCGAGTCTTCAACCCGTAAATCGAAAGTGACAACGAAATCGACCTCCAATAATGCAGAACACTTTAAGGCTGAGGTAAATAGGACAGAAGACACTTATAAGAAGCCAAACATCAATAAGAAGCAGTGGGGTCGTCCTGCTCGCCGTGTACATAATGAAAAGAGCTCATCGGACCCTACAAAATTCGAAAGAAAAAGTAGCAGCAGCACGACAAGTGAAGATTCTGGCAGTGATGCTGAAGGACCCCACCATGGTCGGAGTGCGAACAGAAGGAGGTCGAGTTTAAATGACGAACAAAAGTTATATAATAAACCTCTCAGCAAACAAAGCAAACAGAACCCTTCTTCTTCAGATAAACCTTGCAAGGATTCCCGCAAGGATTCAAGCAGCAAAAGGACTTCTGACAAAGCTAAAGAGAGAAGTCATTCTATCAGTTCAAAGGAAAAGAAATCATCTGATACTGAAAAGTCAACTGGTACCAAAAAGGCTTCTGGAAAAGGAGAGACTGTCAATAATAATAAGTCATCCAGTCTCAAGAAAGCATCTAAAACTGAGTACAGTATTAAGCAAAAGCAACAATCAAAGACAGAGAGTAACAATCACAAGTATTCCGTTAGTTGCTCGTCTTTTTTTGACGACAGCGATGTGAAGGGTAGGAGTACGTCATATGTTAGCGAATCTTCTTTTGGTGGAAAGGCATCAGATAATGCCAACAGAAAGGAAAGCTTCGAGAATACGCTCAGTAGTAAAGCCACTCCATCTCGAGCGTCATTGTCGTCTCAGACGACACCTCCTACACCGCCGAAGGCGACTGCTAAATATCCGGCCGCCCCTAATAAGACCACCGCTTCGTCACTCTTTGATTCTTTTCAGCCAGCGGTTGAATCTCTGACCAAGCAATACCATTGTCCTTTAACGAAAGAAGTAATGAACGAACCCATGACAGATTTTGAAGGGAATCATTACGAGCGGGATGCCATTTTGAAGTACTTGGAGACTCACAGCACCAGCCCAGTGACGGGAAATCCTTTGTACCCATTGCATTTGACACCAAACTCTGCTCTCAAAGAGAGGATTAGGTATACGCTCAAGTTGAAGAACTGCCTTGATACATTGAGTGAGTATTGCGTCTTGCCTTAAATTGAGGCTGCCTCTTTCCCACTCATTAACTCACGCTTGTTGGTACTCTCTGAATATGCCTGTAACAACAAAGCTCATCAAGAAAACGCTAATTGTGCAATAAACGAAAGCATGGTGCAAGCCTCGCAGCAAAGTAATGTCAAACCCCAGTCTCTACAACAATCAGTTAATATGTTCATTAAAGAACTCGATTCAGCGTCTTCCAATGTCATCATTAACCGTCTCGATACTTCAGGGAAGGCGGTATTTACATACAATGGACTCGATTATACCCTGCAAGTACCAGAGGGCTTGTCGCACCACATTCTCCTCCAGACATGGTTTGATCATGAGAGGAAAGCAGCGGGTATATCCGCCAGAACAGTCGAATGGAACCGATCGTTACAAGAGATTGGTCTTGGAGGTAAGCTCACCTTCCGGAATATCAAGGGGAAATTTGCGTTCACATTAACACTGGAGATGAAACCTGAAAAATTCTGCAAGAAAGATCTGAAGCATTCTATGGAGTACTATCTGGAAATGTCTATCAAGTTACATAACATCATCAATGTTACTGATCAGAAAAAGGTGGATAAAGTTCGACTTCAAGATTCTTAATTGGTGCAGTAAGACTAGACTTCGAAATTCAAAAATGCGCCACGTATGGTACAATAGATGAAAGCAGGAGATGTCAAATAAACCTAGATTATCTACCATACAATACTACGAAACTGCTACAAACTGTCACGCCTGAACGTAATCAAGACCATCAAGACCTGTAGGATCGTCCTCCTTCTTCTTTGTGCACCGATCCCTCAAATACACTGCAATAAAACGCGACACTGCAGTCGCCAACAGCATGACGGCAGCTATTGCGGATACATTCTTCATCAAATTAATGTAAGCTTCATCATACATGGCAAAAATATCATCATTTGGCGCTTCTAATTCCACTCTTACTCCGCAGAAGAAGTAGGCAATCACTAACGGCGTGCTGTAGGATGGTGCCCCATGTTCTTTACGAAGTATTAGCCCCATTGATAGTCCGGTCAACAGCGCCACACCCATTACAGCCACCCACACAAGAATAGTCGCGTCAACATTAAAGGAAGCGAGGACGATACTCAACATTAAAGGAATCAAGGATGCAATCCAACCAGCATAAATACCAAATGGCAAACGTAGTAAGAAATATCCATCGTATGGGTTTTCTTCATCCTCTTTATGAATAGACGTCCCAGGAACGACCATGTCATAAGTATTATGCGATGATACCTTCTTCTCCGCTTTTCGAAAAATTTGATACTGCCGTGCTAGAAGACCGACTACACACACAAACACTCCAAAGAGGAAGACAAAGGAGGTAATCAGCAAGCCATATGCAAATGTCGCATACCATATCACTTGTGCCACGCAAGCCAAAATGTACATTGGCCCAATTCCTTCCACCAAAAGGATGTGATCACGACAACGTGGTAATAGAAGCTGTGCCACTACAAATACTCCTTGCGTGAAGAAGATAACCCCCCAAATCAATTTGGTAGATTTGTAATTGGGTGTTAGAAGCGTCATATGTTTGTCAAGTAATTCGGAATCATTGACGCCTTTGATTCCAGCGTTTGAATAGGTGGCGATAAGATATGTTGCGAGCACTATAATGTAGCCAAATAGATTGAGTGCGTGCATTAGCTTCTTAAGAGGGGACGACGTGGTGACGGATTTCTTCTTCGTGTTGTTGCTGCTGTCGCACTTGATGTCTCCTTTGGCTGGAAAGTCGGTCGGGAGATCAACGCATTCGTCTCTCATTGTGGAATGTGAAAAATGACTTCGTAATCAAAATAATGAGTGTGGATTGTACGATGTAAGTGTAATAGTCAGGTTGTAGATGCGTGTGTGGTTTGAGTGCTCCGGATACAAAATCAATGCTCATATAGTTTTGTTGGTTGTCACTTGCAACAACATTAAAGCAATAGTGCAAGTGGAGTGGGAGAGAACTGCTGCCAAAAATGAGAGTATGTATTCAGAGTATTATCGTGTATTGCGATTGTGAAATATTCCATTTTTCTTACCATAATTGTACTTTTTTATACCTAAGTAAGTATGGTCGGTACCTATAAGTATATTTGTATGTATCATCTCGCTTCTCGCTTGACCCGACCAACCGCGACAGGAACGAAGAGTCATTTTCCATCTTCGGGAGGACGCCGACGGTCTCAGCTGGGCGGGGTTCGCATGTGTTGTAGGCTCTATTATGTAGGCTCTTCGCACGAGAGACACAGCTAAAAGTAAGGCACCTACTCCACTGTACAACCTACAAAGCGCATTTTTTGCATCTTCTACCTTTGTAGTCCCTCACAACCTAAGGACCTAAATCGAGCTTGGCATAGTATCGTATCTTCTCTTGTGCGCATTCAGAGAGTTTGAATTCAGTTTGTGGTGTAGCCCTGCATGTACTTCAGCTTTTCATAGGGGCAGCAATCTCACTCAAAGAACCACAACATTTTGTATGACTACTACAAATGACACAGCGACCTCAACGCAGTCATCTTCGGCCACTGCAGTCAGTCATGCCGCCACTACGACCTCCCTTATCAACCCACCATGGCCTGAAGATGTAGACTCCTCCGGCTACAGTGGCAATTCGCCGCCATCCGTCCTACGCAGATGGTCCTACAGCTACATGAATTGCATACTCAAAAAAGGCGCTTCCATACACCGCCGTACGAAACGACGGCAGAAACGACGGCGTAGTCTCATGGAGGAACGGGAGCGCCATTTGTCGTTACAGCGACGGGCTGCTGGTGAGGGGTACACTTCTGCTGAATCGTTGGAACGAACACATGACTTTGGTGTTGATGATGACGATGGTGAGAGTATTGAGGGAGAGCAGCAATTGACTCATGCGGACTTATATGCGACACCTGTGAGTATGAGGGCGGCGGTATTGCTGCCCAAGTTTAATTTGATTTACGATGCAAAGAGGGCTGCTTTATCAGGAGCTCAAGATGCGAAATCTTCGTCAACTACAACAGGCGAACCCCCAAAAGGAAACGGCGTCTTTTCCATCTTCTCATGCAAAAGGAAGAAAGAGAATAAGTCTAACACCCTAACATCTACCCTTTGGACCATAGCCTCACCAACCTTCGTTCCCGCTGGGTTCTGGCAACTTGTCACAGTCATCGCGCAAGTAACTACCCCTTTATTCGTCTGGAGACTACTCCGAATATTAGAAGAAAATCCAGCCAAAGCAGTCTTTGTGGATGCTATACCCTATGTATTCTTGATATTTATCATGGATGTCTTGAATGCGTATGGGACACATCGTCAGAAGTATTTAGCATTACGATCTGGTGTTACATTGAGGGTATCACTACTATCGGCAATTTATGAACGTGTGTTGCAACTAACCCCCGAGGGGAGGGCAGGTTTGACTACTGGATCAATTGCCAATCTATTCGCAATTGATGTTCAAAAGTTGTTTGAGGTGACTGCTGAGGGACACCTTTTATGGAGTGCTCCACTAAGTATGATATTGGTCGCGATTGCATTGGTATGTGTCGTAGGACCAAGTATGGCGGTGGGTATAGCAAGTTTGATATTGTTTGCACCAGTAGTTCAGTGGATTACGAACAAAATGATGGAGACGCGAAAGCAGAGGGTGAAGGTTACTGATAAGCGCGTGGAGATTGTGAATGCCATGTTACAGGGGATCAAGGTCACGAAATTGAACAATTATGAGTCGAGGTATATTCAACGGATGAATGCGATTCGTCAAGAGGAGTTGGCCTTGTTGTGGAAGGAGTTGTATGTTTGGAGTACTGTCATGGCGGTGCAGTTTATAAGTCCTGTGTTGGCTAGTGCGGGTGCATTTGCTGCCTATGTGTTATTGGGGAACGTGTTGACTACCTCCGATGCTTTCACAGCGTTACTGCTCTTTAATGCATTGCGATTTCCGATCAATTATGCTAGTCGATTGGTTGGGAAGGTCGCACAGGCGAGGGAAAGTTCAAGGAGAATAGCCATCTTTCTGCGGAGGGAGGTTAGGACAAGTAGTAACTTTGATGATGGTGTTGTTGGTAATGGAAAGTATGACAATACTAACAGCAGGTGTAATGGTGGCAGTACCAAGCAGGTTCTACCGATTGCATCAGGCCGTAAAGAGGAATGTTGCATCAATGGTTTTGGTATTGAATGTGACACATTGTCAACGAGTGAAGATAGAAATTCTTCAAACGGAGATAGTGTTTCCCCTCTGGACCGGCATTTCTCCGTTGGGAATGATCCATTGTTGGTGGTGAAAGATGGGGTGTTTCGGTTGGGAAATGCATCATCAGCTCATTCATGGGAAGATGATGAGAAATCATGCGGTCTGGGGAACAAGTGCTATACTGTTCGAGGGGTGAATATGTCTGTTAGACCTGGAGAAATCCTCGCTATTGTGGGACCAGTAGGCAGTGGCAAGTCGACGATAATCAATGCCATCATTGGTGAAGTCTCTGTATCACCATCCACAAAAATGGAACGTCGAGGGAAGGTGGCGTATGCCAGCCAAGTTGCTTTTGTTCTGAATTCGACATTACGTGAGAACATTTTGTTTGGCAGTGACTTTGATGCCGCCCGATACAATCAAGTTCTAGATGCATGCTGCCTCCGCGAAGACATTAAACAACTCTCTCATGGAGACTTGACCGAAATAGGCGAACGCGGTGTAACATTGAGTGGTGGACAGAAGCAGCGTGTTTCTTTAGCACGCGTTGTGTATTCCAATCCAGACATCGCATTGTTTGATGACCCATTAAGTGCGCTTGACGCAGGCACGGCGCGACTAGTCTTTGAACGATTGTTCAAACAATCGGGGAACAAGTTGCTTGCCAACACAGCTGTGGTACTTGTGACTCATGCCTCTCATTTCCTAAACCGCGTCGACGAAATAATGGTTGTAGTTGATGGAAGCATTCCATTTTGTGGCACCTGGGACAATCTTATGGAAGTTGATGCAGAAGACCCGAAAGCAAAACTTGCCATCGAATCGATACGGGCTGCTGTTCAAGAGGATGGAAGCGAGCATGAAACCAATGAAGGATTTAATCATTCGGTTTGGACGAACACCCAAGTTGATGTCTTCAAGAAGATAATGATGGACGCCGACAACGTGACAGAGGCCTTAATGACGATTGAAACGCGTGAGCACGGACTTACTCGTATATGGGCGTGGCTTCTGTGGTTTCAACAAGGTGGGGGGACTTGCTTCTCATTAGGCATCATTTCCTTGTTTGTACTCGAAAAGTTATTTTATTTTGGCACAGAGTGGTGGGTCGCCTTTTGGACACATGGCTGCTTCCAGCCAATGTATGCTTTTGGCATAACATTTTACCCCCAGACGGATGGTATACCAGCCCAGTATGGTTACCTGCTAGTTTACGCAATACTATTGGTGCTTGCATTCATCTGCGCGTTTGCCAGAACACTCTGGATCGTTAGAGGAGGAATCCGCTGTTCCAAGAATCTGTACGCAGAAATGACTCACTACGTCCTTCATGCACCTATGTCCTTTTTCGAGACGACGCCGATGGGGAGGCTTCTTAATAGATTCACCTACGACACAGAGATCCTCGATGTTACTCTTGTCTGGTCCATGAGCATGCTTCTTATCGCCCTCAGTTGGTTTTTGACTGCGCTAATTGTCATGCTTGTGATTCTTCCATGGATGATCATCGTCATGATCCCGGTATCATTTTGTTATTGGCTGATCCATATCCATTATCGCAAATCTGGAGCTGACTTGCATCGTCTCGATGCTTTGTCCCGTTCGCCTTTGCAGGCGATGCTCTCGGAAGGAATTGAAGGTGCCGCAACAATCCGAACATTTAAGAAGGAGGACACCTTCATTCGCCGCTTTCATGGCTTTGCCGATAGGAACACCTCTGCTCAGATGAATTTCCTCAGTGCTCAGAGATGGTTAGGCATTCGAATAGAACTACTTGGAGCCCTCATTGTTTTTATCGCAAGCGTCCTGGTTATTAGCTTCAACGGAACGCTTGGACTTGGAGCTGGGGTAGTAGCCCTCCTTATCCGCTGGTCCTCAGGCCTCACAGTTTCTTTGAGTTTCTTGGTAGACAATTGCGCTGAAGCGGAGGGTGCGGTGACTGCCATTGAGCGAATATCAAGGATGACAGATACTCCCCAAGAACCCGATTTTGACAAGAAGGGCGATTCTGTCGTTGATCCCTCGTGGCCGATGAAGGGGGCTTTAGAATTCCGTGATGTTAAGATGCGGTATCGTCCTCGCTTACCCCTCGCTCTCGACGGGCTGTCATTCAAAGTCGAGGCAGGTCAACATTGTGGTGTGGTAGGCAGAACTGGAGCAGGCAAAAGCACTCTAGCGACGGCTTTATTTCGCCTCGTTGAAATAGAAAGTGGTCAAATCATTGTTGATAATGTCGATCTGTCCAAGTTGGGTCTTTCTGACGTTCGTGGCCGACCCAATGGAATCGCAATCATCCCCCAGGATCCGTTCCTTTTTGCTGGCACTCTGAGGGAGTGCTTAGATCCGTTTGGAGTATCTTCGGATGAGAAACTACTTGATGCCCTCGCTTCTGTTCGCATGCTCAACAGCGGGAAAGGAATCAATTATTTAGATTCTCGTGTAGAAGAGGGAGGCGCGAATTACTCTGTTGGCGAGCGAAGTTTATTGGTGCTGGCCCGTGCCATGCTCGCACGACCGAAGCTGCTTCTAATGGATGAAGCCACTGCCAACATCGATGGAGAGACAGATAGTTTTATTCAAAAGATGCTGCGTACTCGTTTCCGATCGACAACTCTGCTGACAATCGCCCACAGACTTGACACGATTATGGATTACGACAAGATCATTGTCATGGGTGATGGTAAATTGGCTGAGTTCGGCTCGCCTTTGGAGCTAATAGAGAGAAATGGTCTCTTTCGAGAGTTGGTCGATGCAACAGGTGAAGGTGCTGAGTCTTTGATACAAATGGCCAGACATGCAGACGAAGCAAAGGAAGAAGACATGCGGAATAGTATACTTTTTGGCTAAAATAATCTTCCTCTGAAGTTGTTTTGCGTGAATGGTACCGTGTGTACACTCTTCTTCATTCCATTCCCAGTGGCTAGCTCCCTACTTATTTCATCAGAGACTCGGTCGTGCGTGGTGCATTCATTCTCTACAGCGACGTTCAGATGAAAAAACGCAACATGACCAATCCAAAGGTTCAAAGTATGTTCAGTATGATACGTTCTAATTCTGCATGATGTTACACTGTAACGCATCTTTTATGAAGTTTAATATCAATTGTTTTTTAGATCTTATGACCTATCTTAGAAGCCAGCTTGCATGGTGGGCTCAACAGGGGCAGCAGCGGCAGCCTGTTGTTGGGCAAGCATCTGTTGTTGTAGAGCAGCTTGTTGGGCAGCAACGGCGGCAGCAGCCTCGGCAGCTTGTTGGGCCTGGAGGATGCTCTCAGGGCTGGGCTCCTCCTTGGGTTCAAGAATAGTAACAACATCATCCAAAGGAATCTTGGGTCCGTTAATTCCCTTGGGATCGTGGGGAAGCATGATAGAAACCTTGATACCAATCATTCCTTGCCTCATGGCAACGTGACGGACGGCAACATCAGTGTAAACTTGTCCAGCATGTCCGGTCTTGATCATGTATCCATCTCCGAACTTCATAGCCTTGGCACGCTGTCCTCTTAGCTTTCCAGACACAATAACCTCGCATCCCTTAGCAGAGGCCTCCATAACGAAACGGACAACTCCGTAGCAAGCACGACGAACGGCGAGTCCAGCCAAAAGCTTGAACTTGAGTGATTCTGCTTGTGCCTGAGCACAAAGACCACGGTTCTGAACACGCTCGGCGTAAAGCTCAACGGCACCCTCAGCAAAATCAAACCTCTTCTGTACAACAGAGGTCAATTCACGGATGCGTTGTCCCTTCTCTCCAAGAACATTTTGGGTCTTGGTGGCACGGATGATGATTTCAGTGCGGTGGGGGGTAGTGCGGACCTCAACTCCGGCGTAACCATCCTCGGCAAGTTCGCGAGTGAGGAGCTCGTTAAGTTCGGCGTAGAAAACACCATCAGCGACGAACTTGCGCTTGGTGGACATCTTTGACCTGTTCTTCATCATCTTGGCAGAGTTTTTGGTTGTTAGTAGTGGGTGCTACAGGGCTTGGTTTGTGTTCGAGGTTTGTGTGACGAGGGAGGGCTTTGAGTTCCTCTGTAGCCCTAGTATGAAAGTGCCGTAGATTTTTTTCAAGTAAGGAGATAAGTGAAAGGAGAAGAAAGGAAAGGGGGGAGACAGACTCCCAGGTAGCAAGAGGAAAAGGGGGGAGAGATAACGAATTGTATTTCACACACAGAAGAGACTTATGTAATTATTATTTAGTACAGAAAGAATACTCTATTCTTTCACACCTCCCACACATCCTCCTCCAAACGTTGCGAGAGACAGCTCAATCCCGAGGGCGGCTTGTGTTTGTCTGAAGTTTTTATTGTTGCCAATAATTTCTTCTCCACATTTGTATGACGTTTGCGGCTTGCGCTTTTCTTGCTCTTTCTGTCCTTGCTGCTCCAGCTTCGTTTTCCAGATCGACTTGAGCCAACATTTTGAGAATCATTCCGCGAAGAGCAGTCAGCACCGTTCATGAAATCAACTGGTTCAGTACTTGACTCGTCTTCTCCGTCGGATGGACCATGAGGCTCAAAATGATCAGGCGATCCTCCGAGTCGCTTGTTTTGTCCAGCACTGCCAGTTGGAACAGGAATGGGTCTTTCTGCTCTCCAACCTTGCAAATGCGTCGTTCTTGGAGCTGCAAACTCGGCTACAGTTGCAGCCACAGTGGATGACGGAGAGTAAAGGGTAGGATTTGCTGTTAGAGGCGTCCTTGAATTAGACGACGCATTCTCCTTCTCACGACAAGTGTAATCGCGAGAAACAAAGGGTAATGAGCGACTCTTTCTTTGTTGAACTTCTTCATTCGAGCCATTATCACTACGATTCCATCCACATGGACTCAAGCGGGGCTCATATGTGATGCTTGGGCTCTTCGAGTTTCGGGCAGCGGAGGTTACACTGGGACTTGATGAGACAGACAAGCTTCGGTTTACATATGATAGGTCATGATGGCTTTCCTTTGGACTGAGACTTGACGGATGTCGTTCATTCCCCAGGTTGTCTGATGCAGCTGTGTCAGTCGTCGATGCTTCATTCGCATCAAGCCTCAACTTCTTAGCGGATGAACTGGTGAAACTTGCTGCTGATGCATTGTCTTCCTTTGATAAACTCATTGGTGCCGGAGGCGGTGTAGTAAAAGTCTTGAGAGCTATACATGTTTCATTCGATAGACTTGAAACTAGAGGAGACTTGCACCTATCAGTTTGAGAATATAGTTGAAGATTGATTGCCTGCTGGGATTCAGCAGGTGGTTGTACCTGAGGCGATCCACTCGCACCGGCTTGGACATTGACATTGGGTAAGAACATTGTTTCATCAAACTCATCAGTTGATTCGGTGGGTGTATTCATTGAATTGAGGTTCGGAAATGCATTTGATTCCATTGTTGCGTGATGTACCTTTGGAGGTGATGCAATCACCTCTGTTTGGGCATTCCTCTGTTGATGAAGGTTCGGAGGTGATGCCATCACTTCAACCTGGACATTCACATTGGGAATGAACATTGCCTCATCAACCTCATTACTTTCATCGTCAAATGCAGAGTCTGCACGGCTCTCTTTCATTGATGAAGCCTTTGCTGCTTCATCGTCAGGTTGCTTACTCGTGGCA
>Ga0210307_1209104_pt1 | contig 12797 bp, 7 predicted proteins | sample R1073metaT_FD_159690 | JGI IMG/M metagenome (GOLD analysis project Ga0210307, IMG submission 159690) | Metatranscriptome of estuarine water microbial communities from the Columbia River estuary, Oregon, United States - R1073 (Metagenome... | ecosystem: Environmental > Aquatic > Marine >...
CACGAGTTGTTAAACCGATCAGAAAGTAATTGTACAAGGGGTAAAACTAGGGTACAATCCTAGAACCATCGTACTACGAGTACGGCGCTTTACGTATTAAGCTATGTCTACCAACTAGATACTGACTAAAGTGGGGGGGGGTAAGAAATGTTGTAAGCAGCTAATGTAAAAAAATTTAAAGACTAACTCTACCTTAACATGTAGTGACAGAAATGCGTCAAGGGGTGGGAGTAGCGTATAATTACCTATAATAATTAAACTCCTCAGAGGTTAGATAGGGGCTAGTGTATCGATAATGATCGCGGATCAACCCTTCATTTCATCCGCGAATTCTGTTTTTTGGTTTTGGGAATAGGGTGTAAATACAATCAAACAGAAACGTGACATTTGCCCCAATTTAGTGTACAGTTTTTTCAAAATAGAATTGCGTGGTTACGACTTGTTGTGTAATAAAGTTGTCAAATGCTGACATAAACAGAAAGGTAAAGACAAAATTTAAATTAGACAGGTATACGTCAGGAATATGCTGGTCTAAAAATAAGATACGCGTAAACGTATAGGAAAGTCATTACTACTTAACTAATACGTAATTGTAAAGAGTCGTTTCTAAAGGTTCGTGGTTAGTACAATTTAAATCGTTTAGAGGAATAAATTCTGGACGGTAGTTACGAGCCGTTTGTCAACCTTTACGTTGAATGAATCGAATTCGAGCAACCTCATATAGGTAAAAGTTTAGACGTGTATTAAATCGGGCTATACCAAAACTATTTCTAGTAGCAGCACGACCTTGACGTAGACTATCGAAAATCATAATAAAAAAGGCAATTAAGCCGGCAACACTTATTAAGTGGCCTGCAGAAACAATTGCATGTCAACCACCCAATGATGCAGGGTAATCTAGGACACGGCGAGGCATTCCTGAATATCCAAGTCAAAACATTGGTATAACTGTCATTAATTGACCTAGTAAGAAATAGGTTATATGTAGGTAAGCTCAAATTCGACTAAACTTAACCCCAAAAATTGAAGGGAAGTAGAAATAGAATGCTCCAAACGAAGCAAACATGGCCGCACCCGCAAACATAACATGAAAATGGCCAATTACATAAAAGGAGTCGTGAAATAAGATATCCATACCTGTATGGGCAACAGCCATCCCACTAATACCTCCGGAAACGAAGAAAAATATAAATAATAAGCTAAAGAGGAAGGGGACTTCGACTCAAAAGGAGCTGTTAACTAAAGTAACACATCAGTGCATCAATTTCGTAGCAGCCGGAACCGAAATCATAACAGTAAGGGTACTAAATAACATCCGTGTCGTATGCGCAAGACCTACCATATACATATGGTGACCCCATACAAAAAAACCTAGGAAGGCGATAGTGTACATTGAGTACATTAAACTTGCTCGAGCTGAAACTCGCTTCCTTAAATAGAACGACAAGAGGGTATTATTAAACCCAAAGGCTGGAATCATAATAACATAAACCTCAGGATGGCCAAAAAATCAGAACATATGCTGAAAAAGTACGGTATCACCGCCACCGGAGTAGTCAAAAAAGGAAGTTTGTCAATGACGATCCGACAATAACATTAGAATACCTATAGCAAGCATAGGGTTTGCAGCAATCATCATTCACGAAGCAACCATCACCCCTTCGGTAAAAAACGAACGGGCATCACGCATTTTTCGATTATTCAAGGTCGATAAATATCTATAAGTAACCAAAAAATTGGCTGAACTAACAATAGACGAGTTTAGAACTAAGAAGATTCCCATAAGCCCAATATCTACTTTACCGATAGCAGTAAACCGTGTTCGAGCAGCAAAGGGGGTGATCATAGCTCATCCGGGTAGTAAATCTTTTGCGTTACGCTCTACAGATCAAAACAAGCCATCCTCAGAAAGATACCGGCGATAAAGTGTTTTTTGATGTCGAGCTGAAAGTAGACGACAGCGTCAAGCTTCTCGAGTAAACTTTAACTGACGTCAGTTTCCATAAACACGTTGTTGCATACTACTAGTAGTGAACATTTTATAGAATTTCTGATCAATAGAATTAACAGAAAGTCATCTTTGATTAATAAAAACATAGTTTTCAGATAAAACTAAAAAAAAGTTGTAAAATCCGTCTGGATTAAAGACATATGTTCGAAGCATTTTATAATCTGACTCCTCACCTTTTGGGATTAAACTCATAGGTACGGCGGCATGTGTTTGATAAAGTCAGACGTTTTCTTCAAAAAGGTTAATAAAAGTGGGGGAGAAAAACCATGCAGACGTCCGATCTCCGCCGGTCAATTCACTACGTGTAGTAAATAATCAACAAAGTTTTTTTTTATCATCCGCAGAAAAGTAATTACCAACTTTATAGTTATAGCAAAAAATGGGGTTTTGAAATCTTTGTTGTCGAAAATTAGAAGATAACTCCTCATTAGCATTAGTAATCCTCCCCTTCAAGTCGAGAGTATTCACCCCTTTTGAAGAGTAGCTTAGTTCAGCGTCGGGGTTTAGTAATGACGAGGTGGGTAATAAAATTAGACTATAAGGGGTTAACTCTTCGTTTATAAAAATCGACAAATCCTTAGAATTAAGCGTATTGAATGTAGAACTTAGAGACCTGCGTACATCATCAAACATTGTCGCAAATGTAGGTAGGCTTAAGTTAGAAAGTAGAGTTTTAAGAAAGCTTCGTAAGGCGGAATCAACAACCTCTACAAAGTTTGGCTCTAATCGTAAAAGGGGGTTAGAACTAGTACTAACATTAAAGTTAGTAGTAAAGGGTAGTCTCACTCGCCCCCAAAAAGTAAATGGAGTTATAAGGTTAAAAGAAGTGTATTCTAGAATTCAAGCCTCGGGGTTAGTTTTAGTAACTTGAGTAGTATCTACGGCGAGGGTATCCCAGAAATTTCGGGTAGCATCTCAGCAGTAGTTAATTAAGACGTATGTAACTAGGTTATCAACGTATTCAGAAACTTTCAGTAAAATTGTACTATGTGCAAAGGTGGGATAGTTATTAAAATTAACCTCGTCTGAGAAAAGTCAACTTTGCTGTCGACCGTTAATATCGATAGTGAGCGTTCCGAGTTGAAAAAAAAGTAGCATATCAGCCGTCGTGATATCCTCATTATCCGTTTTAAAACGGAGGGATACCATCACCGTATTCAGGAAATCGCGGTGGTCAACTGTATTCACAAGATCCACAAAATGACGATTACGTAGGATAGTTTGAATTTCTCTAATGTTATAACAGTTCATTCGTTGATAACGACGATCTAAGCAAACTAGTTGTGATAACATGATTAAACCACCGGGAAGGAACCAAAAAGCAGCGCTATTTAATCGAGGGAAGGCGACATCGTGAACCCCTAATTGAGTTGGTAATAAAAAATTACCAAAAGCACCGAATTTTAAAGGCATAATCATAAAAAATACCATAATAACTGCATGAGCCGTTACGACACTAAGATATTGTAAACTGTCTCCAGCGAGAATACCTAATCCAGGATAAGCCATTTCAAGGCGGATAATAGTAGCTAAAGCCATCCCTACAATTCCAGCAAATATAACGAATCAAAAGTAATTTACCGCAATACGCTTATGGTTTGTCGTATAAATTCAATTGTTTACAAAGTAAATTACTCGACTTTTTTGTCAAAAGATGAAGTTTCAAAGGAAGTTAAATAAACTGTTTTGTGAAAAGCGTAGATAATGCTCATCTAAACGTTTAAATGTTGGTAAGTACTTAAAAACATTTGTACAGTTTAAGAGTATAGGACTGCGTAGAAAGGAAATAGGTTATTTAAATTCTAGAATTGTGGAATATTAAATGACTTTATACCTACCAGAGGAGGTTAGTAAAAAGTGACATGCACTGCCTCGGAAACTCGATTAACGTAGTTTCTAAATTGAGAAGGGTAGGATTCGAACCTACGTGAGAATTATCTAACAGATTTACAGTCTGTCGTCTTCGTCCACTCGACCACCGTCTCAGATACAAATGTGCGTCTTGTATTTCTTTTTGTTTGGGAAGGGGGGGGGTTATACTACATACATTACTACCTCTTTCAAGGAAATTGATAAGGGGGGAAACTTAGTTGGCGCCGCCCTCGACTAGACCAGCTTCTACGAAGAGTAGAATCTTGGGAGAAGGAACCTAACCTCCTATTCCCGTATCAAATGACAGGTTTTAAAAAGGCGGTTCCAGAAACCGACAAGAATTTGTCTAAACGAGATTGATGCTCAAAAAAATGGTAATTAAATGTGTAACCTAAATTTATTAAAAAGATCATTGCACAACAAGTAAAGAAGATAATGTAAAAAAAGATTATCTCATTGAGATTTGCACTACCGTTGTCAAGTAAAAAAATAACGTGACTTTTAGTCGACATAAAGAAGTTTGAAGGAATTAGATCTGTCAAGGTATGGAAGTTAAACGTAATTAGGAGTAGACTTTCACCAAAAAACAGAAAAAAGCATCAAAATACAAATAGTAGGTAGACTGTTGTACGTGAAGTAATAGATGTGAACTGGAATCGATGTTTCATGTAAAGTTTAAGTGAGTTAATGTTAAGGTGTGGACCTAAAGTAGAGGTGATTAATTGGAAATTAGAGTAGAAATTTGCATATCAGTAGTTTGAATAGGCTAGGATTCCACCTTTTTTAGAACCGAACGAAACAACGAATACGAGAAGTAGCATATAAATGGGTGTAAAGAAAAAGCTAATTAATCAGCACCCACGAACAAATCAAGAGATAAAATCATCACGAAGTACTTGAAAGAGGAGAAACTCTTTTCCTAAGAATCCAGCACTATAAGGTAAACCGGCTAAATTTAAACAAACACCAAGTAATAAGACGGCGAGATCTAGAGAATAGAGGTAAGCACCTCCCATCTGGCGCATATCCGTATTACCGCTAAAGAAGTGTACAGTATACCCAACTAAAACAAAAAGAAAAGCTTTATTTAGAGCGTGGATAATGAGGTAGATGAGGACTTCTTCGTAACAACAAAAACCACACCCACATACCAAATAACCAATTTGACTAATGGTGGAGTAGGCTACAAGTTTTTTAATATCATTTTGAAAAATAGCCGTAACAGCCCCGAATGCTAAAGTTAAGGCGCCTAGTAAAATTAAATAGTAGTTTGTGAAAAGCGTAAATTCAAATATAACAGAAAACCTAATAATTAAAAAGACGCCAGCGACAACAAGGGTTGAGGAGTGGATCAAGGCTGAAGCTGGAGTAGGGGCCTCCATAGCATCAGGCAATCAGACATGGGCAAAAAACTGAGCAGCTTTAATACCTCCTGAGGTGACTAAACAAAAAGAGAATATAGTTAAGAAATGTAGAGCAGTGTTGCCGAGAAATAGGTAGTGAAAAGCCATAAATGGGGTTTGTAAAAAGATAAGGGATAAGTCAGTTGTATTGAAAATAACTACCGTAAGAATAAAAGAGATAAACATAAACATATCACTAATTCGAGAAAAAACAAACGTTTTTAAAGCGGCCTTAATAGTATAGATACGTGTTGAATAAAAATTGACAAGTAGAAATGAAAAAAGTCCAATACATTCTCAAGCAAACATTATAAGGAAGTAGTCATAACAGAAAAAAAGAAAAATAACGCTAGTAGCAAATAGGTTTAACAGGTATAATAGTCGATTAATGAATGCTTCACGATACATATACTCTACTCCGAAGTATAGCGCAAACATTGTTAAAGCTAAAACTAAAGACGCTGCTGTTAACGCTAAACTATCAATACAAAAGACTAAATGTGAATCAATAATATCGAGGCAGAAAAACCATCGACCAAAGTCGATATAATAATAACTACCATTTATTAAGATTAAATAAAGCTCATTCAGTGCTAATAAAAGGCAGAGTGAAAAAGTCATAATCGAGCTGTAAAACGTACCTATTGGGCCGATTCATTTTTTGAATAAAAAGATAAATAAACAATGTAAAATTAAAAATGTAGGAAAGAAGGAGAAGAGAGTCAATAGAGCTGACATATTAATCTAAACAGTAGTTAATACCTGGGGTAGGTTTAGAAGTTGTATACTTTAAAGAAGTACTTGTTGTAGTATCTAATGAGATGGTGATTCTTATTAATAATAACGTATTGAAATGAGATGTTATATGTTTTTTTTCAAAGTTGCCAATTAACCAGGAGGAGTTGCAAAAACTTAACCAAAACTGTTAAGTAGTGCTTATTATGTAGTGAGACATTAGATAAAACAGTATTGGTAAAATACTGATTAAGAAATAACTTAGTATTAGGTACCAGTAAGGATGGGGTTAGTGTCTCCTCTTCAATACTTGAGATCCCAATTTGAAAAGTTCAGTATTCAAGACTTTGTGTATAGTTAGTTCCTAATAACGGGTGTCATCGAGAAATAAGAGATTTAAACAGCTTATGTAGCCCCGGGTTGAAGAAAACCCAGAAAAGGTCTACCAAAAAATCCCGAGTAGTACAAAATAACAAGGTATTAAAGAGTGTATTTGAATTTTTTTTTATAAGGGTGGTCATTAGATGAATATTTCTAAATACTCAAGAGAGTACAAGTTTCTGATTTATAATTACCGATTGATTGATATTATAGAAATTTTGTATTGCATAACTCAAAAAAAGGGGGGGGGTAGTTTATTAACGTGAAGTGATTAACTGACTGAATCTCATAGAAAGTACTTACACCTGGACTTGAACCAGGACCCGTTAGGACAAGGTTTTAAGCCTTGCATGTCTACCAATTCCATCATGTAAGTGTATAAATTTTCTTATTATTTTTTCGAGAGGAGTAATGTTAGGAGGTAGGCATCTCTAAGAAGCTGATTCTCATCAGCGAAGAACTGGAAAAGGGTTATATGGGCTTTTCCATGCGCTGAGTAGTCCGCAAGGTCGTCATTTGATGATTCAGGGCAAAATGATAATGTATCACTAACTTCGTAATGTTGTTCAAACGTTAATTCAAAAAAGTTAACAGAAGTGGGTGATGTTGTGTAATCATTAGCTGTATTGAGGCAGGTTCCGAGGTGATCAACAGTCAAGAAACTACACCTCCATGAGGGAAGAATAAGATCTTTTTGGCAATTAATTTGAGGTTGAGGGACAGAAAGATGATCGTTAAGCTTTCGATTATAGTAGGGGTTAAGGCCTTGACTGGCGAGTGTATGAGATCGACCTAAAATAGATGAGAGTAGACTTAAATTAGTAGATAGGGTTGAGTTACTAATCACCTCCTTATCAGTATTCACATCGTACATTAAGGTCACAGGGTTAGCTTCTAGCTGTAAAAAGCTGTCCGCTCGTTTAATGAAAAAGTGAAAACTAGATTCATAATAATCGAGTAGATCAAAATTATCCCCCAAATCTTTAAAACTTTTCCCCCCTAAAAGGTTTTTATCAGGATAAAGTAAATTTACTCTGTACATCATATTCCAGTAAGTTGCGATACTTTTTAATGGGGTAGAGAGTTTAGAGTCTCCTTCGCGGGAGAAGGTATCCGAAAATCATAAATTTGTTTTAGTAGAAGTGGAATCAAAAAACCCAGGACCTAATAACTTTTTAGAGGCAGTGAGTTTATGAGAATTGACTAATGTCTTTCGGTGTAAAAGACTATAACGATAAGATCACCTAAGAATTTTCGACACATTACTTTGGTTTAGAACATTCAGGGTTGAGAGTTGTAACTCTGGTACGAAATTAAAATTATTTAAGGTTTGATAGTTTAAAGTATTTAAATAAAAAAGTCCAGATAGTTCACGATGGCTTATTTTTACAAATTTTCCATGCGAGGGAAGTCACTGGTTAATTTTATCGTAATGATGAACAACCTTAAGGTCTTCAGTTTCTTTATAAGATGGGCCGTAAATAATAAGTTTACTACAAATTCGGTAGTATTCTCAATCAGTGTGAGGAGCTAGGTTCGGGCGGTTGTATTGAATACCGGAAGCTACAACTTTATAAAGAGTGGTTATAGGGAAATTCTCGGATCGTTTATCACGTAGTAGACCTACACCTTCGCGCTTAGAACCGGTTGTAGGGCTAGTGGTAAGGGTTTCGCCTCTATGTAGATCACGAGAATTAATATTTGGGTTATTTAAGATTGCAAAAATAATTCTAGGGACAGATACTGAACCATCGCCATAAAAATAGTTAAACAGTAGTTCTATAAAAATTCGTGTAAGATAGTGTCAAATAACTGGGATAGCTTCTCGTAAATAATTTTGAGAATGAATTGTTAATTCTAAATGATCCGAACCAGTAAACGTAGTAATTTGGGGAATGAAAATTTCCAACAAATAAAATCCCAAATATCACCCGGCAATAAGTAAAATAGTAAGTTTAGATCAGTGTAATAATGAATGTGTATAGTTACGGCGGTCTTCGTTACTAGTGTTCTTGAGTGTATAGCTTGTCCATTTCGAATTACGGAAAGTTGTTCCAATATTAGACATGATTCGGCGAAATTTAGCATTTCGTTCAACAAATAAACGATTTTGGGAGTTAAGGGAGGAGGGGGCGATTTTAGATTTTAGACGGTTGTATATTTTACTAAACAGGTAAGTTACGTGGTACTAGTCTACCAATTTCTGAATTAGTCAGTGTTTTAATTAAACTAAGCAACTTTAGGGTAAAATTAATAAAAGTACTTCTTAGTGAAGTGTACTAAGTATGTGACAAGTAAAGTTAACGACCCTAAGATAGTATTCAAAAGGGTGTTTAGGTAAACGGTTTCAATAAAAAGAGAGGTGTTTAACCAACCTGACTCTATGTGGTGGTAATTAAAACAGGTTCCAACGTCATAAATAAGTGTAGACGGTCGTAGGTTGAACGAATTCGCGGCACATGCCGTGTTTCACGAACTACTATTCCAATAACCTACATTTGAATAATACACTGTCGTTTTATCAGTAAAAAAAGTGTTACACGTAAAAAGGTATTGCTTAGTATAGAGTAAATAGTTCATGAAACTTAATTCCTCGTGTATTGAAGTAAAAGATCAAGAAGTCAAACTAATTGACCAAGACAGTAAGTTTACATTCGTTGACAAAAGTCAGGTAAGGTGGAGGAGCAGACTTGAAATTCAGTTAGTAGATGCCAAAAGTAGGAATAAGGAGATGGTTGGTATGTAAGAACTTGTACCGATACCCATAAAAAGTACGTAAATTAAGAACCTATACGATGTAAAGGTTAAAGAGGTTGTAAGAGTTATATACACAACCATCATTGACACATACCCATATAAGTTAACAGTATTAATTCCAAAGTAATTTCAGATAAAATAATTGGCTAGAGGAAGGAGGCTGCTGATCAAAACAGCACTAAAAAGTAAGTTAAATGTAGTTAGAGCTGGTCATCGCAGTGAGAGTCACGTTCGTGGTGTGCGATACCAGATTAAGGTGATTAACTGGTCTCGTAGTAAATATAGATTCCGGCAAGTAAAAATTGTTAGTGAGAGGAGGATAACTAAAGTTTCTAAGAAAAAAAGAGGGTTGTAGAAGAAGAAGAAGGTTTTTGAGCCAAAGTTGTGAGACACGAGTTCAAAATTAAGTTGTATAAAAAAATACGTGAGTCCAAAGATAAAACCTGTTGTATTAGTTCGAGTAATTCACTGAAGAATAGTGGCAGAAGAATTTTGGAGGTGCAAATTTTGAATACTAAATAGTGTTATTAGTAACCCGAAAACCTCAGATGCATCTCAATTTCACCAACCACCTCAAGTCCCTTCCTGTAAAGCTCACCAACTACCAAAAAATAAAGTAGAAATATTTGTAACTAACACCCACACAGTCAAATTTCTAGAATCAGTGGTAAAGGAATTTAGAGAAAATAGGTTATCCTCTAGACGCAAGAAGTGGGAAGTGTAAAAAGGGGGGGTAATGAGAAGTACACTTATATAAAATAAAAGGGGGTGGTATTTATTCAAATTATTGGTTAAAAGGAGGTTTATTGATGAGTGATTTAAGTTTATACAGCTGGCATCAAAGTTAGTCACTAAAAAGTCTAATAGTTCTAGATTATATAGTCAATAAACAACAAGTAATATATAATAGGTAGGAGTGTGGTATTTTAACATATGCAGAAGGAGTAACACAGTAAGAAGGGTGGAGAAGAGTATAGGTAGATATGTGGGGCTGGTTCAAAAAAAGTTTAGTGAATTTAATATGCTATCATTTAGGTTTAGACGAGTTGGGAAATCTAAAATTATTGTTAGACCTGTAATAAAATAATTAAATAAGTTTATACTAGTGTTCAGTAGTATTACCGACCCACTTAATACGAAGTAACCGGGTTCGTTTCGAAACAACAAAATTAACGACTACTTTTAGTAAAATTGAGTGGTATATACTGATCAGAGGAGTAGGTGATCAACAAATAGAAATAAGGTGTTGGGATGATGGTAGAAGATGGGGGTTCACTCTAGTCAGATTATTGAATAACTCAAGCTACCTAACTACCTCATCAAGGAGATTACTACTAGCATTCAATAGGGGTGACCTAAATAACACTAGTAAGGTTTTCAAATAATGAAACCCACCTTACAGTGTCATGGGGTGAAGTAAATACTGGAGGTAAGAATCATAAATATTCAAGACTATACCAACCTCCCATAAAAAACAATACAAAGTGAATTGACGCGATAACCAAATGTAAATACTCAGCGAGGAAAATCATTAAGAGCATAGACCCGCTATATTCAACTGCATAACCAGCTACCACTTCAGATTCTGTTTCTGCATGGTCGAAAGGTGTTCGTTTTGATTCAAGTAGGAATAAAATAAAAAAACCAGAGGCGGCAGGGCTGTATAAGAACATGAATCAGTATAAGTTTTGGACAAGAACTAAATCGTGGAAGTTAGCGGATTGTGCGCTGAAAACTAGTAAGGAATAGACAATCGTAACAAAAATATCTAATGATATAACGTGTACTAAGGCTCGAGCTGTTCCAATAATAGCGTATCTTGACTGTGATAAAAGGCCGACAACAGTAAAGAAGATGTTTCCGAAAAGAATCAAAATTAGATGGTATAGAACCATAGAATCGACATTTTCAAATAGAAACATAGAAGGTCCTCAGACGAAGTTTTGAGAAAACATCAGTTGACATGAATATAGTAAGGTTAGGAATATAGGTGCAAGTGCCGTAGTAGGGCGGGGGATTAAGAATGTTTCTTTTGTAACGAGTTTAAAAAGATCTAAAGCGATTTGAAATGCTCCGTTCCGGCCCATTAAAGTAGGTCCGACCCGACGCATAGCGTAAGCTAAAAGTTTACGTTCAGTTAGAACGACAAAAAGGGTAAACAGGATAGTAAAGAGGGCAATAATTAAACCACTTTCGCTCAATATACTTGGATATAGTTGGTATCAACTAAAAAAGTGTTATTCAAAAATATAATAAACTAATTAGTAAAAATAAATTTATGGCTAAAAATAAGGTGATCATTAGAGTGGAAGCAATATTATTAAATTCGTAAATATTGATACGATAGCCAGGTCAAATAACTAAATCAATGTAAAATCTAACAACATAATCAAAGAGTCAACGCTCGTTAAAGAGGTAGCTGGAGTAAATTAAAAACTTCCGGGTTCACTTATCAACAATTTTTTTTTGAAGAAAATCAATGAGGAACCCATCTTGTCAAATTAAATCATTAAGGATGTAGTAATCTCGTAAAAAAAAACAAAGTTCAAGCATTCGCAATCTAAAAAGACGTAGAAGCGGACTTTTAAGATCACGAACATTTAGAAGGTGGGTAATAAGAGGGAGGGTTTGGTATTGAAGTCAAGAATATCATCGGACTATATAGATTAACAACAGAAGGAGTACTAAATAGTAGAAATTGGGACTAAAGTACACATTCAATAAGGTTATTAGGTAGGAGCTCAACCATACCTGGACGATCAACTTCGTAATTGAATGGGTTAAAATGGTTCATGCTTAGCGTGTAAGTAAAAAAACACATGCGTAGAACTTAACTAAGTTCTTATTACCTTTTAATGTACTTAATAGAAGAGTTTCAAGCCATATTTAATTTATAGCTATTAGTAAAGGTGAGTTCAGCTTTTCGATTACGTCGATACTGACTCATGTGTGTAATAGAGAGTACTTGCATACGTTTTTTGCTGATTTTCGAAATATTTGAACATCGACGAAGGAGGTTTTGAGTGTATCGGAAACCTCAATGCTCAATTATGTCTAAATGGTGTAGAATTCAAGCCATATATAAGTAAGCGTACTGGTACGAAAACTTAACTCAGGGATTACCGACGTAACCTCCTTCAGGGGCGTAGTAGTAACGACCACAGGGTAACATACTAGCAGTACAATACATAGATAACATAAATAAAATGAAGCATAAAGTTTGGGACATTGAAGATTGCATAGGAATAATAGGTAAATAATATTTACTAGAGTTATAAAAGTTGTAGATAATAGGTAATGAGGCAAGTAAAACAAACCATAAAGCCATTCACATTAACCCTTCGTAATGAGAGGGGGAAACAACAAGTAATCCCATTAGAGGTCGGAAGTATCAATGAGGGGCAACTCCATAAAAACGAATTTCATCAAGTTCACTAATATTTCATCGTTCAAAAAAAAAGTAATTAACCGTTGAGGCGTCAAAGTGGTGAATAATAAAGTAGACAAAAACATACAACGTTCAATACCAAGCGTCCTGAATTTCTTTTAAAAACGCATCATAGAATCAAGAAACATAGGTACCAGACTTATCCTCATACACATTTTCACCACTATCCGAATCTCAAGATTCGTGACAG
>Ga0210307_1275614_pt1 | contig 12743 bp, 16 predicted proteins | sample R1073metaT_FD_159690 | JGI IMG/M metagenome (GOLD analysis project Ga0210307, IMG submission 159690) | Metatranscriptome of estuarine water microbial communities from the Columbia River estuary, Oregon, United States - R1073 (Metagenome... | ecosystem: Environmental > Aquatic > Marine >...
ATAATTATTATTAAATCAGATGAAATAATTAATTTATAACATTATTATAATCACCTCTGATCGAAGTAATTTTCCAGTTCCTACATTTCATCTTCATCATTGCCCCTGTTCCACTGAGCCTGGGGCTAGTCGTCAGTCTGGATCAAAGCACCCTCCTCATCGTCGTCTTGAGCGAACAGTTCTAGCTCTTTCTGAAGTTGCTGTGCCGCCGAGTCATCATATTATGCAGAGCCTGGAGGATCGGTGAACGTTGCCCTCGGGTACTCAGACACTGTCGAGGGCTCCTCGGACGCCCATTGCGCGCTAGGTGCTGGAGAAACGCCCGACTTTCCGCGACCTTTCCTCTGCGAGGGTCCCGTTTGCTTGGCAGGAGTGAATTCGGAGAGCTCCAGCATCCTTCTCCTGGCGGCTGGATCATCGCCCTCATCGTCTGGATCACTGTCAGCTCCACGATCTCTGCCTTGGAGGCGGCCATACTTTGGTGGGCCTGATCCTGGGATGGGGATCTTGACTCCGTTCTTGCCCATGTAGTAGCAAACTCCGACGATGACAGCCAAACCGCCAAGCGCATGGACTGTGAAGCTGTGGCTCGCCTTGTCTTGAGTCTCTGCGTGAGGAGCTCCTTGGTCCTGAAGCCTGAGAGGCTCTGCACTTGGTTGCGTTGGGTAGCCCCAGCTGGAGCTATGGTGCTTCCCCTCAGAGTCGTCCTCGATCTTTTTGGCTTTGGAAGGAGGGCTTGGCATCTATTCGGCCTCTTGCCTTCTTTGCTCTTTGTTCGAGGAGTGCACTGTTTTGAGTTCGTCACCAGCTGCCTGAGGTCTGTACAGACCATCCTTGGTGTAATCTTTCGTTTGCTCGGTATGCACAATCCCAACTTCTTCATTCCTAACCAATGGGGTATCGCAGTGAGGACCCGTCCATCCTGAGTCACATCTACCGGAGCAGGTCTCTTGACCCTCGTGGCAAGGTCCATGAGCACAGAGACACTTGACTTCCTTCTTCTCAGGGGGGGCGATTTCCTCAATCTTTTGCTCGAGTTCGGAGACTTCGGTCTGCACGTCGGCACTCTGTTGATGAGAAGCCTCTTGGAACTCAGCAGATCCTTCCAACGCAGTCTTGACCTGATCAGTTTCCTCTGAGAGAAGCTGCTCCTCATCATTCTGCTCGAACACGTAGATCGGGAGTCCTCTTGCCTCCAGACGCTTCTCAATAGCGAAGTCCTATCCGTTGTGATCAACAATCTTTTCTTTGAGAACATGAAGCTGTGCATAGACTAGCTTCTCAGTTGCAGACTGCTCGAACTCACTCAAATCAAAGACAACTCCGAGATGCCACTCATCATTCCTATATTCTTTGTTGCTCTGGTAAATGGACACTGGGCTTAGTCTGAAAGTAGATCTGACTCCATCGGTGAGGCTGACAGTGGCAGCTCTCAGCTTGATGGCCTCCTACATGCTCTCGACGTCCTACTGCTCGAAGTCGGCGCCATCCTTGAGGTAAGGTCTCTTGTTGAAAATGAGGTCGAAGGAGACATGCTCGGGCCTGCCGTGGAGGAATGTTGGAGAATCGTCTGGTCGGCAGCTGGTCAGCATTGGGGCCACGTTGGAGCGAGCATTTTGGGCAGCATACATGTTCTTGCCTGAGGCACCAGCGGCGTGGAGGTTGATCCTAACGTTTGCGTATAAGCACGCTGGTGAGGCAGAGTCTGGGCTGATTAAATGCAGAATGTCCGGCTGTCTGTTTGTGAATATCAACATGTGTCTCTCTATCCTCGAGTCAGATTCCACGTCGTCTGCGTGGAGTGCTCTCTTCACAGTGCGGAAGTGATCATTGTTGTTCTTGAACAGCAAGGGAGACTGCTGGCTTGAAATCCAAGCTGTGAGCTCACCTGTTTCTTCGTCAGGTGATATTTCATGGAAATCAATTGTGAACAAGGCCTCATCATACTCGAATTCGACGGAAGCTTGAATGTCGAAGTTGTGTGATAACTTGATCTCTATTTCATGCTCAAGCACCTCGAGGATTTGATGACCAGCATGCACTTTGGTCAGGCTCTTGAAGTCTGCTGGGTAAGAGAGCTTTACCATTTTCTCGAGCGAGTACTGCCCGTCGTGGTTCAAGTCTCTGTCGGTGATCTGCTTGGGTAGCGCTGTGATCATAGATTCAACTTGATTTGAGTTCGCAGGACATCTAGTTGAGTGCACTATTTCAGCTGCGTGAGAAATCGACATAGTCAAGTCGTAGGTTGAGCATCCTTGATCTTGCTCGCCGCTGCTTACGTAGTAGACCATCAATGAGTAGTGTCTCCCTTTCTAGAGCTTATATAGCTTGTTCAGTTCCACTCTGTCGTCGTCAACGTATGGAAGCTTGTAAGAATTCTGTGGCTTCACTTCTTGCCCCATCATCCAGGTGTCGGAAACAGACACTCTGATCTCATCACCTTCCTCGTGGAGGAAAGACAAGTGGAGGTAGGAGTCTTCAATCACTCCCAATTCGACACGATCGTACTCCGGCATTGCTTGAGACTCTGCAGTCTTTTTGAAGAGCACGTTTCTGAACCTCTTCATGAAGTGGCCGGATGAGTCAACGTGCAACTCACCTCCACCTCTCGTAAGTCCTTTGCTGCCGTAAATTTTCGGAGGTAAGATGTCTCCGTCGGCCGCCTCTTCGCATTGCGAGCCAATGCCTCTCTGCAAAATGTCTCCGCTGTTGGCAGAAGCTGACATCAGGTTGATGGGCTCAACTAATCCTTGAAGACTGAAAATGCCGCAATCCTGGGCAAAGTGGTTGCCTGAGGACATGGGCTACTTGAGAGCGATAGAGTAGTCTCCAGGGCCCACCTGCACGTCAAGGATGTTCAGATTGCCTCTCTGCTTGCCTTGAATTGAGTATCCTCTCTCGTTGAGTGCACTCAGCTGGACCGTGACATGGCTGGTCAGCATGTGCATGCCCACTTCAAAGTACATCCTTGAGGTCACGTTAATCCTAAAGTTGTAGTTCTGCAGGACGGCCTGCTGTCTCAAGTGCGATGGAGACACCTTGATGAGAGGGTAGTTGTAGTAGAGCTGATGGACATCATTCTGCTTCTCCTGCCTCAAAGCCAAGGGGAAGTTCGACCCGTCATCGCAACCATCAACAAGCTTACTCCAAGTTTCGTTGTACCAAGCGTGAATCTCCGCCGTGGCCACCAGCATTGTGAGCTGGGTGCGTGGAGGTAGCGTAACTGCGGTCTTCCTCGAGTGTGAAGAAGCGTGGCTCACCTGGACCTTGTAGGACCCGATGTCCAACTTTTTGTACAATCCTGATCCAGAGCCTCCCGCAAGAGTCTTGGAGTGATCTGAGCTAGTATCGGATAGAGTGAACACTACACCTACGTGCTCCGCATAGAGCCTGATAAGAGTGTCGTTCTTGTCGACGGTGAACGTGATCCTGTTCTGACTCTCTTACTCGTCAAGTTGAACAGGTCCAGAGAAGAGGAGGTAGCCCGCCGCGGATCCAGTCTCCTTCACAGTGCCATGTTCGCCGCCCATAAACTTGTAAGTGCGAAGATTGATAGGCAGTTTAGTGGCAGTCCTTGGCCTCTCCTACTCCTCTGCTTGAGATTGATAGAGATTAAGACCTGCCGGAGAACCTTGAGCAAGGCTGATAGAGCTTGATCCAGCATGCCAAGTCTGAACTGTCACTGAAATTGAGCTTGCACAGCCTTTGTCCTTGAACCTTTGCCTTAACTTCATCACGTAGGTTCCGCTTGGCAAGTCGCTGAAATAGTAGGTGGTCGAATGCTTGCGTGAGAAGTCGACATGATCGGCCTCTTCATTTTCGTACTCAGTCCTCACGGCCCTGAGTTCCTCTGATTCACCCATCACCTCCTCTGAGTCACCCATCACCTCGTCGAGAGAGGTCGACCTCAGGAAGAGCTCTGACCTGTAGAAAGTGCCCGAGTTGTCCAGGGTGATTTGAAGGTCAACCAAGCCTGCCTCCGAGATGACCAGCTCCTTCTTTACGCTCTTGGGCGCCAACGAGAGTGTGTAAGTCTTTGCCTCCTTGTCAGGAACTGTGGTTATTGTGTCACGATCCGGATGTTGGGCATCAGCGCAAATCTTTCTCGAATTCCAAGTCTTCAAGGCCAAAATGAAATGGTTGCACTCTTCGGCCGCCTCTCCGTCAAGAGCTCCTTCGGCCTCGGAGAATTCGAGAAGGATCGTGTATTGGGCTCCAACTCTCAGTTATTTGGCGATGAGGAGCTGTGCATCGCCATCTTCGACGGACTTTGATTGGACAACTAAAGCCATCGATTTGGTCTCAAGGAGAACTATCTTAGCGTTGGACTTGACCAGCAGGACTCGAATGGCATCTTCATCTTTAGTCACCGTGAATTTGATCTCATGAGAGTATTGGAACATGGTCGGAATGTAATAAGAATCGCTCACGTCAACTGTGCCTGAAATTGCCTTTGCATCAAGAGTGTCCGGAAGCGGCAGATGCTCCTTCTGGCAGTTTAGTTCCTCGTGAGTCAGAACGACTGGAGCTGAATTTGGAGGCTCACCGTCAACCAGATCTGGATGAGGTCCATGGCCATCTGAGTAATTCTCCACCTTGACTGAGACTCCTGCTCTTGAATCAGAGCTCTGCCTGTTGGTGAGTCGCAAAAGTCTCGCACTCATATGCATCACTAAGTCAAAGGAGTGAATGCCATGACCGTCGGAAGGATCCATATTTGTGATGCAGGTGTGACCATAGACGATCAACTCGTAAGGCCCTGGCACAAGGCGTCCTACGATAAGTCTGCTCGCGCTTTCATGGCGCAGGTCCTCAACGATCTAGCCAGTGGCGATATTGCTGATGGCAAAGTTGACTCCAGAGAGCAAGAAGTCGTTTTCGATGTCAATAATCATTCCAGCGTCGTCATCCTCCGTGATTCTGAATCCCTCCCTCATGATTTCGACATAGAGTTCGGACTGTTCTAGGTATGGAGGGACTCCTGCCTCGATGTGCCTCCATCCAACCGCTGCTGGCCTGTATATTGACATTGGTCCTCTGTAGGAATGGACAAGGAGTTCTCCCAGCGTACGCTCCTAAGGACCTTACGAACTGAGAGATTCTTTGACTGATGCCATTCTCTCCTTGGCGTGATCCAAAGTCATGATGGCCATCTCGATCTGCACTGTCTAGCATGGTAATTGCAGGAAGCCTGCATCAGCCGAGAACGCGAGCTTCAAGTGGTAGTCTCCGCTTTCAAGCTAGGCAAACACAGAGCTGTGATGGTCCTCGTGCTTTGCTCTTATCAAAGTTTTGTGATGATATGGCCCATGATCTTGGTTGAGCACGAGCTCAAACTCTAGATGGCGGTGGATTGGGGCGTTGAATCTTACGAGAGAAGGCTCTGTCAAGGTGAACTTGATCTAGTGAGCCTGGTTGTGCCACAAGTGATCCACCCGGAAACTTTGCTTGTAGTGGAAGTCCTTTTATGCTCCATCGTTACCTTGCAGGTATCTTGGGGTGTTCAAGGTTCTTGGCAATTCCTCGTGGTGGCATCTCAGTGTCTAGTCGAGTGCCTCTTCATCTGCCTCTCGGCTTTGCTTGGAGCTAACAAGGAGCTAGTAGTTCGCGCACCAATGTCTCTCTGCATCTTGATTTGGTGGAGTCTGCTAGAACAGCCAGACTCTAAAGTAGGTTCTTGGCTCGAGACTTAGTACTCTGAGCATCTCGTTGTGCGCTTTCTCTCCTCCAATCAAGCAGACACCCGCACACGTAGGACCAAGATTGCCCTCGACCTGCTCCCAGCCTGCTTCGTCAAACGTTCTTGTTTCTAAGCCTTGGTCCTGTGACTTGTGCTTTGGTATGTTGGGTGAATACTCTCCTTGCCTAATGTCATGGAATTCAACGTCTGATTCGAGGATTTCGACCAGGATATCCAGGGTGTTGCTCTCAATGAACTTCTGCTGGAGACTTACCTGCACTTCCCAGTCGGCGTCGTCCTCTGTGTGAGAGTTGCCAGGCACATAATAGTCTTGGTACGCAAAGAAAGTGTTACGTGCTGAGGTAATCGAATGAACGCTGTGCTTGGCGTCTGTGGCCGCCTCTGCGATCACTGAAGCCTGGCTGTGGTCCTTGAGGATTTGAATCTCGGTTGACTGCCTGTTCTCGTCGTGCTTGCAGTCGTACGCTGCAGATCTAAACTCAATCTCAAGATAAAGTGCGAGGCAGCCCTCGGTGTGGTCGCCATCGAAGTCCTCAGTAAAGTTGAGAGCCCTAAAGAAAATGTAGAGGGGTTTCCACAGGTGCTCCTCTTTGACCTCAAAAGATAGAGCTGCGTACTCCATTTTCAGCCTATTCCCTCTGGGCAGCTCAAGGTGCCTGTTCATGGCAGAAGCTACGAACTTTTCAGCGGCTGGGTCGTACAAGCCTACCTCGAGATCAAAGGCTCCGTCGTAGCCGGCAGACACGAGCTCATCAAGTTCAGGCTGCTGGGCCAAAAATCTAAAGACTCCTGTGTTTCTAGGCTTAAACTTTATAAGATTATCTTGCCTATGGTTGACCACGTACAAATCGGAGACATGCAGCTCGCCATCGGTGAACTCTCTAACGAACTCAATTCTGTCCAAGTCATCGGGGAAATCGACCCAGCCGCATTCCTCGTTGAAGATTGAGGGCTCGAGGTCGTCCTGAGAGAAATACTGGGCTGCCGATGAGGAGTAACCGTGAGTGTTGTATCTCCTCCTTTGCAAGAACAAATGGTTTCCCTCCGTATCGTAGATTTTGGAGCTCAAATCCTCCTGGCAGTCTGGATAGGCGTATGCAGGATCAGTGCAGAAGTCACAATAGCGACCTCCGTAGCCTTTGTCGCAGACGCAGGTGACCTCTGATACATGCGTGATTCTCGTCTCCTTAGGCTTTCCGTGAGAGTTGCAAACAGCAGCCGTTAGATGGTCATGATCCACCATGCACCTTGTATGAGCTTGCCCACTTTCATGAGTGTCGGTCGCGGGAGTGAAGCCTTTATCACAGCTCTCGCAGGTGTCTCCAGTGTACGGCTGAGCACAGATGCACTTTCCTTTTGGGCCTAGCTTGGGCTCGGCAAATGGATTGCAATGAGCCACTGTGTCATGCTCAAACTCATCTTTAGTCTCGAAGCAGTAGCTGGTCTCCTCTTGCATTGGCCTTATGACCTCGTGGCCCTTTGAGTGCTCTGTTGAGCAGACAAGGGAATAGCAGTTGCCGTATGGCGCAGGCGAAGCTTTCGCGAAGTCAAAGTCAAGCCTGATAGTGTTGCCGTTCACTTGCCTCATGCTCCTTGGATGTATGATCTCGTGCGAGTCATGCTTGTTGACCAAAGAGCAAATATAGTACCTGTCGGCAAGTCCATTCACAAGGTCGTCGAGGATCACTTCTTTGTCGAAGTTGACCTCTATCACAGTTTCATCTGAGGGTAGAAGTTGCTCAATGGCTAGTGGACGAACTGAAAGCACTTCATACATGCCATCATCGGCTGAGTGGTGCTTGTCTCTCACTATGTACTCAAGCACAAAAGTAAAGCCGAGGCATGTTGGGAAGACTTTCGTGGGGAGGAACAAAGACTTCTGCAAAGCTATTTCGAGCTCATAATTTCCAGCTTCGAGGGCCGGGATTTCAATGTAGGTCGCCATGTCATTGTGCTCGTGGCTTGCAGGTCTCGCCCCTTGAAGTGAAGAAGTTCTCTCCAGCTGAACGATGTCGCCAGTGCTCTCGTCAATCAAGGACATTTGCATGGCCATTCTCGCGAAAGGATAAGTTGCCAAGATGCTCAGAGCATTCTCTGATTGCTCTACAGACAACTTGTAGGTCAAAATGGCGAAGCTGCCTGTTTCTGCGCCATCTTGTGAATAAAGAGTAGTATCATCGCTCCTGAGAACGAAGTCTTCACTCACTGAATGGGAGGATCTCCCGAAGCTGTAGCTCATGTGGCGATCGCGACCAGCCTTTTCGAGTTCTGACTCAGAGCATTTGATGGCGCCTTGGGCTGTCATCAATGGTTCCACGATCACTCGAATATCGATTGTTGGGCAGTCTCCACCGAATGAAGTTGCTACTCTCTTGTACTCGAGCTGGAGCGTATATGGTGCGTCCTCCGCCTCAACACCGCTGGGAGCATGGACCAAAGTGATTTCGCTGCCAGCTCCGACAAAGCCGTCCTGATCTGCGTCATCACCAAAGTCATTGGAAGAGAGGAGCTCATCTTGCAAGTCGTTAAAGAGGCGATACTTTACTGCCGCACCTGAGCCTTCTGTATCCACAAACAAGCGCACGACCGAAGTGGTTGGTACCATGAAATTGTGGGTGCTGGAAGTTCTGAAGCTTTGGTCTTCCTCTAATTTGTACCTCTTCGCCCAGTCCATAGCTCCATCAGGTCCTTGAATAGGCTCTGCCTCCGATTCAGCTTTTGATGAGTGGGGGAACAAGGTCCTTGGCATGTGATAGTCGAGATCTTTGCAATTGACGTCTGGCTCAGAGAGAACCCATTGCCTCTTCTGGCAGTTCGGGAATGAGAACAATGGATCGACACACTTTGCGCACTGGTCAAGCCCGTCGTGAGTGAATCCTACATCGCAGGCGCAAACAGCTGATCCACCTTCTTGAGTACAAGTTCCGTGCCCGTTGCAATCCTCATCACCTCCTTGCTCCTGGCACTTCGAGCTCCTGATGCATTCGCCCGTGTGCGGGTCCTTGGTGTGACCGACTTTGCACTGGCTACAGTCGTGGCCTTCATATGGCTCTCTGCAATGGCAGATGCCTGTCGATTCTTCGCAACTGGAGGTGCCGTCCCAATCGCACAGACAATTGGTTTGACAAACAGTCAGCTCGTCCTTTAGAAGTTCCTCATCGAAATTTGGGCTCAACAAGCCGAGTCCATGCTGTGAGGACATCTTGAGTTGCTGGCACCAGCCTCTTGCAAGTGTTCCTGGAGAGAAATCGAGAAGGATAGTACTGGAGTCGTCCGGGTTCAGACGCTTTACAGGTGGGACCACACTGTCTGGCGCAACTCTATCAGTTTCATTTTCACTCTTCTGGAGGGGTGCCAATGAGACCCAATTTGAAGACTTCAAAAGTTGATGCGCTCCTTTCATTGATCTATCGAATTCAAGAGCTGCTGTCAGGCGGTGTCTTGGATCGAAGAGCCCTTCGTCAACTTCGTAGCCCTCCCATCTGACTCGAACCAGACGAGCTTCTCCTGCGTGGGTATGAGCAGGCCCATTGTCGATATCCGTTCTCTCAGCTCTCGTCCAAAGTTGGAAGTTGTGGCAAATCTCGCCTCTTCCGATATGGCCGTCATCTTTCAAAGTATGAAGGAGCTCCAGGGCTGTGGCTGGCAATTGAAGTCGGAGAACCGCTCTGTCGAAGTTTCTATCGGAGTTGTGAGAAAGATCACCTTCCTTGTCCAGAAGCTTCAACCTTTGAACCACGTGCTTCCCGTTCCCAGTTGTCACTGGCTAGGAGTGCCCAAGGACTTCGAGGGCTCTCTGCTCGTCTTCATAGAACAATGTGAAGGTCATCTGGCCTGTAAGGAAGTCTGACTCAGTCTCGATATCGAGATAGTATTGGGCTTGTGGGTCAGCATTAGGCCACTTTAAGATTATGTCGTATTCCAATGGCTCTGCTCTGTATCCTTTTGTTGTTTGAAAAACGAAATCACTTGGAAAAGCATGATGGCTGTACTAAACAAAGTCATCTGTCTCTATGTTGACGTCTCTATCAGGAGGTGATCTTCCATGACACTTAAAGTTTTCGCTAACTGTGAGATCAACAGGCTTCACCTCCACCCTGAAATCGAAGGTTGGGCAAGGATCTTCTTGGTCAAGCGATTCATACTCCAGCTTGAGTCTGTAAGCTCTTTCTTGAGGTTTCAATCTCACAAGAAGGGTCGAGCTGGAGGCACTGCCGGCAGTCCAAGATATCGGCGTGTCGGAGCCTGAGTTTTCGTAGAGGAAAGCTCTCACTTGGTTTATTGTATTTCCTGAGTAAATTGAAATTCTAACAAAGCTGTCGACTTCAACTACAAGGTCAAGAGTGTCATGAGGCTTTTCTTGAACCAAGAGAGTAAGGTCCATGGCAAAGCCCACCTCAGAGTATGGGAAGCTTTTCAAGTCATCATGTGGACAACTCTCCATGAAGTCTGTTTCACCGAGCTCATCCAACAGTTTGGCATCGTTGCTCATTTGCTTAATCATCTTACCCATGCCTCCTCCAAAGAGCAATCCGAGCAAGCCAAATGGGCCGCCTGGAATTTGTTTGATGCCTCCCTTGTGAGCAGAGGTGACCAAATAGGAGTATTTGACACCCAAGCAAGTCTCGTGCAGCATCTTGTTGTGAAAGATCTCTCTATTTTGACCTCCAAGTCCCTCAGTAATAAACATTTCTTTGGTGTTGGACAAGGTCTGAATTCCGATAGCAAAAGTGCCCGAATCAACTACTGTCATCACCTACGAAACACCATCCTATGGAGTCCTCCACAAAGCAGATTGAGTGAATGTGGTTCTTTCATTGTCATACTCCGATAAACTGACTCCTAGTATTCCGCTGATTCTTGGGTCGTACTGAATCTAGAAGAAGAAAATGAACGGCCCCTCTCCTTGAGCTTTCAGGTCGAGGTAAGCCACATCCACCAAGTTGCTGGCAGCAGAGTAGGTCAGCTTGCCTTGCTTGACTTCATCGAAGGCCATGTGCTCTGGCAAGTATTGACTGTCCATGCAAGTCTCGTCGAGAGAGTAGCCTTTCGAGTCCTCTGTGATTGGGCTCACCTTGAAGTCGATTTGGTAACCTTCACATCTTGGCATGATTCTTTCGCCTGAAGCAATGGCCTCACGTCCTTATAACTTGATCATGTAAGAGCCAGGATCCAGGAATTCTCTGAATTGGATGATGGCTCTATGATCGAATCCACCGTCTCTTCGAAGGAAGCTTTCATCACCCTTGTTGAGGTCGTCTGAGTCGAAGTCTCTCGCATATGTTCCCCTGACTCTGACAATTTGTGCTTCAGCCTTGATTCCCTCGGGCAACTCAAGGTAAAATTGGACAAGAGAGGGCTCTGGCAGATCGAACTTGACAGCATTTCCTTCCAAGAGCTCAGCAAGCCGGTATTTCCCTGCCGACTGAAGAGTGTTCCCAGAGAGTGGGTGAAGGAAGCCAGCTCCGTTGAAGCTATCTGGCAGTGTTGGCACGCTGCACAGCTCTACTTCCTCAACAACCACCGAGAAATCTCCGGAGGCGCCTAGGTTGGGCTGCTCCAACAAAACGTCAAGGCCAAATTTGATGAGGTAGTTCGACTTGGTCAAGAGATGACTGTCTTGATCTGGGTGGACAACCAGTTTGTACTTTCCTTTCGTCAAGGTGGTTGGCCCGAGAGCATTTGAATATTTGCCAAGCTTTGACCTTGCGACCTCCTCGCTGTATTCGCCGTGCTCAGCATATATGGTGATGAAGAGATCTTCTCTGCCTGAGTACTCCATTACTTATGCAAAAAGTTGTGCACTCTCTTGATCGATTGAGAAATCGAGCCCTGGCATGAAGTGGTCATCAGAGCCCTCACCAGTTCCGAATTGAGCCTGGTACACCTTTGAGCTCTTTGGTACAAATGGTGTCAAGGAAGTGACTTTGAATGCCTCCATCACTGACTTGGAACCTTGAATGAACGAGCTCTCTTTCACGCCGGGCACTTTGGGCTTGGCTCTCATAATCTCATCAAAGTTCTTTGGCAGAGTCGCAGAATATCTATGGGAGCTTGTGTCGAACTTTTCGGTGATTACAAGCTTGGTTGAAACAGAGGCTGTGCGAGACGGATCTCTGTTCTTCAGAATCAGCCTGTACTTGACATTGTGCTTCAAGTCATCGGCGCTTAGAGACTCGTATTGCACTCCATCCTCGCTGGCGTCGAAGTACCTGGTATTGTGCGGGTGCAAAACTGGTGTTCCTGCAGCTGTGTGAGCCACTGGCTTCTTTTCGTCGGGGTCGACCTCGGCGGGCTTTGGAATCTCCTCGAGGCTCAAGTCTAAAGAGCCTTGGTTACCATCGGACTCTAGGGCCTGGATATCCATATGAGGCTGCTCACTCCCAGTCCCAGACATGAGGAGCTCAAAGTCGATCTCCTCTTCTGGACCTAGATGAACTCCATGAAGAACATGAACCAGCTGGCCAAAGTTCTCGCCTGTTGGACCGAGCAATCCGAAGAAGTTCAGAGAAGTTGGTCTTTGGGCCTGGGGAGGCAAGCTTGCGGCCGCAGCCATAAACAGTTGGAACTCAATGTATTGAACAATGTCCAATTAGTTGAGGCTCCCTGGCAGCTTTGCAACGATCATGATTGTGTAGTCTCCTGGTTCTAACTGTGCGAGAACCTTCTTTGATCCTTTGTAGTTAGTGATGTCAACCTTGGACTTGTGAGACCACCTGCTTGCTCTTCCATCAGCCTGCTCCACTGCATCTCTAGACTCAACGAGAAGCTCTAAAGTGTAGAACATAGGGTCGTAGAAGATCTCTAAGGCAATCTACCTTGCTTCACCATCTGGGACAGAAAAATCTTGTGTTGTCACTTCCATGCTCACTGGCTCTTTCTGTGAGTACTTTGCCATTGTGTGAACCAGTACTGTTGTTGGGTTGTTGTATCTCACGATCTCTCTACCATTGCTTCTTGAGAAAACATCGGCTATCTCCTAAAGCTTTCCTTGGGTTGCTTTACTCTCGGTCTTTCTCCACTGTTCAGACTTCATGGAATG
>Ga0210307_1161361_pt1 | contig 12713 bp, 13 predicted proteins | sample R1073metaT_FD_159690 | JGI IMG/M metagenome (GOLD analysis project Ga0210307, IMG submission 159690) | Metatranscriptome of estuarine water microbial communities from the Columbia River estuary, Oregon, United States - R1073 (Metagenome... | ecosystem: Environmental > Aquatic > Marine >...
ACCATGGGCGGCCAGACGGGTCTGAACACCTCGCTGGCACTTGAGGAAATGGGCATTCTGGCGAAATACAACGTCGAGATGATCGGCGCCAAACGCGAAGCCATCGAGATGGCAGAGGACCGCCAGCTGTTCCGCGAAGCCATGGACCGTCTCGGCATCGAGAACCCCAAGGCCACCATCTGCACCGCCCCCAAAGACGCTAACGGCAAAAAAGACCTCGCCGCAGGTGTTGCCATCGCCCTCGAATCCCTTGAGGAAATCGGCCTACCCGCCATCATCCGCCCCGCCTTTACCATGGGCGGCACTGGCGGCGGGATCGCCTACAACCGCGAAGATTACGAATTCTACTGCCGCTCGGGCATGGATGCCTCGCCGATGGGCCAGATCCTGATCGACGAATCCCTGCTGGGCTGGAAAGAATTCGAGATGGAAGTGGTGCGTGACACCGCCGACAACGCCATCATCGTCTGCTCGATCGAAAACGTCGATCCGATGGGCGTGCACACCGGCGATTCCATCACAGTCGCCCCCGCGCTGACGCTGACCGACAAAGAATACCAGATCATGCGGAACCACTCGATCGCGGTTCTGCGCGAAATTGGCGTTGAGACGGGCGGCTCCAACGTGCAGTGGGCGATGAACCCCGCCGATGGCCGCATGGTTGTAATCGAAATGAACCCGCGCGTGTCGCGCTCCTCCGCGCTGGCGTCCAAAGCCACAGGTTTCCCGATTGCCAAAATCGCTGCAAAACTCGCCGTAGGTTTCACGCTGGACGAGCTGGACAATGACATCACCGGCGTCACACCGGCGTCGTTTGAGCCAACAATCGACTATATCGTCACCAAAATCCCGAAATTCGCATTCGAAAAATTCCCCGGCTCCGAGCCCTACCTGACCACGGCGATGAAATCCGTGGGCGAGGCCATGTCGATTGGCCGTACCATCCACGAATCGCTGCAAAAGGCTCTGGCCAGCATGGAATCCGGCCTGACCGGATTTGACGAAATCGACATCCCCGGCGCACCTGACAAGGCAGCGATCACCAAGGCGATCAGCAAAACCACACCGGACCGTATGCGCACCATCGCGCAGGCCATGCGCCATGGCATGTCGGATGCCGACATCCACGCCACCACCATGTTTGACCCGTGGTTCCTCGCCCGCTTCCGCGAGATCATCGAAGCCGAAGAGGGCGTACGCGCCAACGGCCTGCCCACTGATGAAGCCGGCATGCGGCAGATCAAGATGATGGGCTTCACCGATGCCCGCCTTGCCAAGCTGACCGACCAGAAAGAAAAGCAGGTGCGTGCCGCCCGTCTGGGTCTGGGTGTAAAAGCCGTCTTCAAACGGATCGACACCTGCGCCGCCGAATTCGAGGCGCAAACCCCCTATATGTATTCCACCTACGAGACGCCCATGATGGGCGACGTGGAGTGCGAAGCGCGCCCCTCTGACCGCAAGAAAGTTGTCATCTTGGGCGGTGGCCCCAACCGGATCGGCCAAGGGATCGAGTTTGACTACTGCTGCTGCCACGCCTGCTATGCCCTGACAGACGCAGGCTATGAGACGATCATGGTCAACTGCAACCCCGAGACGGTGTCCACCGACTATGACACCTCCGACCGTCTGTATTTCGAGCCGCTGACATTCGAACACGTCATGGAAATCCTGCGGGTCGAGCAGGAAAACGGCACTCTGCACGGTGTGATTGTCCAGTTCGGCGGCCAGACCCCGCTCAAAATCGCGCAGGCCTTGAACGACGAAGGCATACCGATCCTCGGCACCACACCCGACATGATCGACCTTGCCGAAGACCGTGAACGCTTTGCCGATCTGGTCCAGTCCCTCGGCCTCAAGCAGCCGCACAACGGCATCGCCCACTCCGACGCCGAAGCCTTCGAGATTGCCAAAGACATCGGCTTCCCGCTGGTGATCCGCCCCTCCTACGTCTTGGGTGGCCGCGCGATGGAAATCGTCCGCGATCAATCACAGCTCGAACGCTACATTTCCGAGGCCGTTGTTGTCTCAGGTGACAGTCCTGTTCTGCTCGACAGCTACCTCTCAGGCGCTGTGGAACTGGACGTAGACGCCCTCAGCGACGGTACGAATGTGCATGTTGCAGGCATCATGCAGCACATCGAAGAGGCGGGCGTTCACTCCGGTGATAGTGCCTGCTCACTGCCGCCCTACTCCCTCAGCCGCGAGATCATTGCCGAAGTCGAGGTCCAGACAAAAGCGCTAGCGAAGGCGCTGAACGTTGTAGGCCTGATGAACATCCAGTTCGCGATCAAGGCGAATGATGAAGGCGTTGACGAAATCTTCCTGATTGAAGTTAACCCTCGCGCCTCGCGCACAGTACCATTTGTCGCCAAAGCAACCGATTCCGCTATCGCGTCCATTGCGGCACGGATCATGGCAGGCGAACCTCTCACCAACTTCCCGCTGCGCGCGCCCTATGACGTCAACGCAGCCTATGACGATGTGCTGCCGCTGGGTGACCCGATGACACTGGCTGACCCGAACATGCCGTGGTTCTCGGTGAAAGAGGCCGTCTTGCCCTTTGCCCGTTTCCCAGGTGTCGACACGATCCTCGGACCGGAAATGCGCTCGACCGGTGAAGTCATGGGCTGGGACCGCGATTTCCCGCGTGCTTTCCTGAAGGCACAAATGGGTGCAGGTACAATGCTCCCGCGTTCGGGCAATGCCTTCCTGTCGATCAAGGACGCGGACAAAACCAAAGACGTGGTCGAGGCTGCGCGCATTCTAGTGGCACAGTCCTTCACCATCGTTGCGACCCGCGGCACGGCGGCTTGGCTCAGCTCGCATGACATTCCTTGCCAGATCGTAAACAAGGTATACGAAGGCCGCCCCGACATCACCGATATGATGAAGGACGAGCAGATCCATCTGGTGATGAACACAACCGAAGGCGCACAGGCCGTCGAGGACAGCAAAAGCATCCGCTCCATCGCGCTTTATGACAAAATCCCCTACTACACGACAGCTGCGGGCGCCTATGCGGCAGCTTTGGCCATCAAGGCACAGGCCGAGGGCGACATCGGCGTGAAGTCACTACAAGGCTAACCAAGGGTCTCTTGGTCAACCGAAACGCAAAGCTCCAAAAAACGAAACCCCCGCCTGAACAGCGGGGGTTTTTTGTTATCTATGGAGGAACACAATCACTGCTCGATCCTTTACCCCATCGAAACAAACAAGGCGTCTTTGCTTTTCTTACCCTGCTCTCTGGTCAGGGCAGTAGATGTTTTCACGCCCCGCCGTACAAAGTTTTTGAGACCTTCAACACAGCGCTGGCTTGGCTCGATACCCGCACAACGCAAAGCAGTTTGACCATCACGCGATTGGGCCCAATGCCCTATACTATCAGCGCCATTTCCGCGTTTCCGCTCATCCACAATCGCATCATCAATCGCAGCAAGAACCACTGAAGCGAAAAGTTGTTGATGTGCAGCAGTTGCAGAAATTTCGTTTGGGTTGGTCATTCTTCTTTCGTTGTCTAAACCTGATCAAACCAACTTAAAGTTGCATTATGGCTGCATCTAGGGCAAATAACGCGACTTCGATGGCACCTTTCCGACTTTTCTGGGGCATCGGTGATTTTCTGACGACCGAGGTCAACGCCTTTACGCCCCCTCCACCACAGACCTGTCTTGCCCGAAATGGCCAACTGGCATTTCCCGATAGGCACTCCGGAAAAAAACGTTAAAATGCACTCCAACCTACCCCCTGCGCCACCGGTGTACGAAGGGTGTACAGGGGGTGTACCCATAGCACCGCGAATGAGAATAAAGTGATATCCACAGGCATTTGTGCACCTAAGCCCCTGCCAATAAAAAGGAATAAAAGATGTACACACCCGCGATTACAGGCACCGGCGTCTTTACCCCCGCACAGGTCATTACCAACGCTGAACTGGTTAAGGCCTTCAATGCCTATGTGGACATCTACAACGCCGAGAATGCGGCACAAATCGCGGCAGGCGACGTACCTGCAAAAGAGTATTCTTCAGAAGAGTTTGTGTTCAAAGCCTCAGGCATCAATCAACGGTATGTCCTTGATAAAAAGGGCATCCTTGACCCTCATGTGATGCATCCGCTGCTGCGCCAGCGCAGCGACGACGAGCCGTCACAGATGGCCGAAATGGCGCTTGATGCGGCACTCAAGGCGCTGGAAGCCGCGGGCAAAACGGCAGCTGATGTAGATGCCGTGATCTGCGCCGCCTCTAACCTCGAGCGGGCCTATCCAGCCGTCGCAATCGAGATCCAGAATCTGTTGCAAATCAACGGCTTTGCATTTGATATGAACGTCGCCTGCTCCTCCGCCACCTTCGGGATTCAGGCCGCCGCAGACATGATCCGCTCCGGCTCCATCCGTAGCGCACTGGTCGTTAACCCGGAAATATGTTCTGCCCATTTAGAATGGCGTGATCGCGACTGCCACTTCATCTTTGGTGACGTCGCAACAGCGACGCTAATCGAACGTGCAGACGCCGCCACCGGTCCGTATTTCGAAATAAAATCAACAAGGTGCGCCACGGATTTCTCTAACAACATCCGCAACAACAACGGCTTCCTGCGGCGCTCGCGCCCGGATGGTGTGGCAGACCGTCGCGATATGCAGTTCATGCAAAATGGCCGAAAGGTGTTTAAAGAAGTCTTGCCGATGGTCTCCGACCATATTGCAAATCACATGGCTGCCGAAGGGATCGACGCTGCGGACCTCAAACGGCTCTGGCTCCATCAGGCCAATAAATCAATGAACGACTTTATTGGTAAAAAAGTCCTTGGCCGCACCCCCGAAGCAGGCGAGCAGCCCAATATCCTGCAAGACTACGCCAATACGTCGTCAGCGGGATCGATCATCGTTTTTTCTAAATATTCCAATGACTTACAAGACGGAGACACCGGGCTGATCTGCTCGTTCGGGGCGGGTTATTCGGTGGGGTCTGTTATCTTGGAAAAGCGGGGCTAGAAGGGCACGGCGCTGCCCGCCCGACGGACAAAGAATGATTAGACGCTTTCATCCTCGAGATGCAGCTTCATATCTACCAGAACCTGTTGCAGCATGGTTGTCTCTCTGAGCAGGCGTTTCGCCTCGTTCATCGTGATTTTTCCATCCGCAATTGATTGCTGATACTCGGCCATCAGCATCGCAAAACGCTGGCTCAACGCGATCACATCCGCGTTTACACCGCCTTTAGATACGTCATTTGGCGCCGCTCGTCAAAATCGATATGCGCGCCCGAAAGCTCTGCAAGCGCTTGGGTCAGGTGCGGATATCCGGCAGCGGCCTCCAATGCAGCAACAGCATCAACAGGCATAAAGCGATCTGCGTGTTCGTCATGGTCGGAATAGTAACGGCCCAAAGTCGCTTTCGACTTACCAGTCACTTCACAGGCAGCTTCGACGCCAACGGCTTTCACCAAGGCTTCTGTGTGCTTTTTCAAATAGCTGCCTGCTGCATCCATTGTATACGACCCGTACTCTTAAAAGATTTGGAACAATATATATCGTATTAGGGGTACAGTCCTAGTGCAATTCCCCCTTTATTGCGTCGTTTTTTATGAGATGGCCTTGCACCCCTTCTTTCGTGCCGGATAAATAGCCCCATGGCCAAACTTTATTTCAATTACTCAACGATGAACGCGGGTAAATCCACGGTTTTACTGCAGGCCGCGCATAACTACCGTGAGCGTGGCATGGTGCCATATCTGATGACAGCACAGCTGGATAATCGTGCGGGCGAAGGGCGAATTGCCTCCCGAATTGGGATCGGGCAAGATGCGGACACATACCATAGTGACGAAAATCTCTATGAAAAGCTTAGAAAACGCATCGAAGCCGGCCCCTGCGCCTGCATTTTTGTCGATGAGGCGCATTTCCTGAGCGACGCGCAGGTTTGGGATCTGGCCCGTGCGGTTGATGATCTGGGCGTGCCTGTCATGTGTTACGGCTTGCGCGTAGATTTCCGCGGCAAGCTGTTCCCCGGCTCTGCCGCCCTATTGGCACTGTCAGACGAGATGCGCGAAATCCGCACGATTTGCCACTGCGGCAAGAAGGCCACAATGGTTGTCCGTCAAGATGCCACAGGCAAGGTTGTACGCAGTGGCGCGCAGGTCCAGATCGGCGGCAACGAGAGTTATGTCTCCTTGTGCCGCCGCCATTGGCGGATCACAATCGGCGATTGCTAGACCGGATTCGGCGGCGCGTCACCGCGGAAAAACGCTTGTAGATTTCCGACAACCATCATCCCCATATCCACACGAACCTCTGTGGTGGACGTACCCAAATGCGGCAATAGGACCACGTTATCCAGATCGCGCAGAGCTTGCGGCACAGCCGGTTCAAACTCATACACATCCAAGCCTGCGCCTCCGATTGCTCCGCGTTGAAGTGCGTCAATCAGGGCGGCCTCGTCCACTACATCACCGCGCGCGATATTGATCAGGCGCGCATGGGGCCGCATCGCAGCCAGCACGTCGGCGTTGATCAGATGCCGTGTTTGCGGATTACTGGCCACTGCCGTCACCAGCACATCAACTTCAGCAGCCATGCCTGCCAAGTCACTGTGAAATACCGCATCAAAATCCAACTCTTTGGGACTGCGGCCAAAGTAGTGAACAGGCATACCAAAGCCGAAATGACACCGTCGGGCAATGGCTTGGCCAATCCGGCCCATGCCCACGATGCCCACCGTTTTACCTGTCAGGTGCAGCCCCAGCATCTGGGTGGGGTGCCATCCCTCCCACGCACCAGAGCGTACCAGCCGCTCACCCTCGCCTGCGCGCCGTGCGCTCATCAGCATCAGGGTCATAGCCGTATCAGCAGTGGCATCCGTAACAGCGCCGGGCGTGTTGGTCACCGTGACACCGGCAGCACGGGCAGCAGCCACATCAATGTGGTTAAATCCGACACCAAAGTTCGCCAACACTTTACAGCGCGGTTGCGGCACATCCGCAAACACCTGTGCCGAGAATTGATCCCCCAAGGTGCACATGACACCGTCATATTCACGCAGGGCCGCGCGCATTTCCGCACCATCCAGCGGCGTGGTCAAATCCCGCCGCACGACCTCAAGGCCCTTTAGCGCAGGATAGACTTCATCCGGCAACACTCTGGCAATCAGTACTTTTTTCAATGCATTCGCCCTCCGATAGGTGTGTTTTGGTCCGGCCCGACCAGTACAATTGCGCCTTGTGCATCCGGCACGCCAAGCACCAGAAACTCCGACATAAACGGCCCGATCTGGCGCGCGGGGAAGTTCACAACTCCCATGACCTGTTTCCCGATCAGATTTTCCGGCGTGTAATGCACCGTCACTTGCGCAGAGGTTTTGCGCACGCCGATCTCATCGCCGAAATCCACCCAGATCTTGATGGCGGGTTTGCGCGCCTCCGGAAAGGCTTCGGCTTTCACAACAAGCCCGGTGCGAATGTCGACCTTCATAAAATCGTCAAAGGAAATCTCAGCCACGGGCAAGCTCCCGCGAGCGGTCTGCCGCTGCCGCAACCGCGCGGCGCATCAACGCTGGAAAGCCATGCTCAGCGTCCATTAGCACCTCAAGCGCCGCTTGTGTCGTCCCGTTCGGGCTGGTCACATTGATCCGCAGCTGTGCAGGGTCTTCGTCTGCCTGCATTGCCAGCGCCCCTGCGCCTGCTACGGTCGCACGGGCTAATTGCATCGCCATATCGGCAGGCAACCCCTGCTCGACACCCGCCGCCGCCAACGTCTCGATCATATGAAAGACATAGGCAGGGCCCGATCCACTCACCCCAGTGACCGCGTCAATCTGCGCTTCCTCGTCCAGCCGCACCACTTCACCCACAGCGGACAACAACAGCTCGGCCTCGTCCAGCCCCTGCGCGCCTGCGCGCGTATTGGCGACGATTGCCGTAATCCCTTGGGAAATCGCGGCCGGTGTGTTCGGCATCGCGCGCACAACAGGTGTATCCATGCCCAACGTCTGCTCGAAAAAACTGATCGTGGTGCCTGCCGCAACGCTGACAAACAGCGTCTTGCCATTGCCCATCTCGCGCAACGTCGGCAAGGCTTCGGCCATCATTTGCGGTTTGACCGCCACCAGCACAATCGCGGGAGCGGCCGGCAAATCCTGATTGAGGTGGACACCCGTGCTGCGCAGCCAGTCTGACGGATGCGGGTCCAGCACCCAGACCGAGCTCGCGGGCAAGCCGCCTGCCAGCCATCCCGCCAACATCGCCGAGCCCATCTTGCCGCAGCCCAGAAGCACCAGACCCTCAGCCGCTATGCGTGAATTTTTCATACCATCCCCCGTTTTGTTTGGGGGTTAGAGTTACGCGCGCCCGTAGGCCTCTGCAATGGCGACTTGCAGCGCGTCTTGGGGCGTACGGTCACCCCAGACAACAAGTTGCACTGCCGGATAATAGCGCTCGGCGCTCATCACGGCGGCACCGATCATGGTGTCGATCTGCTCGGGCGAGGCAACGTGACCACCCGACAGCACCAGCCCGTAGCGGTACACCATCATCTGCTGTTCGGCCCAATAGGTGAATGCACCCGCCCAGCAGCGGTCATTTACATCATTCAGCAATCCGTAAAGCGCGGGCAGCTTATCTGCGGGCGGCTCCATCTCGAAGGTACAGATCAGGCGCAGGGTCTCGTCATAGGCGGACCACGCCAGCGTAACCGCATAGGTGCGCCACTGGCCTTCAACTTCCATGGTGATTTGCTCATCCGAGATGCGGTCAAAATCCCATTCATGATGGGCCGCCAACGTCTCGACTATGTCGATCGGGTGAATATCGTCGTCCAGATACTGCTCGGACAGGGCCATTTCGCCACCTCATCTGTTATCCTCAAAGCGGTGGGGCTTGTAGCCGCCCCCTGACTTTGGGTGCTTACGCTATAGAACGCGGGTTTGCCTGTGCGTCCTACAATATATGGTGGCGGCACTGATAGGGTCTGGCAAGCCTTTTTCTGGGGATAACCCGAATCAGCGGGGGATAACTGCGTTTTCCTTGGGGATTTGGACTGTTTCCAGGTCGACCAAATGCAAAACGCCTCCGGCGATTGCCGGAAGCGTCCAGAATTCAGGGTCTGATTGGCCGCTTACTTTGCCTCAAGCGCATCAAGACGCGCCTTCAGCGCTTCATTTTCTTCGCGGGCTTTCTGCGCCATTGCGCGCACCGCATCGAATTCCTCGCGGGTGACAAAGTCACGGTCCGCCAGCCAGCGGTCCATCATGCCTTTCAGGGCATTCTCCGCCTCGTCCTTGGCCCCTTGCGCCACGCCCATAGCGTTGGTCATGATCTGGCTCAGGTCGTCAAAAATCTTGTTGCGGGTCTGCATCGGGTCTCTCCACTTGCTATGAGTGGTATATGGGGGCTGATGCGGCTCCATGCAAGGTTGACTTCCCCGCGCGGTCGCGCTCAATCACCGCATGCACGCACTCATCCCTTTCCCCGACATCTCGCCCGAGATTTTTTCAATCTCCCTCTTCGGCATGACATTTGCCCTGCGCTGGTATGCGCTGGCCTATATTGTCGGCATTCTGGCTGGCTGGCGCATGGTGCTGCGCGCGGCCAATACCCCGCGTTTGTGGCGCGATCAGACACCGGTGATGACGGCAAACCAGATCGAAGACCTGCTGACGTGGGTAATCCTTGGCGTGATCCTCGGCGGGCGGATGGGATATGTGCTGTTTTATCAGCCAGGTTTCTATCTGAGCAATCCATCGCAAATCCTGAAGGTTTGGGAGGGCGGCATGTCCTTCCATGGTGGCGCATTGGGTGTGATCATCGCGGCATTCCTCTATACGGGGCGCTACAACATCCCCCGCATCAGCGCTGGTGACCTTATTGCCCTTGGCATTGCGCCAGGCCTTTTGCTGGGCCGCATCGCGAATTTCATCAATGCAGAACTGTGGGGCCGCCCGACCGATCTACCTTGGGGGGTGGCCTTCCCGACGCAGGCTGCCCAAACCTGTACAGATGTTGTGGGCTTATGCGCGCGCCATCCCTCGCAACTCTATGAGGCAGCGCTTGAGGGCGTGATCCTTGGCGCGATCCTGCTCTGGCTGGTCTGGCGCCGCGATGCGTTCAAAATGCCCGGTATGGTTATGGGCACTTTCCTTGCAGGCTACGGCATCGCGCGGTTTGTGGTCGAGTTTGTCCGCCAACCGGATGCGCAATTTGTAACCGACGGCAATCCGCTGGGCCTTGCGTGGCAAATGGGCGGCTATGGCCTGACGATGGGGCAAATCCTGTGTCTGCCTATGATAGCCATCGGCCTGTTCTTTATTATCAGGGCACGGCGCGCTGCATGAGTTTGCGTGACATCCTGATATCACAGATCCACGCGCAAGGCCCGATGCGGCTGGATGACTATATGTCGACCTGCCTGCTGCATCCCCAGCACGGCTACTATACCACCCGCACACCGTTTGGTGCCGCAGGTGATTTTATTACCGCGCCAGAAATCAGCCAGATGTTCGGTGAATTGATCGGTCTGGCACTTGCGCAGGCATGGTTGGACCAAGGCGCACCGGCCCGCTTTACTCTGGCAGAGCTGGGGCCGGGTCGCGGCACTCTGATGGCCGATGCGCTGCGCGCCGGATCACGGGTTGCAGGCTTTCTGGAGGCAGCACAGATTACGCTGCTTGAGGCCTCCCCCGCCTTGCGTGCTGTTCAGGCACAGACGTTGACAGGCCACACGCCGAGGTGGATCGACAGCATTAGTGATCTTCCCGAGCAACCGACCTACCTTATCGCAAACGAGTTTTTTGATGCACTTCCCATCCGCCAGTTTGTCCGCGACGGTGCACGCTGGCGTGAACGGCAAGTCGGGGTTGAAGGCGACGCACTGGTGTTCGGCCTTGGCCCTGCCCAGCCACAGCCTGCCTTGGCCCACCGGCTGGAAGACACAAAAGATGGTGATCTGATAGAGGACTGCGCGGCAGCCGCTCCGATCCTCACCACGCTGTGCGCCCGTATTCAGGCGCACGGCGGCGCCGCACTTGTCTTTGACTACGGGGATTGGCGGACCTTGGGCGACACATTGCAGGCCGTGCAAAATCACGCGCCCGTTGATCCACTGGCAACCCCCGGCCATGCGGACCTGACGGCCCATGTTGATTTCGAAGCCCTATTGGATGCTGTCGCACCCTGCACCCCCAGTCGCATCACGCCGCAAGGTGTCTTTTTGGAGCGTCTCGGCATCACGGCACGGGCACAAGCGCTTGCCAAAACACTGGGCGGTCCCGCACTGGAGGCGCACATCACGGCACATCGCCGCTTGACGCACCCGCAGGAAATGGGAAACCTGTTCAAGACTTTCGGGATTGTCCCGGGAGGAGCCCCCATGTTGCCCGGATTGGAAATATGACCTTAGAGATTCTCACGTCAGATGCCTTGACCGTTAAGCACGGGTTCTTCACCCGCAAAGGCGGTGCGTCGTCGGGTGTCTTTGCAGGACTGAATTGTGGCCAAGGCTCTACCGACCAGTCCGAGATTGTAGCGATCAACCGTGGACGTGTGGCAAATGCCATGGGGGTAGCCGCGGATCATCTTCTGGGTGTGCATCAGGTCCACTCTGCGCTTGCCATCCCCGTTGACGGCCCGATGTCCGACAAACCCCGCGCCGATGCTTTGGTGACCAAAACCCCCGGCATCGCCCTGTCGGTCCTGAGTGCGGATTGCCAACCCGTCCTTTTTGCCGACCCAAAAGCAGGTGTGATCGGTGCGGCCCATGCCGGATGGCGCGGCGCATTGGACGGTGTGCTGCATGCAACTGTCGACGCGATGGAGGCCTTGGGCGCACAACGTGCCAACATCACTGCCGTCATCGGCCCCTCGATCAGCCAGCGTGCCTATGAGGTCGGGCCCGAGTTTATGGATAGTTTTATGGACGCAGACCCCGAGTTTGCGCGCTATTTCATCAACGGGACCGGTGACCGTATGATGTTTGACCTGCCCGGCTTTGGTTTGAACCGCTTGCGTGCCGCGGGTGTCGGCCATGCAGAATGGACCCGCCACTGCACCTTCTCCGATCCAGCCCGATTCTATTCCTATCGCCGCACCACCCACGCAAAAGAGGCCGACTATGGCCGGTTGATCGCCGCCATCACCCTGCGATCTGGGCGCAATTGAGGCGCCAGCAGCCACCGCCCTGCCCCATTTACGAAAGCCGGATAGGCGAAACAATCACCCCCACTGTTGCCAAATCACGCACAATCCGAGCGTTTCCTCATATTTTCCAAAATTTTCGACTGTTTGCCCAAAACCGGCCCGAATGCTCCGTCATATTCAGTCTCAAGCAAGGGCAACAGCCCGCAACAAGAATAGATACTGAGGACAGAGCCATGAAAACCAACGCACGCTTCATCAAGTCGATCACCAAAGCAGCCGCAGAGAATGACACTGTGATGCCTTGGGCCCGTGGTACCCGCCGCGCTGCATTTATCGCCAAGCGTCGCGCCGCCGAGGCACCCCAGCGCAAGAGCGCCTGAGCAAATCACTCCCTGATGGCAGGCCGCTACCTCCTCCCCTCGTAGGCCGCCATCCCCTCTGCCCCACCCAGCGTCGATTCGCCGGGTGGGTTTTTTTATTTCTGGACCGGAATGTGGCAACGCCTGCCGGAATTAGCGAAACAAAACAGCAAAAATCCTCTTAATTATCGCTCAATCTCGCGTAAATGTGCGTCAGGTTTTGACAATGCGGC
>Ga0210307_1390544_pt1 | contig 12583 bp, 12 predicted proteins | sample R1073metaT_FD_159690 | JGI IMG/M metagenome (GOLD analysis project Ga0210307, IMG submission 159690) | Metatranscriptome of estuarine water microbial communities from the Columbia River estuary, Oregon, United States - R1073 (Metagenome... | ecosystem: Environmental > Aquatic > Marine >...
CCACCCCGATGCGCCATTTGTGATCCGGATCAAGGCACCGGACAGCGGCCAGACCGTGATCCGCGACACGGTGCAAGGCGACGTGGTGATTGATAACGCGCAGTTGGACGACATGATCCTTCTCCGCTCCGACGGCTCCCCGGTCTATATGCTGGCCGTGGTGGTGGACGATCATGACATGGGCGTGACCCATGTGATCCGCGGCGACGACCACCTCAACAACGCCGCACGCCAGATGATGATTTATCACGGCATGGGCTGGGACGTACCGGTGTGGTCACATATCCCGCTGATCCACGGCAGCGACGGCAAAAAGCTGAGCAAACGCCACGGCGCATTAGGCGCGCAGGAATACCAGGGCATGGGCTATCCTGCCGCGGGGATGCGCAACTACCTTGCGCGTCTGGGCTGGAGCCACGGAGATGATGAATTTTTCAGCGATGCGCAGGCGAAAGAATGGTTCGACATCGACGGAATCCGCAAAAGCCCCGCACAGTTTGACCTCAAGAAGCTGGAAAATATTTGCGGCCAGCATATCGCCATCGCAGATGACGCTGCGTTGCGGCATGAAATACAGGGGTATTTGGGCGCCGCAGGCCTGCCTCTCCTGACAGAGGCACAGGCGGAAGGATTGGGGCGGGCAATGTACTGCCTCAAGGAACGGGCTAAAACACTCCCCGAACTACTTGAAAAGGGTCACTTTATTCTGGTTGATCGTCCGGTCGAGCCCGACGAGAAGGCATTGAAAAATCTCGATACGGTATCCCGTGGTATACTGGGAGAATTGACGCCGCATCTGCAAGATGTTAGCTGGGAACGGGAAACGCTGGAAGAGGCTCTGAACGGCTTTGCCGCCGCGAAAGAGACCAAGTTCGGCGCACTGGCCGGACCGTTACGCGCCGCGCTGTCTGGGCGCGCTGCAACGCCTTCGGTGTATGATATGATGCTGGTGCTGGGCCGCGATGAAACTTTGGCCCGCCTGAAAGATGCTGCAGCCTGAGACAGGAATAAATCTGTCCTTAAGGATGTTGCCGATAGATACAAAATGGATGTGCCGGCGTTGGCCGGTACAGACCCTCGGGTGATGTAGTGCACCCGAAGCAAACCTAGAAGGGGACACGCATGGCCGAGAGTACCAAATCCGCAACGTTGACTATTGGAGACAAGACCGTCGAGCTGCCGATGTTCACGCCGACATCCGGACCGGATGTGATCGACATTCGCAAACTCTATGCCCAGGCGGGCGTGTTCACATACGATCCCGGCTTTACGTCGACGGCGGCCTGCGACAGCACAATCACCTTTATCGACGGTGATGAAGGTATCCTGACACACCGTGGCTATGAAATCGGTGATCTTGCTGCGAAATCACACTACCTCGAAGTATGCTACCTGCTGCTCTACGGTGAACTGCCTACCCCTACGGTGCTTGAAAACTTCGAGACAACAATCACCCGCCACACAATGATCCACGAGCAGATGCACAACTTCTTCCGTGGTTTCCGCCGTGATGCACACCCGATGGCCACAATGGTGGGCGTTGTGGGCGCGATGTCTGCGTTTTATCACGACAGCACGGACATCAATGATGAGTATCAGCGCGAGGTGGCAACCCATCGCCTGATCGCCAAGATGCCGACGATTGCCGCGATGGCGTACAAATATTCGATCGGTCAGCCGTTTGTGTACCCGCGCAACGATCTGGATTACGCGTCAAACTTCCTGCACATGTGCTTCTCCGTTCCGGCAGAGACCTATACAGTTGACCCGATCCTGAGCCGCGCGATGGACCGTATCTTTATCCTGCATGCGGACCACGAGCAGAACGCGTCTACGTCTACAGTGCGTCTGGCCTCCTCCTCGGGTGCAAATCCGTTTGCTTGTATTGCTGCTGGCATTGCCTGCCTCTGGGGCCCTGCTCACGGCGGCGCCAATCAGGCCTGTCTGGAAATGCTCAAGGAAATCGGCACACCTGACCGCATTCCTGAATTTATCGCCCGCGCCAAAGACAAGAACGATCCCTTCCGCCTGATGGGCTTTGGTCACCGTGTCTACAAAAACTTCGATCCCCGTGCGACAGTGATGAAGCAATCTGCGGACGAAGTGCTGGAACTGATGGGTATCGATAACAACCCGATCCTGCAAGTTGCCAAAGAGCTGGAAAAGCAGGCGCTGGAAGATCCGTATTTCGCAGAGAAAAAGCTGTTTCCGAACGTGGACTTCTATTCGGGCATCATTCTGGAGGCGATGGGTTTCCCAACGTCGATGTTTACGCCGATCTTCGCCTTGGCACGGACAGTCGGCTGGATTTCCCAGTGGAAAGAGCAACTCAACGATCCACAGCTGAAAATTGGCCGGCCCCGCCAGCTGTATCAGGGTGAAGATATCCGCGCCTATGTGGATATCGAAAAGCGCTAACCCGCGCCAAGACCAAAATCATCCCCCCGTTTGCCGACGCGCAAGCGGGGGTTTTTCTTTGTCCCGGATTCAGTCGCAGCAGCCTTTCCCGGAGGCCTGACCAGCGTAGTTTCACTGCCGCGAATCGCAAGGCTGCCTTATTCTCGACATGATGCCCGCACACGGCCTAACCCTCTATTTCAAACGAAATGTGGTGATACTCCGCCCCAAAACGCAGTCGAAAACCTGCAAAAAGAGGCTAAAATGAGGCATTGTTTCGGTGAGGTGCACAATGGTTAACGAAACTTGACCCGTTGCCGGAACCCTGCGTAGGTCTTGGGTAACAACCACGCACAAGGGAATTTTTGCTATGTTGATGTTACTAGGACTTGCGCTGCCGCTGGCCATTTTGGGTTTTGGCTTGGGTGGTGGATCTGACGATGATGATTCAGTTGCTCTTGAAGGCACAGACGGCGCGGACACACTTGAAGGTGAAGAAGGCGCAGACTTCATCGACGGTCAGGCGGGCGACGATATCATGAATGGCCTTGCAGGCAACGATACGATCTTCGGCCGCGAAGGCGATGACGTTCTGGAAGGTGCCGACGGCGACGACATGCTGTGCTCCGGTGACGGCGACGATGTCGTCACAGGGAACGTGGGACAAGACCTGATTGAAGGTCAAGGCGGCGATGACTTCGTATCCGGCGACTATGGCTGGGACAACGTGCGCGGTGATGATGGCAATGATACGGTTATCGGCGGTCGCGGTAGCGATCTGGTTGCCGGTGGCGAAAGCGACGACGTTGTATTCGGTGGCATCATCGAAGGTGTGCCGCTCAGCCTCGACGAAATGGTTGCACTGCGTGACGGCGGCTCACTGGCCGATATCAATGGCGGCATCGATCTGCGTGATGACAGCCTTGGCAACACCGTAACCGGTGGCGGCGGTGATGACGATCTGATCATCGGTTCCGGCGACCTTGCAGGTGGTGGTGAAGGTCTGGATACATTCCACATCATGTCCGAGCAGAACGGCGATACCGAAGCTACAATTGCCAACTTCAACGCCAACGATGATGCAATCACTGTGATTGTAGAAGACACAGACGTTGAAGCAGGCATCACAGTGGCAGACGAAAACGGTGACTCCGTCATCCGCATGGGCGACACGGTTCTGGCCCGCGTGACAGGCGCTGCAGGCACAATCGACGCCTCTGACATTACGCTGATCTCGGAAAGCACCATTGCACAGATGTTGGATCCTAACGCTGCCGCAGCCTAACGATACCGACCAGGTTGGGCGGAGAAAATTCTGCCCAACCGCCCTGCGACAGTCAAACAGGAGCCCCTCTCATGGCACCCTCCCCCCATAATCTCGATAAACGATACGAATGGTCCCAAGCAAAAAGCCTGATGCCCCCGCAAGCACATTGCGAAAGAGGTCCTCAAGGCGCGCTTGTTCCCGATGCACAGGGCGATGTTGACCACATTGCAGTTGTTTATGACAAAGGCGAAACACCCCCTGAAATTACGATCAAACAGATTTCAGGCACGGTTCACACAGTTTTGGCAAACGGTATTGCTGTAGCAGTTGTGGCCCGTTCAAACGGCAAGGCACCCACCGTCTCGGACGTACTGCTGGTCGAGCGCCGCGTCAGCCCCTGAACTGGGATTGTACTGCACGATAGAAAAAGGCCGCGGCATCCATGATGTCGCGGCCTTTTTCTTTTCCACAGCGTGAACGGCGTCGCAGTTAGCGGCCTTCAAACTCGGCAGGTCGTTTTTGAGTAAAGGCCATAACGCCTTCTTTGAAGTCACGCGACTTGCCGCATTTGCCCTGTTCTTGGGCTTCAAGGGTCAGCTGATCCTCGAATGTATTTTCCCATGTCTCACGGATCACCTTCTTGGCAGCGGCGTAGGCAGCCGTTGGACCAGCGGCCAGATGTGCGGCCTTGGCACGCCAATGCGCGTGGAACTGGTGATCCTCTACGGCCTCCCAGATCATGCCCCAATCATCGGCTTGACGCGCGCTGATTTTGTCGGCGAACAAAGCAGCGCCCATCGCCTTGGCCATGCCCATCTGGCGCGGCATCGTGTAGGTGCCGCCAGCGTCCGGGATCAAACCAATGCGGGTGAAGGCCTGAAGGAAATATGCACTCTCGGTTGCAAAGACCACATCGGCGGCCAGTGCCAGATTGGCCCCTGCCCCCGCAGCAGGCCCGTTAACCGCCGCAATTGTGGGCACAGGGCAATTGACGATGGCGCGCAGCATCGGCGCATATTCATCACGCAAGGTCCGCTCCAGATCAATGGATGTGGCAGTCGCACGGTCCCCAAGGTCCTGCCCCGAACAAAAGGCCTTACCCGCCCCCGTGATCACCACCACGCGGGCCTCGCGTCCGCCGCGTGTCACCGCATGTGCGATCTCGGCACGCATCTGGGTGGTCAGTGCATTGTATTTATCCGCACGGTTCATCGTGACGACAGCCATGCCATCGTTCAACTCATAGGTGATCGTCTGATAGTCCATCGCGCCCTCGCTTTTTTCAATCTCAAGCGCGATGTTATCATACCCGCCGACACTCGCCAGCCGGACGGGACGTCATTTATTCAGGATATCGCGCAACTGTGCAGCCTCATCCGCACTCAAGCCTTCGTCTTGTGGGGCTTTGGCAGTACTGCGGCCCCGAACATAGGTTACACCGGCGGCCCCTGCCAGAAGCAGCATCAGCGGCCCTGCCCCCCAAAGGAGCCAGTTCGCCCCGCCGCGTGTCGGGTTCAGCAAGACATACTCGCCATAGCGCGCCACGATGTAATCCACCGCCTCAACGTCGCTGTCGCCCTCAACCAGCCGCTCACGGACCAAAATGCGCAGGTCTTTGGCCAGTGACGCGTTGCTCTCGTCGATGCTCTCGTTGCGACAGACCAGACAGCGCAAGCCTTTGGACAGCTCGCGTGCACGTTGTTCCAGCACGGGGTCGGACAGGATCTCGTCCGGCTCAACAGCGGCCAGCGGGGATGCCAGAAGCATGAAAATCAGGATCAGGCGTTTCATTCCGCAGGCACCGGCGTCTTGCCCGTTTTCCGTGCCGAAACCGCGACACGGAACCGCCGGTCCAGCAGACTGAACACCCCGCCAAGCGCCATCAACGCACAGCCCAGCCAAATCCAGTTGGTCATCACCTTGATGTAGGTGCGCACGGCCCAGCCGCCATTGTCCTGCTGGTCGCCAATCACAAGATACAGATCGCGCTTGGCGTTCTGGTGGATTGCCGCTTCGGTGGTTGGCATCTGGGCCACGGGGTAGAACCGTTTTTCGGGTGCAAGTGTCGCGATGAATTCGCCGTTTTGTAGCACGTCAATCACAGCGGTGGTCGCCACATAATTGGGACCATTGCTCTGCTCTACGCTGCGCAAGGTCATCTCGTAGCCATGAACCTCAAAGGGGACATCAATCTGTGCCACGCGGATGTCTTCAACGGTCCAGGCATAAATCCCTGCAACCCCCAGCATGGTGATCCCAAGGCCCGCATGGGCCGTCGCCTTGCCCCAATCCGCCCCCGGCAAACGGAACAGCCGGGCAATACGGTTTGGCCCGCGCCCTGTGCGATGTGCCAGATCGATAACAACACCCATCAGCATCCAAGCGCCAAGGAACATCCCGACAGGCCCGATCAGGCTGCGCCCTGTCTGCATCGACCACACAAGGCCACCCACGGCCACCGCCGCGATAAACGCATAGCGCAACGGATAAACCGCGCGGCGCAGGCTTGCCCGCTTCCACGGCATCGACGATCCGATCGGCAGAGCAATGCCCAACAGCACCATAAACGGCGTGAATGCTGCATCAAAGAACGGCGGCCCGACGCTGAGTTTGCGGTCAAAGAACATCTCGGCCAGCAGCGGCCACATAGTGCCCACAAAGACAACAAAGCATGCCACAGCCAGAAGCAGATTGTTCACCACCAGCGCGCTTTCACGGCTGGCAAGACCAAACACACCTTTGGCCTCCATCGCCCCTGCACGGAGGGTAAACAAGATCAGCGCCCCGCCCATAAAGAACGCCATGATGGCGAGGATAAAGACGCCCCGCTCGGGGTCATTTGCAAAGGCATGCACAGAGGTGAGCAAACCGGAGCGGACGATAAACGTCCCGATCAGCGAGAAACCGAAGGCAAGGATGGCCAGCAGGATGGTCCAGCTCTTCAGCGCTTCGCGCTTTTCCACGACAATGGCCGAGTGCAGCAGCGCTGCCGCCAGCAACCATGGCATAAAGCTTGCGTTTTCAACCGGATCCCAGAACCAGAAGCCGCCCCAACCCAATTCGTAATAAGCCCACCAAGAGCCAAGTGCGATGCCGATGGTCAGGAAAACCCACGCGGCAAGCGTCCATGGCCGCACCCAGCGGCCCCACGCCGCATCCACGCGGCCCTCGATCAGTGCCGCCACCGCAAAGCTGAACGCCATGCTGAGACCGACATACCCAAGGTAGAGGAACGGCGGGTGAAACGCCAAACCGGGGTCTTGCAACAGCGGGTTGAGGTCCTGGCCGTCAAACGGCGGCACAGCCATGCGAGAAAACGGATTTGAGGTCAGCAGGATAAACGCCATAAACGCAACACCGATAGAGGCCTGAACCCCCAACACCCGTGCACGCAAGCTGGCAGGCAGTTGCCCGCCGAACCATGCAGCCATCGCGCCAAACAGCGCCACAATCAGCACCCACAGCAGCATGGACCCCTCATGGTTACCCCATGTGCCGCTGATTTTGTAAATCATCGGCTTCATCGAATGGCTGTTTGCCACCACAACGGCGAGGCTGAAATCAGAGGTAACAAAGGCCCATGTGAGCGCCCCGAAGGACGCTGCAATCAGCACAAACTGCACCATCGCAGCCGGTTCGGCCACAGCCATCCAGCCCGGCCAACCTTTGGCTGCCCCCACCATAGGCACTATCATTTGAACAAGTGCGACTCCAAAGGCGAGCAACAGGGCGAAATGTCCGAGTTCTGTAATCATGTCGCCAATATAGCCAACCCGCGCAGCCGTTCCAATCACAATCAACCGCCCTGCGCGGAGTGGTCAAAGAGCCGCAGGCAGCTACCGCACAGACCGCCACGCCTCAAGCGCAGGATTATCATCCCCCCAGCGCCTGTGCCTCCAGCCGCACATCTGTCCCCGTATCGGCGGCCCCGACCGCATCCGCCCGCATCTGTCCGATCCTCTCGATATTCTCGAGCACCTGCGGCACATGTTTGATGGTGTTAACGATGCTGCGTTGGAAGTCTTGTGATTTCACCTGATGGCGGGCGCCGAAATAGAAGGACACGATAACGCCCAGCAGCCACCACAGCGGCTCTGGCACCAGTGCGATGCCTTGCATACGCTGGGCAAACCACAAAGGCGCCACCATCGCAGAGATAAACAAACCCAGAGTGCCCAAAGCCAACGCAGGACGCGGCAAGCGGTTCACCCCGTCCATAAACCGGTCAAAGCGGCCCGACGACGCTGTGCGGAACTCCTCGCTGTACTGCCCCATAGCCTGCTGTTGCGCGGCAGCACTGCGCACGGCACCCGTTTCGGCGTTCTCGCGGAAAACCTCGACGGTTTCGCGCACGACATTGCGATTACCGCCAAAAACAACGCCGAAATTACTTTCAATCAAACCCATTGCTGTGTCCTCGCTTTGAATTGCTCATGTGTCAGATGGTATTGCGGCGCGTTGAACTCCTCTGCCCGTTTGATCCAGCCGCCTTTGCCCCCCGCCCTTGTGCGCGCAAACTTGCGGCTGGCGGGGCGGCGGTCTGCGATACGGAAGTAATAATTGCGCCGTGCTATTCCGTAAGCATCTACCATCTCCTGAGGTGCAGCGTGAAAGGCCGCGCGCACTGCCGCAAGGCTCTGCGGTCCCAGCGCCCCGTCCACACTGACCGCATAGCCCATCTCGACCAACAATCGCTGAAGGATTTTCACCGCATTGCCACCGGCATTGACATACATATCAAAGACCGTGGCTTGCAGCCCGGCTGGAAGCTCGGCAATCAAGGGCCGGTTAAAGTAATGCTCTAGGAATATCTCGACCGCCTGGGTCCGCGTCAGCATCCGCACATCTGCGGATGTGATGCTACCGTCACGGTCCAGATCAAGACCCAGCCGCCGCAGGGTGTGGATTGTCACGCCAAAATTCGTAGCGCCACCCGGATCATCGGGATCGTTCACATAGCCGCCTTCGCGGTCCACAATTTCTTGCGCAATCTGTCTGACAGTGGTCATAGAGTCCCCCTAATACTAAGGGGAAATCTGGCATCAATTTGGTTAACGCTACCTGATCAGGGCGTGCGCTCCTAGGTGTCAGGCTCTTTGTAGACGCCTTGCGCTTTCAAAGCATCGACAACTTCCTTGGGCATATAGGTCTCGTCGTGGCGTGCCAGAATCTCGTTCGCTTCAAAGACGCCATTGATATAGCGGCCCGTGCCGACCATGCCTTCGTTTTCGCCGAACAAATCCGGCAAAACGCCGGCATAGACAACGGGCACACTTGCGCCGCCATCGGTCACGGAAAAGCTGATCTGTTCGCCCTGCCCGCGCTTTAGCGTGCCTTCCTCGACCAGTCCACCGATGCGGAACACCTCGCTGGGCGACGGCGGTTCCGCCATCACCTGACTGGGCGCGCGAAAGAAGTTGATCCCGTCGCGCATCCCGTAACCGATCAGCGCGGTTGACCCGATCAGCGCGACAACCGCCACGGCAATCAGCTGGATACGACGTTGCTTCTTAAGGCTTTTCATTGTGACCTCTCAGAGTTCATGGGAACAGCGGCGCCATCATTAGGCCCTCTGTCTCGTTCAGACCCAACATGAGGTTGGCATTCTGCAATGCCTGCCCCGACGATCCTTTGGTCAGGTTATCCAGTGCCGCCACCACAATGGCGCGCCCCTCGATCCGGTCACCCGTCACGCCGATATGGCAGAAGTTTGAGCCGCGGATGTGGCGCGTGGAAGGTGCTTCGCCAAAGGGCAGCACTTCGATAAACGGCTCGTCAGCGTAGGCCGTTTGCAAAGCCTTATGAATGGCTTGCGCGTCACCCTTAACATAGACAGTCGCCAGAATACCGCGATTGGCAGGCATCAGATGCGGCGTGAACTGCACCTTCACGGGCCGCCCCGCCAGCGCCGAGAACTCCTGATCGAACTCGCCCAAGTGGCGGTGTGTGCCGCCCAATGCATAGGCGTGATAGCCCTCGGACAGCTCTGCGTGCAGCAGGTTTTCTTTCAGTGCACGGCCAGCACCAGAAACGGCACATTTGAGGTCCAGAATGATATCGTCCAGATCAATCAGCCCTTCAGTGATCAACGGACGCAGTGCAAACTGCCCCGTCGCTGCGTTGCACCCTGTACCCGCAACCAGACGCGCGGATTTGATCTGTTCGCGGTAGAACTCGGTCAGGCCGTAAACTGCCTCCGCCTGCTGTTCCATCGCCGCATGGGGGTTTCCGTACCAGCGCTGGTATTCCTCCGGGTCACGCAGACGGAAGTCTGCTGACAGGTCCACGATTTTCAGGTCTTTGGGCAGCTTGGCAATCACCTCTTGCGAGGTTTTGTGCGGCAGCGCGCAAAAACACAGATCAATTTGCGTGAAATCAATCTCTTCCATCGCCACCAGATCAGGCAAATCCATGTGGCGCAGGTGTGGGAACACCGATGCCATGCTTTGCCCCGCCTTGGAGTTGCCACCCAAAGCCGTGATTTTCATCGACGGATGTCCGTCAATCAGGCGGATCAGCTCCGCGCCTGTGTAGCCGGAAGCACCAAGAATCGCGATATTATAGGTCATTTGTGTCGTCCAGAAATGAGGTAAGTCTACAGTAATACAGTGTTAAGCTGCGGTAAACGTGATCGGTCGTCGCAGGAACTGGGTTGCACGGTCGCTCACCCGCTTGGGGTCACCGGTGGTCAGGAAACCAGCCGTGCCTTTGCCGGCTTTGTCGGGGTGGCGCTGCAGGTAATCTGCTAGGCTGGCAGCAACCAGATCAGCCTGACTGAACACTGAAACATCAGCACCCAGCGCCTCCTGAAACGTGTCCTTCATCAGCGGATAATGCGTACAGCCCAGAATGGCAGCCTGCGGTTTGGGCATCTTGCGGCGCAGCGCATCTACATGGCTGCGCACCAGCGCCTCGGCCAGCATCATATCGCCGTCTTCAATGGCGTCGACGACCCCGCCGCAAGCCTGCGCCTCAACGTCCACACCAATGGCGCGAAACGCCAGTTCACGCTGGAACGCGCGGGTGGCTACAGTTGCAGGCGTGGCAAACAGCGCCACATGATTCACGGCCACTTCGCGGGGCGGTGAATTATCCCCCCACTGGCGTTCTGTCAGCGCCTCGATCAGCGGGACAAACACGCCCAACACTCGTTTGCCCTCGGGCACCCAGCCCTCCTGCATCCGCCGCAGCGCCGCCGCAGAGGCGGTATTGCACGCCAGAACAACCAGATCACATCCCGCATCAAACAGACGCTGGGTTGCTGCAACCGTGAGGTTGTAGATGTCATCGGGGGTGCGCACGCCGTAGGGTGCATTGGCACTATCCGCCAGATAGATAAACTCCTGATCCGGCAGCCGCGCTTGCACCGCGTCCCAGATCGTCAACCCGCCCAAACCACTGTCAAAAATGCCTACAGCCATACGCGCCTACCGGCGTTTATGCCGGTCCTCAAATTCATATCCCGCATCAAAGGATTTGAGCGGTTCTGGAGCAAGCTCATAAGTGGTCTTGCGCAGGAAATCCATCATCGCTTTTGCATCCCCTGCCATAGGGTCCAACACGTCGCGGCCAATCGGTGCGCCGATGGCTATCCGCACAGGTTTATCCACCCGCTTGCGGAACTCCTTGATCAACAGACCCAGCCGCAAAGTAGTGTGCAAGTGGCTGGCAATCTGGAACATCCGGCTGGTGTGGCCGTCAAAATAGACGGGCACCACCATCGCATCCGACTTGGCAATCATCCGCGCCGTAAAGCTGCGCCAGTTCGGGTCCATGGGCCGCGCAAAGGGGCTGGCTCCTGTGCTAACCGTCCCGCCCGGAAAGATACCAATCGCGCCACCCTGCCCCAGATACTGCAACGCCGTCCGCCGTGTGGCCAGATTAAGCGCAAGCGCCTGCTTGCTCTCGTCAAAGCTGATCGGCAAAAGGTGCTGCTCCAGCTTGGGAGCGTTGGAAAACACCGCATTGGCCATGATCCTGAAATCACCGCGGGTGCGCAACAGCAGGTGCCCCATCATAATCCCGTCCAAAATGCCGTAGGGATGGTTGGCGATCATGATCAGCGGTCCACTGCGCGGGATAGCCTCCATCGCCCCCCGCGCCACATCCAGCGTCAGACCATACCGTGCCACCATCACATCAAAGAAGTTGGCACCGCGCGCCAGATCACCTTCATAACCCTGTGCCCGTTTGATCAGTCCGATCCGACCTGTGGTATTTTCCATCAATCGCACAACAGCACGTCCACTACGCGAGTTGACCGCACTGGCATAGCTCAGATCGCGGACCGAAGGCGGGGGATGCATCATGACCATAGGTGTCTCCTTTGCATCCCCTTTATCGCGCCCGTGTAACAACTCTATGGCATTATTCGGCGGCGCGCGCAGACTGCGTGCCACCTGCATGGATCACGCCCAGCAGCTCTTCGCGCCGCTTGGCGGCTTTCGCCTCGCTGGCCTGTTTCACAGGACCAAAACCGCGGATTTGCAAGGGCAACGCGGCCAGCGCCACAATCGCGTCGCGGGTACTGTCGTTCAGTTTTGGCAGCACCGCACGCATGTCGCTCTCGTACTGGCGGATCAAGGCGCGCTCCATCTTGCGCTCGGCGGTATAGCCGAAGATGTCCAGCGGAGTGCCCCGCAGGCGTTTCAGCTTTGCCATCATACGCAAGGGCCGCTCCAGCCACGGACCAAATTCGCGCTTCAACGGCCGCCCGTTTGGACCCATTTTGGACAGCAACGGCGGGGCAAGGTTGAAGGACATTTTGAAATCCCCCTCAAACTCGGCCTGTGCCTTCTCGCGACTGCTCAGCAACAGGCGGGCCACTTCGTACTCGTCCTTATATGACAGCAGCTTGTGATAGCCTTCGGCCACCGCTTCGCGCACGGCCACGTCGCTGATCCCCTCCAGCATCTTGCC
>Ga0210307_1017266_pt1 | contig 12564 bp, 11 predicted proteins | sample R1073metaT_FD_159690 | JGI IMG/M metagenome (GOLD analysis project Ga0210307, IMG submission 159690) | Metatranscriptome of estuarine water microbial communities from the Columbia River estuary, Oregon, United States - R1073 (Metagenome... | ecosystem: Environmental > Aquatic > Marine >...
CGCAGATCATCGCCCAAAACCTCACCTGCCATCAGCGTGATTGTTGTGAGTTTGGTATCGGTTTGAGGATCGGTAACCAGCAAGGTTTGCATTCCGTCGGCAATCGCATCTTGCGGGATTGTTATACGGACGGCGTGGCCCGCCCCCGGCTCAAGTGCGGACACATCGACGTCGGGCACCAGATTTCCTTGATGGGTGACCATCAATTTCGGAAGCGTACCGGCTGGCGCGCCCGATAGTTTTCCTTCCCAAACGCCTTGACGCATTTTGGTTTTGGTCAACACAAGCTTGCTCATCATATCCTCCGCAGTCCGGCATGGGGACCAAAATCTGTCGTTAAATCTGGGCCCGTGGGCGACGCGAAAACGTGAGATCGCGCAGCACAATCTGGTTCATCTCTGGCCCTTCAAAGATCAGGTCGATCCATGCGCCTTCGACCCGGCGTTCATTCAAGCTGGAGTAGGCAAGATCAAATTCCACCATGGTCTGGTCTTGGGTCAGATCAATTTCACGCACAATTTGTTCCGTATTAGGCCCGTTTTTGATGTTGAGGCGGGCAAAAATCTCGATCTTCTTTTCCAGCTCCACAATCATATCCATACGGATCAAATGTGTGCGTTTCAGTCCTTCGACCCCACCAGCAGGTAGGTCGACAACCAGTGACAGTAACGAACCATCAAAACGGAAAACATCCATGCTTAGCCCGTAAGGGGCCAGATCCGCTTCGCGCAGGTTACGCAACTGGCGCAAGGTCAGCTCGGAGTATTCGCAATCGTGAAACAGCGTGACCTCGTTACCCAGCATCGCGCGGGTTTGTACGGCTGACAGGCCCAGGTTGGACAGCGGGCCGCGCCATAGTTCCGGCCGCCACGCCCAATCGGCGTTATGTGGTTTGGGCAAGCTGGTAGAGCCCTCCAGCGGAAGCGCCAACCGTTCATCAGCGATGTGAATCAACTGGTCCAGATGCGCCTTCAACTAGCGCGCGCGCAGGCGTTGGCGCCGCAGTCCGTTCAGGTCAGCAGATCGCGCCAAGCGCGCATTCCGCGCCCATTTTGCAATTGTCCGGCCATAAAAAGCCGTATCAAAAAGAGTTCCGCCAAGTTTGGCCATCATTACTGCCTTGCTGCTCTATGCATTGCTTGTGACGCATATCAGTGTCTGTTTTCTAAAGACCTGCGCATTTTGGTAAAGATGCCACGCTTGTGCAGTGTCGTGCAAGCGTCGTGATGTCTCAACCCGCTTTCGTCTTGCCTGTGGTCCGCTGGATCATTTCCCGCAGCAAATCGGCACCTTCGTCCGAAACAGCACGGCGGTCCTGCGGGCCATATAGAGCCGCCCCCATTGTATAGCCGCCGACCCGTGAAATAGAGCGCCAGTGATAGGGGGACAGATCAGGGGCCGGCGGTTTGCCTGTTGTTTTAAATACCACGCTCTGCCCATGTCTGCTGATGCTTTGGGGCTGGCCTAGCCCGGAGGCTGTTGTGATCTCCTGTGCGGTTGGCACTGGCGTGCCTTTGCCGCCGCGTGTGAAACTCACCGACAGCACGCCAACCGGCGCGCCAGAGCCACCAGTGGGGGCACCCAATGCGTCGCAGCGCGCCATCAAGGCAAAATTCTCGCTCAGGCTTTCGGGGTCAATGCAGTAGCCGGAAGGCGGAACCAGAGTCACCTTTCCTCGCATCATCAACGCTTGCCGCAGTGGGACAATCGGCAATGCAGCATCCGTGGGAGGGGCAAGCCCCGCCAGTAGCGCGCTGCCCGTTCCTGCGGCATCGCAAGCGCCCAGCATTGTAACAATGCCGAGCGCTGCAAGTGGCTTAGAGGTCCATGTAATCATGGCGCTCGACTTTGGCACCGGGATGCGTGACGGCGCCCAGATAGGTCGGGCCTACCAGCTGCGCATATTTCCAGAGGGCACCAGATGCGTAAAGCGTCTCGCGCGGGCCGGTCCATGCGGCTCTGCGCGTGGCAAAATCTTCATCCGTCAAATCAACCGAGATGGAGCCGGTAATAGCGTTCAGCGTGATCATATCCCCGTTCTTCAGCAGACCAATCGGGCCGCCCAATGCGGCTTCTGGCCCAACGTGACCTACGCAGAAACCGCGTGTCGCACCCGAGAAGCGGCCGTCGGTGATCAGCGCGACCTTCTTGCCCATGCCCTGACCGGACAGGGCTGCCGTGGTTGCCAGCATTTCACGCATGCCGGGACCACCGCGCGGGCCTTCGTTGCGGATCACAAACACATCGCCTTCGGAATAGGTGCGGTTTTGTACAGCTTCAAACGCATCCTGTTCGCATTCAAACACCAGCGCGGGGCCGGTGAAGACAATATCTTCGTCGCTCATGCCGGCGATTTTTACGATGGCACCTTCTGGCGCCAAGTTGCCTTTAAGGCCGACAACGCCGCCGGTTTTGCTGATCGGGTTGCTGATAGCGTGGATCACTTTGCCATCCGCTTCGCGCGCGATCTTGTCCAGCTCTTCACCCATGGAATAGCCTGTGACGGTCATGCAGTCCTCATGGATCAGGCCTGCCTTGCGCAGTTCGCGCATAACAACCGGCACACCGCCGGCTTCATAAAGGTCCTTGGCTACATAAGCGCCGCCAGGCTTCATATCGACAAAGTGGGGCGTGTCGCGGAAGATGTCGCAGACGTCTTCAAGGAAGAAATCAATACCTGCTTCATGTGCCATAGCGGGCAGGTGCAGACCCGCGTTGGTGGAGCCGCCTGTGCAAGCCACGATGCGCGCCGCGTTCTCGAACGCCTGACGTGTGCAGATGTCGCGCGCACGGATGTTCTTCTCAATCAGGTTCATAACGGCCTTGCCGGAGGCGATGGCGTATTCATCGCGGCTCTCGTAGGGCGCTGGCGCACCGGACGAGTTGGGCAGCGCAAGGCCAATGGCTTCGGAGACGCAAGCCATGGTGTTGGCGGTGAACTGGCCGCCACATGCGCCCGCAGACGGGCAGGCTACACGCTCAAGCACGTCCAGCGCGGCTTCGGACATTGTGCCGCCCTGCCAGTTGCCGACAGCCTCGAACATGTCCTGCACGGTCAAATCACGGTCCGCAAATCCCGCAGGCACATCCGCGCCTTTGGGCGCTTTGCCCGGCAGGATGGAGCCGCCGTACATGAACACGGACGGCACGTTGAGGCGGATCATCGCCATCATCATGCCTGGCAGAGACTTGTCACAACCGGCCAGACCCACAATCGCGTCATAGCAGTGGCCGCGCATTGTCAGCTCGACCGTGTCGGCAATCGCCTCGCGCGATGCCAGCGAGGACCGCATGCCCTCATGGCCCATCGCAATGCCGTCTGTGACGGTGATGGTGGTAAACTCGCGGGGCGTGCCCTGCTCGGCCTTAACGCCAATCTTGACCGACTGCGCTTGACGGTTCAGCGCAATGTTGCACGGTGCCGCTTCGTTCCAGCAGGTTGCAACGCCGACCAGCGGCTGATGGATTTCCTCTTCGGTCATGCCCATGGCATAATAGTACGAGCGGTGCGGCGCGCGTGCCGGCCCTTCGGTCACATGGCGGCTGGGCAGTTTGGATTTGTCAAAACGAGGGTTCTTGGTCATCGTGCGGCGCTCCTGAAGAATTCTTTCACAACGGCATAATAGCGCAAGGGCGCTGCTGCAAGCATTTGCACCGCGTGACACCCTTTGACGCAGGCAGCTGGTGCGTTCGGGCAATGGTGGTTTCCCCTACTTAAGCTGAATGTGCGGCTTTGGTAGGGTCAGATTTGTAGTGAGAAGGGTGTCCCGATTATGAGAAATTTTGCCAAACCGCTGTTTGCCTTTTGTCTTGCAGCAAGTGTCCTTGTGGGGTGTAGCGACGGCAATGGTGATTTCTTTTCAGGGCATCAGGCAGGCACAAGTGACCCCAAGGCGATCTCGGATATCGGGGATGTTCGCATTCGGGTTGCGCGGGTCATTACCGCGCGAAATTTCAAGATACCCAAAACCTATGCGTTTCATTTTTCATGGACACCCGAAGCCTACGCCAAAAGACAAGCCGCAAAAGGCCTGGCCCCGCATCGGAGCAGGATTGGGCACGTTATGAGAGGTTTTTGCTGCAAACCGGAATGAAACAGAAGGCAGCGGCAAAAATGGTCAAATATCAACGCAAACAGGCGAATCGTACCAAGTTCAAACCTGTAATTGGGAGCAACGGGCAGGTGGCGTTCTGCAACGATACATGGGGTGGAAAATACGGGTGCAGCATTGGCCTCGATCTCGGTAAAACGCAGCAACGGCGTCTTGCGCAATCGGTGCTGGACCAGACAGAGGCTGGGTGCAAGATCGGCACAATTGATCCAACGCAGTTGTCCGCCCTAAAACCAGGTATAAAATCAGCCAAGCTGAGTGTGGTGGCCACAATCGTCTGTTCAGGGTAAGGCGCGAGGCATTATGCCATGCCACATGGTACATCCGTTGTATTGCAAGGGGTTCGGCCCTAGGTTATGCGTATCTCCCCCGTAGAAAGCCCGCCCATGGACCGCACCCTGTACGCCTTTATCTGGAAGTACTCCAAGCGCGAGCAGTTGGTTCTGCTGGCTTTCACGGTGTTCACGTTTCCCTTTTTGTACGCGACGCTGGAACTGCCCAAGCGGATCATCAACGATGCCATCGGTGCGGAAAATCCGATGGTCAGCATTTTCGGATATGAGTTGAGCCAGATCCAGTTTCTGACTTTGCTGTGTTTGGGGTATCTGGCTGGGGTGTTGGCGAACGGGCTTTTGAAGATGCGGCTCAACACCATGAAAGGTGTTACCGCCGAGCGTCTGCTGCGCCGTTTTCGCTATAATCTGCTGTCGCGGATGATGCGTTTTCCCAAGCGGTATTTTCAGGATACGTCGCAGGGCGAACTGGTCAGCATGATCACCTCCGAGGCCGAGCCGATGGGCGATTTCCTGGCACAGCCGGTTTTTCAGGCCGGGCAGATGTTGATCATTGTGGTTTTTTTGTTCATGCAGTCGTTCTGGTTCGGGCTGGCCGGCGTCGCGCTGATCCCGTTGCAGGCCTATGTGTTTCCGATGTTGCAGCGTCAGATCAACCTGCTGAACAAGGACCGCATCAAAGAAGTTCGCCTGCTCTCTTCCGAGATTGGCGAGACGGCGGCGGGCATTACTGATCTGCGCACAAACGGCGGCTGGCGGTTCCGGCTGGCGGGCTTCACGGAACGTTTGGGCCGCCTGTTTGAAATTCGGTTCAAGATCTACCAAAAGAAATTCTTTATGAAGTTCCTCAATAACTTCATCACACAACTGACGCCGTTTTTCTTCTATCTTGTCGGCGGCATTCTGGCCATTCAGGGCCAGATCACTGTGGGGGCGCTGGTTGCGGCCCTTGCGGCGTACAAGGACCTGAGCAATCCGTGGAAAGAGCTGCTGGATTATTACAACCAAACGCAGGATATGACCTTGCGCTGGGAGGTTGTGACCGACCGGTTCCATCCGGCAGGGATCATGGACGAGGCGCTGTTCACGGGCACACCAGAAGACATTCCGCACCTCACCGGCGGTATCGAAATCCGCAACGTATCGCTGCGAAGTGAAAGTGGTAACACGGTGCTGGACGATCTGACGCTGGAAATCCCGAAGGGGGCACAGGTTGCGATCAAGACGTCCTCCGTTTCCGAGCGCCGCGCGATTGCCGAGCTGTTGACCCGTGAGGTGGTCCCGTGAGGTGGTCCCGACGCGCGGCAGTTTGCACATGGGCGGGCACGATATATCCACCTTGCATCAGGCAGTCATTGCCGCGCGCATCGGTTATGTCGAGGCGCACCCCTATCTGTTTCACGGCACCATCGGGGACAACCTGTTGATGTCGCTTCGCACCTCGCCCAAGACGGTGCTTTGGGATCCGGACCGTCGTGACAGGGCAGGGATCGAGGCGCGCCGATCGGGCAATAGTCTTGATAGTCTGCGGGCCGATTGGCTTGACCCTGCACTGGCGGGTCTGGACAGCCCTGATGACGTGAATGACTGGTGGTTCGAGTTAAGCCGCGTCCTGAATACGGACGAAGGGATCATTCGCGGAATCCTCGGCACACGGATTGATGTCGAGAAACATGGTGATCTTGCGGGCGCAGTCGTTGGGCTGCGGGATGAGGTCTTTGCAGCGCTGAAAGAGCGGAACTTGGACCGTGCAATTCACCGCTTTGATCCTGAAAAATTCAATCCGACCATCCCGTTGGGCAGTAACCTTTTGTTTGCATCGCCCCGACGCGACATCACTCAGCAGGGTATGGTCAAGGAAAAGACCTTTATCGCAATGATTGCTGAAAACGGTCTGGCCGAGCAGGGGATCGCGATTTCCCAGACGCTGGTCGAGACATTGCACCAGACCTTTGGCATGGACGGGATCAACCACCCGCTGTTTACTGCGCTGAACATCGAAGAAGGGCTCTACGAGCAGCTGGTCGATATTGCCGGCCGCCGCCGGAGCGGGGGTGACGGTGCGCTGAGCGAAGACGAGTTTGCCCTTCTGCTGACTGTGCCCTTTGCCTTCACCGCCGAGCAGATCGGCCCCGCTTTCCCAGAAAGCTTCAAGGAGGCAATTCTGGCGATCCGTCGCACCCGCGGCGCGGATTTGCGCGCGCTGGCCGACGACATCTTCATTCCCGTGACGCCCGAAAATTATTTTCCCCGTCTCACGCTGCTGGAAAACCTGATTTATGGTCGTGTCTCTGCCATCGCGGGATTGCAAGCTGATCTGGTGATGGATGTTGTGTCGGATGTTTTGCGGACCCATAATTTGAGGGCGCAGGTGGCGACCAATGTGTTCGACCTTCCGACGTCGATCGGTGGCACCAACTTGCCTCAGTCCATTCATGAACGCGCGGCCTTTACCCGTGCGGCAATCAAGCGGCCGGATGTGTTTATTTTTGATCAGGCGCTGGCAGGCAGTGATCTGGCCCGTACCCGCGCCCGTCTGCGTGATCTGATGCCAGACACGATCCAGATATTTCTGGAAGACAACTTTGACGCGCCAGAGAGTTACGACATGTTTGTCGAGATCAGTCATGGACGTATAGACGGGGTAGACAGCACAGAGCGCCCCGATAGCAACAGCACCATCTCCGATGATCTGCGCCGCAAGCTTACTTTGATCCAGCGCAGTGAATTGTTCGGCGGCCTACAGCCCCGCGCACAGCGCCTGCTGGCCTTTGCCGCACAGTGGTATGAAGCGCCTGCAGGTGAAGTGATTTTCAACAGTGGAGAGCCGCCGGATGCGACCTATCTGTGCCTCTCTGGCAAGGCCGAGCTAACATACCGCGATCATAACAACGAAGCGCAGCACATCTCGACGGTTGAGCCGGGGCGGGTGATTGGCGATCTGGCCGTCATTGTGCGTGAACCACGGCAGATGACTCTGAAAGCATTGGAGGACACAAGCTTCCTGCGCTTTGGGGCAGAACAATATCGTTCTGTTATCGAAAACGACAAAGCCGTGTTGCTGAGCCTTCTGAGAACTGTTGCAGGGCACCTCACGGGTGCGGCTGAAGTGATCCGTGACGCACAAATCGAAATCCCGCGCGATGCGCCAAAGGACCCAAAATGACCCGTTTCCTGCCTGACTACCGGGCCCATATCATTCACACCACTGTTGCCGGGCCGCGCTCGGAAATTTGGCGGTTGCTTCTGGGCATCGCGGTCATGGTGGGCGTTTATGTGTTGTTTGCGATGTTCTATCAGCAGGCCATATTCGAGCTGGCCCGCTACCGCCCCACCTTTGAGGAGGAGCTGCTTGCAGGCAGTACGCCCCTTGCCATGTACGTCCTGCTGGCCAGCTTTGGTCTGTTTACACTCAGCGTTTTCGGCGTTGTGAAGGTCCTGCATAAACGTGACGCGCTAAGCGTGCTGGGCCCGCTGATTCTGGCAGTGCCCCAGTTCTTCCGCGTGATCCTTGTATTGGCGATTGTCTGCTTGGCCCTGATGGTGTTGCCGCCCTACGACATGGGGGGACCACCGGTGCCCAATATGGGTCTCGGACTGTGGACCGTCCTTTTGCCGCTGTCTCTGATTGCTGTGTTCATTCAAATCAGCGCCGAGGAAGTGTTTTTCCGGGGGTATCTACAACAGCAACTGGGCGCACGGTTCCGCTCCCCGCTGGTTTGGATGGGCATTCCGTCAGTTCTGTTTGCAATTGGCCACTACCAACCCGCCGAGGCGGGCGAAAATGCGGTGATTATCGTGGTTTGGGCTGGCCTTTTTGGCGTGTTGATGGCCGACCTCACAGCGCGCGCAGGCAGCATTGGCCCCGCGTTGGCGGTGCATTTCGTAAATAACGTTACGGCATTGCTGATTACGTCACTGCCTGACGCGCTGGGCGGCCTTGCCCTGTGGCATACGCCCTTCGGGATGGAGGATGCCGAGCAGTTGCGCGCGTGGTTGCCTGTTGATTTCGCCATGATGATTGTCAGCTGGCTGGCCGCACGGCTGGCCTTGCGGCGCTGATTGCAATTTCCTTCCCAGCCCCCTATTTGAGTGTCAAACGTAACGTAACGAGGCGCCGCCATGAACTGGATCAACAACTACGTCCGGCCCCGGATCAACTCGATCTTTTCGCGCCGCGAGACGCCCGAGAACCTTTGGACCAAATGCGATGAATGCGGCACCATGCTGTTCCACCGCGAGGTCAGCGATAACCTGAACGTTTGCACCAACTGCAACCACCACATGCACATCACGCCGCGCCACCGTTTTGGCGCGCTGTTTGACGGCGGTGTATTCAGCGAAGTGAAAGTTCCGGCACCCACCGTGGACCCGCTTCAGTTCCGCGATCAAAAGAAATACCCCGACCGCTTGCGCGCTGCCCAAAAGCAGACCGAAGAAGCAGAGGCGATGTTGGTCGCGACTGGTGATATGGGCCGAACCCCCATTGTGGCCTGCGCGCAGGACTTCAGCTTTATGGCGGGTTCCATGGGCATGTATGTTGGCAATGCGATCATCGCGGCAGCAGAAGAGGCGGTAAAGCTCAAGCGTCCGCTGATCTTGTTCTCCGCCGCTGGCGGTGCGCGCATGCAAGAAGGTATCCTGAGCCTGATGCAAATGCCGCGTACAACTGTCGCCGTGCAGATGCTCAAAGAAGCAAATCTGCCGTATATCGTTGTGCTGACCCATCCGACCACAGGCGGTGTTACAGCCAGCTATGCCATGCTGGGCGATATCCATATCGCCGAGCCTAACGCGCTGATCTGTTTTGCAGGCCCCCGTGTGATCGAGCAAACCATCCGTGAGAAATTGCCCGAAGGCTTCCAGCGCGCGGAATACCTGCTGGACCATGGCATGCTGGACCGTGTGACATCCCGCACAGAAATGCGCGACGAGTTGATTACAATTGTCCGGATGTTGATGGGGCTTCCCCCTGCCGTGAAGGCGGATCTCCCGCCGCCTGCCGATGTCCCGCACGGGCTGTCTACGCCGGAAGCAGCAGTGCAGGCGCCTGTCGGGACCAAGAAATAAGTGAGGCCTCGGGGGCGGTGCTGCCGCCTGCCGTGTTGATAGGATACCGCCCGCATGACTGCTCCTACGTCTGATCTCATCCTAGAGCGGATGATGGCACTGCACCCCAAGATCATTGATCTGACGTTGGACCGTATGCTGCGTTTGTTGGCCGCATTGGGCAACCCGCAGGACAAATTACCTCCCGTGATCCATATCGCGGGCACCAATGGCAAAGGCTCGACCCAAGCGATGATCCGCGCGGGACTGGAGGCGGCAGGCAAGACAGTGCATGCTTACACCTCGCCGCATCTGGCCCGCTTTCACGAGCGTATCCGCCTGGCCGGTGAGCTGATTTCAGAAGACGCCCTGACGGCTGTGCTGGACGAATGCTACGCCGCCAACGGTGGCGAGAATATCACCTACTTCGAGATCACCACTTGCGCGGCCCTGCTGGCCTTTTCGCGCACGCCTGCGGATTACACCCTGCTTGAGGTTGGCCTTGGCGGGCGTCTGGATGCCACCAATGTCATCACCAACCCCGCTGCGACGGTGATCACTCCCGTTGATCTGGACCACCAACAATATCTTGGCGAAACCTTGCCCGAAATCGCAGGCGAGAAGGCAGGCATTATCAAACGCCGCGTGCCTTGCATCGTGGGGCCGCAGCAGGAGGACGGGCTGGCGGTAATCGAGGCCGTTGCCGCACGCAACATGGCACCGCTGAGCGTTTATGGTCAGCACTGGCATGCAAGTCGTGAGGCGGGTCGCATGATCTATCAGGATGAACAGGGCTTGCTGGATCTGCCCTTGCCGATTCTGCCCGGCCTGCATCAGGTGCAGAATGCTGGTGGTGCTATCGCTACTCTGCGGGCGCTGGGCTTTGATGCTGCTGCCTGTGAGGGTGCTGTGACAAATGCGCAATGGCCCGCCCGGATGCAGCGTCTGAAAACCGGACCTCTTGTCAAAGCGGCAGGTCAGGCAGAGTTGTGGCTGGACGGTGGACACAACCCCGCGGCAGGTGTCGCACTTGCCACGGTGTTGGATGAGTTGCCAAAAGTGCCCACATATCTGATTTGCGGCATGCTCAACACCAAGGACATCAAGGGCTATCTGCGCCCGCTGGCCCCCCATGTGACCGCGCTGCATGCGGTGTCCATTCCGGGTGAGGCCGCAACCCTTCCCGCCGCGACAACGGCGCAAGCGGCACAGGCTGTCGGGATGACCGCAGCCGAGGCGCCCGATGTGGCAACTGCATTGCAGAGCATTATCGGGCAAGACCCGCAGGCGCGCGTGCTGATTTGTGGATCGTTGTATCTTGCGGGCAACATCTTGCGGTCCAACGGGTAATCCACACCAGATACGGCAGCCGATTGATTGACCTCTCTGAGCGCGCCTTTTAGGCAATTGGCAACACCGGACGGCGTATATCTGTGCGCCTAACCGCAAAGCCCGAGGACTGAGCATGGATTCGAAAGACAACAAGCGGCAGCCTGCTGGCATGCCGAAATCCCCCGCTTCTAAATCCGTCATTGCGCGCCAGCTAGTCGCGAGCGCTGTTGCTGTGGGTATTCTGGGTCTCGGCGCATGGAGTTTGCTTGGGCAAAAAGCACCCTATCACCCCGACTACTCTGACGATGTAACCCGTGGTGATCCGTCCGGTCTGACCACGGTTTCCGGCGGCAACTAGGATTTACCCCAGTCCTCGCTTTGCATCTCCCGCAGGCGGGAGGCTGTACGCTCGAACTCGAACGTGCCTTCACCTTCCAGATACAACATTTCCGGTTTCGCCGCCGCAGAACAGATCAGCCTCACGCGCGCCTCGTAGAGCGCATCAATTAGCGTGACAAAGCGCTTCGCCTCGTTGAAGTTTGTCCGCCCTAGGCTGGGGATATCGTCCAGCATCAAAACCTTGACCGCCTCGGCCAGCGCCAGATAGTCGGCAGGGCCTAGCGGCTGACCGCAAAGAGCGTGGAATTTCGCACGGCCCACACCATTGCGGAACCGCGGGATCACAACATCACGGCCTTTGACGCGCAATGTCAGCGGGCCGGCCTCACCCCCCGTCAAATCCTGCCAGACTTCATCCATTTGCGCGCGGCTTTCGGCATTCACGGGCGTGAAGTAGACCGGACTGCCCGATAGCCGGTCCTGCCGGTAATCTGTGGGGCTGGCCAATTCATGCACAACCATCTTCTCTTTGATCAGCTCGATGAACGGCACAAACAGGTTCCGGTTCAGCCCGTGTTTGTACAAATCATCGGGCACACGGTTTGAGGTGGTGATGACCACAACCCCATCCGCAAACAGGGCCTGAAACAGGCGGCCCACAATCATCGCGTCAGTAATGTCGGTGATCTGCATCTCGTCAAAGGCCAACAGGCGGACCGAGCTGCTGACTGCCTTGGCGACGGGTGCAATCGCATCATCCACACCGGTTTTACGGGCCTCATGCATCGCTGCATGGATTTCCTGCATAAAGGCATGAAAATGCACGCGCCGCGCAGGGATATCCCCCAGATTATTGGCAAACATGTCCATCAACATGGACTTACCACGTCCAACACCCCCCCATAGGTACAGCCCCATTGGCGGCTCTGGCGCCTTGCGGAAAAGGCCCTTCTTGACCGGCCGCATCAACGCGTCGCGGATGCGGTCAAATTCGGGCATGACGGCTTTTTGCGCAGGGTCAGGCCGCAGGGTGCCGTCGGCGATCATCTGGTCGTAAAGGGTGCTGATGCTGGTCATGGGAAACTTCCTAGCGACAAGCGCTGCGGTTGGAAAGTGTGTGCATACAATCGCCTGATTGACGAAGCCCGCCATGCTGCGCAATCTGCCCCGATTGAATTGGAGCATCCGTTTTGGAAAAGTCACCCCTGTTTTCGCCTGTATTGATCGTCGGTTGCGTCATAATCATGGTCAGCTTTGCGATCCGCGCCTCCTTTGGTGTGTTCCAGATCCCGATCGCGGACGAGTTCGGCTGGCTGCGAACCGAGTTCTCATTGGCCATCGCTATCCAGAACCTCGCGTGGGGCATAGGCCAGCCGATCTTTGGCGCGATGGCCGAGAAAATCGGAGACCGCAAAGCGATCATTCTGGGTGCTGTTGTC
>Ga0210307_1115390_pt1 | contig 12535 bp, 20 predicted proteins | sample R1073metaT_FD_159690 | JGI IMG/M metagenome (GOLD analysis project Ga0210307, IMG submission 159690) | Metatranscriptome of estuarine water microbial communities from the Columbia River estuary, Oregon, United States - R1073 (Metagenome... | ecosystem: Environmental > Aquatic > Marine >...
AGCTTTTAGAAGATAAGAATGTACGGATCAAATGACGGCGGAATGCCTCAGAGCCGTGAGGGTGGTTCCAGAGCTGGTAAGTACACTTGGACTTGACATCATCGTTTTCTACAGGCTTAATGCTGCAAAAGCAGGCCCCAGCCTCAACCATTCCTCGCTTCAACCCACATGGGTACCAGCCTCCACCCCAGGAGAGAAAGCAGGAAGATACCGGGTCACCAATGAAGAAGACCTTCGGTGTCGTCAAGAAGAGACAAGACCAGGAGGAAACAGTTGACTTCTCCAAGTTCAACATCGAGGACCTCCTCATTGATTTGAATGTGGAATTCAGAAACCCATCAAAAGCCCCTGGTGGCTGGTTACCACTCGAGGCCTTTGACAACAAAGAGCTTGACTCCAGAGCCCCTAAAGACTGGATGATCATCAAGAGAGACAAGAAGAAGACAAAGGATGGCGAAGCTGCTGCCACTACTGAAAATGACGGCAACCCAAGAAAAACAGAGATCGGCGCCCAAGGTCTCTGGCGCGACAGAGATGGCCTCTGCTTTTGGAGAAAGCTGAAGATCCAGAAGTACCTTCTTACTTCCGAGAGGTATGAAGGATACTGGGAGAATACCAAAGAGAAGTGCAGACTCCACAGAATCTTCATTCTTTTCGATGAGGAAGATCCAAGAGAGTTCGCCAAAAGATTCAAAGTGGCTTTCGACACCAGAGTCATGGCTGACTCCCTTTTGAAGTACAACTTCTACATTGAAAACATGCCAACTCACCAAATTCCCGAAATTGATAATGAGGAAGTCAACAGAATCCTCAGTATGACCCAGAACACCAAGCAGCTGAGAGGCAAGAGCTCGTCAGACACCACAACCCTCTTGAGTGAGGTCAACTTCGAGTTCGCAAAGACTCTGAACAAAATAATCTTCGATAAGCACTTGAAGAGCAATGGGCCAAATCTCATTTCTGGGCCCCTCGTGCTCCCAGAGGAGAAGCCAAAGGAAGAGGCACCATACTTCGGTATGATCACCATCCCACCTCACAATTTCCCAGAGCAGTTCTCCAATTTCTGTTTTAACTCAATCTTGAACAAGGACCAATCGATCAGAGCTATGCAAGAGATCAGAAAGGAGTGCAATGATGTGTTGATGAAAGACATCTACAACCCCAACATCACCAAGTCAATGAGAGTGACCGAGTTCAAGCAAATCCAGAAGTCTTCAACCAGCCAGATTTCATACTACTTGAAAGAGACCTGGGTGAACAAGATCAAGGACATCATCAAGACTCACTTCGCCGAGGATCCTCTCCAGTCCTAGCAAATGGGCAGACCATGGTACAGCCTCAACGAGACGTCTAGAGAGTCCTACGAGATGGGCAAGCTCAAGAAGTTCTTGCAGCAGAGCAAATTTGTCATGTAGGATACCCTCCAGTACATGACCGAGAAGTCAGTGAAAAGATTCGTTGCTGCCATCTGTGATTTTGTCCCTCTCTCGTGTGAGGTTCATGATTCATTCAACGTTACCAACACATACTACACTGAGGAACAAATCAAAGAGCTTGGAGCTCCAAAAGAAAAGATTCCTCTATTTCACATCGATTTGACCGTTGGTGAGGACAAGAGACCAAAGTACAGCACCTCAGCCAAAGAGGTTGTCTCATCAATTCTTGCCATCTTCGATGCTGGTATCAAGTCTCTGCAAGAAATCACTCAAGTTGAGCAGAAGCTCTTGCCACATCTTTTCAAGTAAAACGCCAAGATGTTCCTCAAAGCCACTGTGAGACCAGATTACAGACCCGAGGATCCAAATCCAGACGACAAAAGAGAGCTCCCTGACGAGAACACATGGGTTTTCGATGAGTATGATAAACTGAGAGGTGTCGTTACCACTATCATTGAGCCTCTTGATCAATACGTGAAGACTTACGATAGATTCGCCAAGGAGTACGAGTTCGACCCAGACACAGAGATGACTCAATACGAGGACCCAGAGAATTGGCCAGACGTAGACACCCTCAGAGCAAGCATTATTTTCCATCAAAATGAGGAGAAAAGATTGCAAGGAGAGATCCCAGAGGAAATCATCTGCTCAGTCTTCAAGATCAGCACCAAGGTCATCAGAGACATGCTCGCGGCCAAGCACGCAAAGATTGCTCAAGCCCAAATTGAGCTGATTGCTAAGATTGCCAAAGCTACTTCCAACAAGATTATTGAAGAATTCGAGAAGTCAAGCATCAAAGTGGAGAGTGTTCCTAAAAACATCGAGGAGCTCTCTGCTATCAGAGACTACATGAACAACCTTCCAAAAGAGTTGGAGAAGAAGTAGAATGACATCAAAAATTGCATGAACATCTACGAGACTTTGGACCAATTCCAGCATAAATTCGATGACGAAGAGGAGTACGACAAAATGTGGAGAGTCTATGGCGCTCCACAGGAAACTGTTCAAAGAATCGAGAAGCAGCAGGGATTCCTCGAGAAGGAGAAAGAAAAGTTCATCAAGCAGATGGAGAACAACAAAAAGGATTTCAATGTGCAGATTACTGAGCTAGAAAACCTTTCCTCTACTTTCAAGCAGTACACTGATGCCGAGGCCTTCGAAGAAGTGGCTCAAATGGCCAAGAACATAAAGTAAAGGATCGATGATGCCAACGAGTATGCCAAGATGATCAACAACAGAGAGGGCTTGGTCGAGTACGAGGACATTGCTGACTACAGCTCAATTCAAGCAATGCAAAAAGAGTTCAAGCCATACTATGATCTCTGGACAGTCGTCGAAACTTGGAAAAAGAGTCATGCCTCCTGGCTTAATGACCCATTCGATGAAATCGATGCCCAGCAAGTTGAAGACTGCGTCGACAACTCGGCTAAGGTCATGGCTCAAGTACTCAGATACTTCAGAGACAAAGAGCTTCCCGACATCCTAAAGATTGCCGAGGGCGTCAGAGTCCAGGTCGAGGAGTTTAAGCCTCAAGTCCCTGTTGTTGTTGCCCTGAGAACCGAGGGTATGAAAGACAGGCATTGGGAGATGCTCTCGTAGAAGATTGGTTTTGAGCTGAAGCCATACGAGGGATTCACCTTTGCCAAATGCATGGAGATGAATCTTATTGAGCACACCGAGGCTATAGTCGACGTCGGCGAAAGATCCGGCAAAGAATACAATATCGAGACGAGCATGGCCAAAATGAAAGCGGACTGGGCATCAGTCGAATTCGGATTGAAGCCGTTCAAGAGCACCGGCACATCGACTGTCACAGGCTTTGATGAGGCCATGATGATGCTAGATGAGCACATCGTCCTCACTCAAACAATGCAATTCTCGCCCTTCAAAAAACCATTTGAGGCTGAGATCGAAGAATGGAACTCCACACTACTCTACGTTTCAGAGTGTATCGATGAGTGGATGAAGTGCCAAGGAGCGTGGATGTATCTCCAACCAATTTTTGATTCTCCTGATATCGTTAGACAGCTTCCCTCTGAAAACAAGAAATTCAAGAGTGTCGATAAAATTTGGAAGAACTGCATCAATGAATGCGTAAAAGACCCAAACGTACTCGCTGCTTGCGCCCAGGAGAAAGGGCTCCTGGAGCAATTCCAGCAATCAAACAGAAACCTGGAAATCGTACAGAGAGGCCTGAGAGACTATCTAGAGTCGAAGAGATCTGTGTTCGCTCGTTTCTATTTCCTCTCCAATGATGACTTGCTGGAGATCCTCTCCCAAACCAAAGAGGTGGAGAATGTGAGACCTCACTTGAGAAAAGTATTTGAAAATCTCATGGATGTCACATTCAAGCCAGACAAGACAATTGTAGCCATGTTCTCGGGAGAGAAAGAGGAGATTCAATTTTTCGCTCCTGTTGATCCAAAAGATAAGGGGGTAGAATTTTGGATGGGAGAGCTAGAAGATATGATGTTCACCTCCATCAGACACGTTCTGAAGTACTCCGTCGACGACTACCTTGTGGCTAAAAGAACAGACTGGGCTGTTACCCATCCTGGTCAGTGCGTCCTGAATGGATCACAGGTTCATTGGACCAGAGAGGTAGAAGAAGCCATCACGGGCAACGCCCTCGCTGATTACTTAGCAGCTCTTCAAAATCAGCTGCTAGAGACTGTAGAAAAAGTAAGAGGTAAATAGACAAAGCTTCAATCTATTACTCTCGGAGCTTTGATCACAATTGATGTGCACGCAAAGGATGTTATCAAGGACCTTGTGACCCTCAAAATCGACGATGTCAACGCATTCGAGTGGATCTCTCAGCTGAGATACTACTGGGAGGGCAAGGATTGCAGAGTTAAGTGCATCCAAACAGACTTCCCCTATGGTTATGAGTACCTTGGCAACACCTTCAGACTGGTCATCACTCCCCTCACAGATAAGTGCTACATGACCCTGATGGGAGCCCTTAAACTCAACTTGGGTGGAGCACCAGCCGGACCAGCAGGAACAGGTAAGACGGAGACGACAAAAGATCTCGCCAAAGCCCTTGCCAAGCAATGCGTCGTGTTCAACTGCTCAGACGGTATGGACTATATCATGATCGGTAAATTCTTCAAGGGACTCGCCGCCTCTGGAGCTTGGGCCTGTTTCGATGAGTTCAATAGAATCAACGTAGAGGTGCTCTCCGTCGTCGCCCAGCAACTCCAACAGCTTTTCGATGCTAAAGCTAGAAACCTCGAGGAGATCGTGTTCGAGGAGTCAAACATTAGGATGAAGGCCACTTTCTGCGCCTTCATTACTATGAATCCTGGTTATGCAGGAAGATCAGAGCTGCCAGACAATCTTAAGGCTTTGTTCAGGCCAGTGGCTATGATGGTGCCAGACTACACTCTAATCGCCATGATCTCTCTTTACTCATTCGGTTATGCCACTGCTGGTATCCTCTCCAAAAAGATGGTGACTACTTTTAGGCTCAACTCCGAGCAGCTGTCCTTCTAGTTCCATTATGACTACGGAATGAGAGCTGTAAAGTCCGTCATCAACGCAGCAGGTCTCTTGAAAAGAGCGGATCCTGACATGAACGAGAGTCAATTGGTTCTAAGAGCCCTCAGAGACGTAAATGTGCCCAAGTTCTTGAAAGATGATATCCCACTGTTTGAAAACATTATCTCGGACTTGTTCCCAGGAGTTGAGAGGCCAAACATTGATTATGGCGCGCTCATGGTGCAAATGAAGGAGAGTTCCCTCGCTCTTAACAAACAACCAGTGCAGGCCTTCTTGGACAAAATCATTCAATTGTATGATACCATTCAAGTTAGACATGGTCTCATGATTGTCGGCCCAACTGGAGGTGGTAAATCGTCAAATTACAAAACCTTGGCTCATGCTATGACCGCTATCAGACACCTGGAGCAGTTTGAGAAGGTAAACTATCACATTATCAACCCAAAATCAATCCTCTAAGGGCAGTTGTACGGTGATTTTGATCCCCAGACTACTGAGTGGCAAGATGGAGTTCTGGCCAAAATCATCCAAGATTGCGCCAAGGATGAGAGTCCTGAGAAACACTGGGTAATGTTTGATGGACCAGTCGATGCTATTTGGATTGAGAACATGAACACTGTGCTCGATGACAACAAAAAAGCTGTGCTTGAATTCAGGTTAGATCATTACGCTCACTGACAGAATGACCATGATGTTCGAGGTAGACGATTTGTCCTACGCATCTCCAGCCACAGTTTCAAGATGTGGTATGGTCTACATGGAGCCAGGTGCCCTAGGGAGTGAGCCTCTCATCAAGTCTTGGCTGAACACTGTCCCTGAGTCATTCAAGCTCAGGAAGGCCTTGATTCCAACACTTGAGGCTTTGTTCACAAAATATCTTCACATTATGCTTAAATACACGAGAAAGAACTGCCCAGAGCCCGACGGTTCCGTGGACAACAATCTCGTGCAGAGCATGTTCAGGATTCTGGATTGCTACTTCGCTCCCTATATCGAATCCGAAGTAACAAAAGTGACAGCGGAAGATATCGAGGACCTCGAAGCATCCATCGAATAGCTCTTCGTGTTCGCTTTAGTCTGGTCAGTAGGAGGTACCTCCACTCTCGAGGGCAGAGAGAAGTTCAACTCAAAGCTCAAGACGCTTCTTAACCCCAAACTTGAATATCCCGAGGACATGTCGGTGTACGATTGCTGCTGGGATAAGGCTAAGAAGGCGTGGGTCAAGTGGACCGACACAGTCGAAGAATACTTTGTTGACAACAAGTTGGGCTACGGAGAGATTGTGGTGCCCACCTTTGACTCCATCAGGATGCAATACCTCAAGAAAATGCTGATCATGAACAAATGCCACGTCCTCTGCCCCGGGCCAACAGGTACCGGCAAGACTGTGAACATTCAAATCATGTTGGCTACTCAGATGCCAGAGGAGTATCAATACATCCCGATCACTTTCTCTGCCCAGACCTCAGCAAATCAGACTCAAGAAGCGCTTGATGAGAAGTTTGAAAAGCGCAGAAAAGGTGTTTATGGCCCACCAACTGGCAAGAGATTTGTCATTTTCGTAGATGATCTCAACATGCCCAAGAAAGAGACATACGGTGCCTAACCACCAATCGAGATTTTGAGATAATGGATGGATCACCAAGGTTGGTATGATAGAACTCAGAAAGAAAAGCCATTCATGAAAATTGAGGACATCATTTTCATTTCAGCCATGGGACCTCCAGGTGGTGGTAGAAGTGCTATCTCACAAAGAATGAAGAGACACTTCAACATGCTGGCTTACCCACATCTTGCCAAAGAATCCATCACAATGATTTTCAACAAAATTTTGAAAGCTTTCGTTGGACACTTCTCTGAGGCAATCGGGAAAGTTGTTGAGTAAGTGGTCGATTCAACCCACGTTGTATTCAAAGCTGTGGCGGAGAATCTTAAACCGACCCCAAGCAAATCTCACTACACATTCAACTTGAGAGATATCTCGAAAATTGTCCAAGGAGTTTGCTCAGGTGATCAAAAGTAGACCCAACAACCAGTTGAGTTGATGAGAATTTGGATTCACGAAAATCAGAGAGTATTCGGTGATCGTATGATCACTACAGATAAGGACATCCTCCTTGGATTTTTGTTGACAGAGGCCGAAAAACTTGGACTCAAGAAAGAGCAAATCTTCAATGTTGAGAGAATCATCTTTGGTGATTACATGGCGGGAATCGACGGAGAAAACAGACCATATGTACAGGTCGACGATATTCCATTAATGCTCACCAAAATTGACGAATTCTTGGAAGATTTCAACTCTGGTAGCAAGCACCCGATGAAGTTGGTGATGTTCTTGGACGCTTGCGACCACACCAGTAGAATTTGCAGAGTTCTTAGACAACCACAGGGAAATGCCCTACTTTTAGGAGTGGGTGGATCAGGTCGTCAATCCCTGAGTAAGTTGGCCACATTCATGAGCAACTATAAGCTCTATCAAATCGAGGTCGTAAAGGGATACAGCATGACAAATTGGAGAGACAATCTTAAGTTCTGCTTGATGCAAGCAGGTGTCGAAGCCAAGATCACCACGTTCCTGTTTGTGGATACCCAAATCATCAACGAGCAGATGCTGGAAGATATCAACAACGTGCTCAACTCCGGAGACATTCCCTAACTCTACAAGAACGAGGACCTCGAGGGCATTTTCACTGTGGGTAAGCAAGAGTGCCAAAAGAAAGGTCTCGCACTAAACAAAATGAACATGTTCAGTCAGTACTTGGGAAGAGTCAAATCCAACCTCCACTGCGTGTTGGCGATGTCCCCCCTGGGAGAGATTTTCAGACAACGCCTGTTGAAATTCCCATCACTCGTAAACTGCTGCACAATCGACCAGTTCACCAACTGGCCCGAAGAGGCTCTCCTGAGTGTGGGCAAAGGCTCTTTTGCCGATGCCTCCGAAATCGATCTGCGAGACGACAAGGATGGCTGCATCGAGATGTTCAAGAACATCCATTAGAGCGTCGAGGACATGGCAGTGCGGTTCTTGGACGAGCTCAGGAGGCAGTGCTACGTCACTCCAACATCATACCTCGAGCTGCTTAGCACTTACAAGAAGACATTTAAGGAGAGGACTAAATAAGTCGGAGATGCAAAGACCAGACTCGAAAGAGGTCTTAATGTGCTCGCAGGAGCAGCAGTTGAGGTCGCAAAGCTTCAGAAGACCCTTCAGGACAGTCAACCTGAGCTTGAGAGGACACAGAAGCAAGTGGCTGAGACCAAAATCGTCATCACCAGAGAAAACGAGGACGCTCAAGAGGTGAAAAAGGTTGTCATGGTAGAAGAGGCGGAGGCATCTACCCAAGCCGCTGAGGTAAAGTCTATCAAAGACAGCGCTGATGCGGAGTTAGCTGTGGCACTCCCAGCCTTGGAGGACGCTGTCAAGAAGGTCAAGAACATCAATGTAAATGATTTCTATGAGCTTAAGGCTATCCAGGCACCAGGCCCATCCATCGTCAAAATGTTCGAGGTTGTGGCCTACATGTTCAAGGCACCCAAACCAAAGAAGCCAACTGATGAGAAAAAGAAAGCTGTCGATCCAGATGGTTACTTCGAGTACGCCAAGAAAGAGCTTCTCTCCAATCCAAAGCAGTTCTTGAACTAGCTCATCGAGTATGATAAAGATCACATAGCCGACGCACTTGTTCTCAAAGTGAAGCCTCTCATGGAGTTGGAGTCTCTGCAAGAAGCAAAAGTCAAAAGTGCCTCAGGAGCGCTCGTGGCTGTCAGAATTTGGGTACTGGCAATGATCACTTATCACGAGGTGCTCAAAATTGTAAACCCAAAGAGAGAAATCGCCGCTCAAATGACAGCAAAACTTGAGGTCGTCATGTCCAACCTGAATGAGAAGAGGGCAAAGGTTAAAGCCATCGACGACAAATTGGCAAAGCTCTAGGCCGAGCAAGATGCTCTCGAGGCCAAATCCAAAGCTCTCAATGACGAAATCGAAGAGTGCGGTAAAAAACTGGTCAGAGCCGAAAAAATGATCGGTGGTCTCGCAGGAGAGAAGGAGAGATGGACCAATATCGTGGCAGAGCTGACTATCCAGGCTGAGTACGTTACTGGTGACTCCCTTGTTGCGTCAGGAGCCTTATCCTACTCCGGATCCTTTACATCCGTGTACAGGGAGGCCTTGGAAGAGGGCTGGAGGAAGGCCATCAAGGAGCAGGGTATCAAGGTCACTGAAAACATCACAATGAGTAAGGTTTTGGGAGACGAGGTCACTATCCGACAGTGGGGTATCGCTGGCTTGCCATCTGATAAGCTCTCGGTCGAGAATGGTATCATCATGTTCAAGTCGAGAAGGTGGCCACTCATGATTGATCCTTAGACTCAGGCAAACAAGTTCATCAAGAACTTGGGTAAAAACGTCGAGACAGGCCTGGATGTCTTCAAGCAATCAGAGTCCAACCTTCTGAGAAACCTGGAGCTCGCAATTCAATTCGGAAAATGGGTCCTCCTGGAAAACGTTGGTGAGGAGCTAGATCCAGCCCTCGAGCCTATCCTGTTGCAGCAGAAAGTCAAGCAAGGTAGTGGATTCGTGATCAAACTCGGAGATAAATCCATCTCATATAACGAGACCTTCAAATTCTTCTTGACGACCACCTTGCCGAACCCCCACTACAGTCCAGAGACTTAGGTCAAGATCAGTTTGCTCAACTTCGCCATCACCCAGTTCGGTCTCGAGGAGCAGATGCTCAATCAGCTGGTCAAGCTTGAGTTCCCCGCTCTCTAGGCGCAGAAGGATGAAATTGTGGAGAGCAACGCCAAAAACGCTAAGGTCACCTACGACCTAGAGAACAAGATTTTGCATACTCTCTCGGCAGCTAGCGAGATCATGGAACTTTTAGCAGACGATAACCTGATCGACATATTGGCCGAGTCCAAGGAGGTCTCCGATGAAATCGCCGAGCAGACTAAGATTTCTGCAGTTGCAGAGAAGCAGATTGACGAAACCAGAGAGCGATTCAGGACTGTCGCCTTCAGAGCATCGATCCTATTCTTCTGTATCGTCGATCTCGCAAATATTGATCCGATGTACTAGTACTCACTGCAGTGGTTCCAGAGACTGTTCGCAGCAGGTGTCAAAAACTCCACACCTGACGACGACCAAGACGTGCGTATCACCAATCTCAAGAACTACTTCACCCTGTCTCTGTATCAAAACGTTTGCAGATCTCTCTTTGAGGCCCACAAACTTCTGTTCTCGTTCTTGCTCTGCACCAAGATCTTGTTCGGAGAGAACGCCATCGACATGGAGGAGTGGAGATTCTTCCTTGCCGGCCCAAGTGGCTCCATCGAGCAAAAACCCAATCCAACCGACTGGCTCGACGATCTAGAGTGGGGCCAAGTCTATGAGCAGCTCTACTGCATGAGCCAACTGGAGGCGTTCAAAGGAATAGATAGCTACTTCATAGAATTCCACAAGAAGTTCAAGAAAATATTCGACGCCTCGGAGGCGCACGAGGAAAAGTTGCCTGGCGAGTGGAACGACAGACTCAACAGCTTCCAAAAAATGATAGTGCTCAAATCTATCAGAGGTGATAAGATCACACTGGCCATCCAAAACTTCATTATCGAGAAGATCGGCAAGGCTTTCGTCGACCCACCAACTTTCAATCTGGGCGCCTGCTACGCTGACTCCTCGAACATTTCACCCTTGATTTTCGTCCTCTCCCCTGGATCCGACCCCATCGCTGACTTCAAGAAGTTCGCTGAGGAGTCCGACATGCTGGCTCGCATAGATCTCGTCTCCTTGGGCCAAGGCTAGGCTCCAAAGGCCGAGAAAGCCATAGAAAGAGCAAGAGCCACCGGTGGATGGGCCCTGCTGTAGAATTGCCATCTCTCAGTCTCCTGGATGCCGAGACTTGAAGCCATCGTTGAGCAGCTCACAGAGTCGAACCATCCTGATTTTAGGATTTGGCTCACCTCCATGCCCAGTCCCTAGTTCCCCGTGAGTGTCTTGCAGACATCGGTCAAAATGACGATGGAGCCCCCAACTGGTCTGAGATCCAACTTGCTGAGAACCTACGCGAATCTCGACAACAGGCAGCTTAACGATTGCGCAAAGCCTGAACAGTACAAGCAGCTCCTGTTCGCTTTCTCGTTCTTCCACGCTATCGTATAGGACAGAAGGAAGTTCGGCCCTATCGGTTGGAACATCCCCTACTCGTTCACCTTCGAGGATTTCGATGTCTGCAGGAAGCAACTCAAGAACTTCTTGGACGATTATGACCAGATCCCGTACAAAGTCCTGAACTACCTCGGCGCTGAGGTCAACTACGGAGGCAGAGTCACCGATGACAAGGACATCAGGCTCATTAAGTGCATCTTGGCGCGTTTCGTCGAGCCAGGGACAGTCACGGTGGGTTTCGCCTTCTCAGATAGCGGCCACTACAAGACCCTCGAGGGAGGCTCACAAGATGACTACCTCAAATACATCGATCAACTGCCCCTGGTGCCGCATCCAGAGGCCTTCGGTCTGCACGAGAATGCCGAGATCACCACCAATCAGAGCAACACTAGATTGATTCTCGAGAGCGTCCTCTCCGTCCAGCCCAGAAGCTCAGCCGGAGCCGGCAAGTCTAGGGAGTCGGTCATCTCTGAACTCGCGAAGGGCATCGAGGAGCAAACACCAATGCCGTTTGACTACGACGACGTGATGGAGAAGTACCCAACAGTGTATAACGAGTCGATGAATACAGTGCTGGCCCAGGAGGTTATCCGTTACAACAAGCTTCTCAAAATCATGATAAAGATGCTTGCAGACGTACAGAAGGCTTTGGTCGGAGAAATTGTTATGAGTGAGGAGCTTGATGATATGGCTAATTCTCTCTACGTCAATCAGGTCCCAGGAGCTTTCTCCCATGTTGGACCACTCTCTTTGAAGCCTCTTGCTTCTTGGATTGTTGACTTAAACCAGAGAATTGCTTTCATCTAGAAATGGATTAACGAGGGCAACCCTCCAGCTTACTGGCTCTCTGGATTCTTCTTCCCATAGGCTTTCTTCACAGGAGCTATGCAGAACTTTGCTAGAAAGCACATCGTTGCTATTGATGAACTCGACATGGAGTTCAAGATCTATGACGAGATCGAGCCTGCAGATGTGACCGAGAAGCCAGAGGATGGAGTGTTCTGTTTCGGAATGTTCTTCGAGGGAGCAAGGTGGAACAAGACAATCCACATGATTGATGAGTCCAAGCCCAAGTAACTTTATAGTGAGCTTCCATTGATCTGGTACGTTCCTAAGAGAAACAGAGAGGTGCCAACATCAGGTATTTACATGTGCCCAGTGTACAAGGTGCTCTCAAGAACCGGAACTCTTTCAACCACAGGTCATTCAACCAACTTCGTTCAATTCATCGAGCTTCCTTCCAAGGAGGATTAAGCTAAGTGGGTAAGAGGAGGTGTCGCCGCCTTCTTGGCACTCAGATACTGAAAAAGCAAGTTGATAACCTTTTATATTATTTACAGGATAATGCAGAAAATATTATAATTAGGCAGTGAATAAATATAATAAATATTGTTCTAATATTTGGGGTTTTGGGGTTTTGGGG
>Ga0210307_1350169_pt1 | contig 12494 bp, 18 predicted proteins | sample R1073metaT_FD_159690 | JGI IMG/M metagenome (GOLD analysis project Ga0210307, IMG submission 159690) | Metatranscriptome of estuarine water microbial communities from the Columbia River estuary, Oregon, United States - R1073 (Metagenome... | ecosystem: Environmental > Aquatic > Marine >...
CTGGAATCTGATCGTCAACGATCGCTTCGTCCCTGTTGTATCGAGCACCGTCCAAGAAGAATCCGTGTACGTACACACCGTCTTCAGGTCCCTCGTCAATTTCGTCGATTGACTCTGCCTCGAGCACCGCGAAGGAGAACTGAAGCTTATCAATGGGGATTCTGTAGTGACGCGAGTGGGTCTACAAAACACCAGTCATGAAGCCCTGTGGGAAGAATAATCCAGAAATCCAGTATGATCTGGGGCATCCGTTCACCAGCCAATCGTCCATGAAGACGACACGCGCTTGCAAGTCAATATACCAGGAGGCTAGAGGCTTCAGTGATGGGTAGGCAACCTTGGCCCAATTGGCTGGGACTTGACCGTTCTAGATCGAAAGGTACATGTTGTCGAGCACTTCTGACATTACAATGAAACCGTGGATGGCTTTCTCGAGATCATTAAGTGAATTGCGCATCACATTAAGCATCCTGTTGAATTTCTCCATCTCTTGCACCAACACGGTTGTGAGGGAAGGTAGCAGACCGTTTGTAGTCTTGAATTGCTCTTTCTTACCGTTCTCGCGGTCAAGGACCTCTGGCAGGTCATCAAGCAGAGCCTTCACCTTGGCCAACACAATCTGATCGGGGGTCATTCCGCCAAGACCAGTTGCAACTCTTGATTGGATGGAAAGCACTGTCGCAACCGTGTTATCGGACTCTTGCTTTTGATAGCTGATGTTTGCGTTCTCATGGAGACCGAACACTTCAGGACCATCCTGAATTGGCAGGGAGTCGATGTAATCCTTGTAACTCTGGAGGTTACCGAAGGCAGGCGCGTAGTAGTTGCCACTGTCAGAGTAAGTGTAACCATCCTCCAAGTTCTCAAGACAGTAGTACTTCTGAAGGGTCACCAGCAGACAGCGACGATCGTTATCGTCTGTGACACGACCACCGTAATTGATGTGACCAGTCACGTAGACGAGGGCATCCCATGGGATCTCTTCCTGATCGTCGAGGAAAAGCTTCAACATGACGAGTGAGGTCTCGAGATCAGAGTCGTTAAACTCGTAAAGAATGTTCCAGCCGAGGGGACCGAACTTACGTCTTTCTTAAAGCACGGCATGGAAGAAGGACAGACCAAAGATAAGCTTGCGCCACTCTTTCGACTTCTTGCAATCGTCAAGGTATTCGTCCGACATTTCCATGAAACCTCTCTTCAAATTGGCCTTGATACCTCTTGGGGGCTCAGTAGTCAACTTGACACCGTTCTACAGGACTGATACGGGGAAGTAAGGTGCAGGCATCGAGGTTAGGAAAAGTCTGAATTCGGGGTCGAAGTCCTTGCGTTCCTGGAAGTTGTTGACTTTCAATTCGAGATCAGGCATCCAGGTTTCAGCCAAGTGACAGTTCTGTAACATAACCCAGTCTCCTTCTTTGATTGCGTTCTCAATCAATTTATCAGCCTTTTCACCCTGACCTTGACCAAGGGAAATGGTCCAGAGTTTTTCTCCGTAACCCTTCGCCTGAGCAAACTTGAGGAGCGTCTGAGTTGGATCCGCACCAGTGGACAGAATGAAGATCAGGGGAGTTCTTGCATCAGTGTCGGCGTAGACGACTTCCATAGTGGCAGAATTCGATTCAACGTAGTATTTACCCATGTTCGCCAGAACGTAGAGCTGGAATGCGAAAGCAATCTTTTCGGGCCGGAAAGCCTTGAGGACAATCAGCTTCTCGAAGTCAGACAGTTTCTCCTGCCAGTCGAGAGGCAGAGGGTCAATGTGAGGGTTTTCACAGGTGGCCCACTCAGTCCACACAGCTTCGTTGTCTTTGAAAGACTCAGTCAAGCCTGCGTAAACCTCAGGATCAACAACTTCAGCAGAGTAAACGAGGTCGGCAGCCAAATCGGACAAGACGGTTTTGGGAAGTGGGTTTGGTGGTTGCTTCTTAGCATCATTCTCCGAGATGGTAGCTGTGCCTCTGAGGAGCAAGTTCCAGCTGACGGGTTTAATCTTGCCTGTGTTACGATCAATGCTTGTGCAGATCAGGAACGAGAAAATAAGCTTATCACGTTCGAAGAGACCTCTCGAAATATTGGTGAAGATCAGCTGGGTGATCACTGTGATTAAACTCTTGAGCCGGTCCTCAAAAGTGTCACCAGGTGGCGATGCATCAATAGCTTTGTTGAAGAGGGTCTTGACGAACTGGAGTGAGTTCTGGTACATGTCATTGATACGGGCCATGTCAGCGATGACAAAGTACAAAATGGAGCCGCGGATAGCAACTGGCTTGTATCCCAGTCTGGTCTCATTGATTGATTGTTCAACGATGGTAGCCTCGGCAATACGCTGATTAATTTCAGTAGAGGTGATCTTTGACTCATCAAGCACATTGATGAGCGTGTCTTCGTCAAGAATCTGTTCCTCAGTCGACTCAGTCAACATCTTAAGAATAGTGTTCTCGATGTTCTTGAGGGTCTTCTTGTCGGCGGCCATCTGGATAACGATCTTATCTCTTTGAGCCTCAACTTCGGGCTTCTCTTTGATGACGACATCACCGAGCAACTGTTCTTCGAGACCTTCGAAGGTGACAGTGAAGTTGATAAGAGTGACCTTGATACAGACTTCTGGGGGGTAGTGAGGGTTGGGAAGTTTGGTCGTCATGAATAGTCTGAAGTTATCGTCGTAGTCTTGGGTCGCTTCACCTAGTTTGATCTGCTTGATGCCACCATCTCCCATGAATTCAGAGTGCATCAGGATAGGGTCAAGACCGGGGTCAATGTTCTCCATTACATCTTCAATCAAGATGGGGTTGCCGTTGTTGACAGCAGCTGAGACTTCTCTAAGGAAAGTCAAGCTTCCGAACTTAAGAAGGCTCATGTTCTCCTTCTTGTTCATGTTCTTGATCCACTTGTTGGCCTACTGCTGAGGGTCAATGCAAAGACCCCATCTTTCAGCACTGGTGGTCAAGATACCATTCTCAGCTGAAGTTTGATCAGTGGGAAGACCATCGATGCACCAGCCACGAATAGTGACGGGATCACCCATAACCTTAACCAGGTTGAAGATGCCGGAGCAGGGAATCTACTTCTCTGCGCAAGTTTAGTTCCAACTATCTGTCAGAATTTTTCTGTAGACACCAGTAAAGGCACCGAAATAAGAGATGCAAGCGCACGAGAGGAAAACGTTACCGACCAGCTCGTAAATGTCTTGATCAAGATTCTCAACGGTTTCCTTCCATCTAACGGCTTCATCGGCAAGCAAGACGACCAGCTTTTCAGCACGACCCATGCGAGCTTGGTCACGATTCATTCTGAATTCGAGCTCATCCTTTTCGGACTGAAGTCTATTAGCGTTGGCAACGAGAGCAGCGACGTTCTCCTTGACAACGCGAAGTTCATCAAGCTTCTTTTGGAGGACTGCCATGCTATCCTTGAGTTTGGCGTCCATCTCTGCAGCCATAATCTTCTTGGGGATGATATTCTTGTTGACTTCCTGGTACTAGATAAGAGCTTTCGACCAGCTGCAAAGTTTTCCGGCGGGTACAGACTTTCCTGAAACAACATCAGGTGAGTAATCAGGCTTGGAGAACCAAGTCTTTTTGATCTTTGAGACGAGAGCCTCTGACATTGATGTAACATCGAAGCTCTGTACACTCTTAATGAATGCACCTGGATCTCTGATTTCGTTACGGATGGCATCCCACTTGATATCCTTTTTGCCCAACATGGTCAACACACAACCCATGACCATCTCAACAGCTGGGGGAGGATTGTTCAGAGCCTTGAGTTCAACAATAGCGTTCTTGTCAAGCGAGTCCACAATTCTCTTGGCGTTGTCCAGGATAGGTAGGGCTTTAGCAAGCTCAGAATCAGCTTCATCTTTGATGACTTTGGTTTCGGCGGCTGACTTCTCAACGATTTCTTTTTCAGCGGAAACAACTCTGTCTTTCTCATCAGCCAAAGTCTTATCCTTGTTTACTTAGGTAAGGGTGATTGCCAGCTCTTCGTTAGCTTTGGCAAGTTCAGGCAACATAGCCGTAATCGTGACTCTTAGGTCAGCGATGGAGGCATTAGTTTTCTTAAGAGTAGTGAGACCGTTGGCCAGTCTGTTTCTGTTGGCGTTAATCTCGGTTCTCTTCTTGCCAAGGGTGTTTAAGTAGAGGCCAATCAAGTCCAGGTAAGACTTGGGAGTTGTGTACACTCTACGTCTCAACTCGTTGTAGAACTTATCGGCAACTTCTTCGACACTGGTGTGAATGATCATGCACATCTCTGCGAGGTTGTTGCGCACTTCTTCCGAAGGTAGTTCCAGGTTCTTGAGGAATGCACGAGACACGTACAGGAGCGCCTCTTCGGGCCAGCGACTGAACCAGTCGAGGGTGCAACAATTGACCAATGAAGGGAATTTACGGCAGCGCACTCTAAGGTCGTCTCCGACGGGCGACATACACAGACAAATGTGGAGGTATTCTCTCACTCTGTCGATGAAGAGAGCATTGCATTGATCAACAGTCTCGACCTTCTTTGAGTCAGTGATCACTTCACGCAACTCGTTGTTCATTCTGTCCTTGTCTTCAGACTGCATCAAGTTGGGGATCTCACCAGTGTTCAGCACATTATTGAGATCTTCGAGGAAAGTCTCTTACAAAATCTGAGAGTCAGTCATTGTGAAAGCAATTGGGGTGCCAGCAACACCGGAAGTGAACATCATTTCCTTGACAAATTCTCTGAAGTTGGCAACACCGTAGCCCTTCACGATTTCGATCTGCTTGAATTCCATTCCGTAGATGTAAGAGCCAAGCTTTAGCAATGACTGCTTTCCAGAGCCACCAACACCGATCAACATAATATTACCACGGGGTTGTCTCAGGGCTCTGAGAATCTTGATCAAGTGAAGAATGGCATCCTCGAAGAACACAAGGTTCATCTTGACAGAGCTGCTGATGTTGTACTCTTCAAGGTAGTTGTTGAGCACCTTGAGCAGCTTTGGCACGTCTTTTACTTCCTCGTAAAGGCGGACGGCAGCGTCAATCTTAAGAATGTCGGAGAAAATAACTTTCCTCTCTCCAAAGATGTCGTCGAACTCGAGTGAAGACCTGAAGGAGCGAGAAAGCATCTCGAGCACGATGTCTGTGAACCACTTGGTGTCATCTTCGTTAATCAGACGATCACCGAAAATCCTAGAAACTTCGTTGACCCAAAGCCTCTGCATCTAATCGGCTGTCTGGATTGATTTAGGCGATGACATGAGGATTCCCTGGATAACCTTGGAGACGTCTCTTAAGTTGAACATGTAGTGGAACTTGGCGGGGGTAGCTCTCAACTCCTCAGAAATCTTGTGGTAAATTTCAATGGTAGAGTCGATAATGGCCAATGAGCTTGAGAGTGCGCCCTCTTGGAACTGGTTACCTTTAAGGAAGCCATCAAGGATGGAGCTGAAGATTTTAGCAAGGACACCTTGAGTGGCTTGAGGCATGCAGAACACATTGAAGTGAGTGGTGAAACGAGGGGTAAGCACAGCACGACCACCGGATGGAGGAGCGGCGGCGGCCACAAGAGTGCAGCCATTGACACCTTTCCATTCCCATTCTTTACGGTCGTACATACCAGATTTGTCGATCAGGAGTCTCAGCAGTTCAATTGGTGGCTGGGCACCGTACTCCTCAACGGAAGGCATGTTGATATCGTCGATGAAAATGGCGACACGCTTACCGGGAGGAGCGGCGAAGGCAGTACGGGACTTCTCAAGTTTCTCTTCGATTGATTGCTGAACTCTCTTGGAGTCAGTTTGAGCTGAGAAGTTAATGTTGACGCCAACAAGGGGCATAACAGTGCTTTCTTCCTTGACAACAGACAGAATTTGCATGGTGTTCATAACGGTAACTGATTTACCCACACCGGTCTGACCAGTGAAGAAGACTGGCTTCTGAATGGACAGAAGCATCTCAAGACAGTAACGATGCTTGTAGGTATCGGCGGTTGGCACCATCATGTCGAAGAAGGACATATCTTTGACGTACTCGAATTTCTAAACCTGGTTATCCCAAGGCATCCATTACTTGGATTTCCTCAAATCGTAGTAGTAGTCGTAGACAGTGAAGGGAGCAGGGAACTGAGCGCCCTTAAAGAAGTCTCTTACGAGACCGTCAAATATTTCCTTGCTGCGTTCGTCGAGGGCTGAGCCCATTCCCCATGCGTAAGAGAAACCAAGGATGCAGTCAATGTCCTTCTTACGAGCTTTGACGTCAGTCAGGTTGAAGCCGAGAGAGGGATTGAAGAAAACTTCAAGGAAGCTGCAAACACCCTTGACAAGCTGCAAGTTATCGGTCTTAATCAATTCGTTTAGGGAACTACGAATTTTTTCAATACCAACATCAATTGTAGCATGGAAAGTCTCAGAGATGTGAACTTTTTCTTCTGCGGATAAAATTGACTCATCAGGGAACTTCTTTTCCAACCAGCTGTTGAAGTAGGGCTCCCAGCCAAGACCTTCAGCAGTCAAGTACACCATACCGCAACGGGAGACGGTAGCTGGCGAGGCGACAGAGAGATCCATGACTTCGAACAGCATGCGCATCTGGGGGCGAAGCTTGATACGCTGACCGTTTGACAGACAAAGGGTCATGTTGTCATCGAGCACTGTGTTCATGTTCTCGATCCAAATGGCGTCGACGGGTCCATCGAAAATGGTCCACATCTTCTCCTCAGTCTGTTCCTGAGAGGCCATTCTCATGATCTTGGAGGCAAGTCCGTCAGTCCACTCCTGGGAAACGAAGTCGACCTCACCGTAAAGCTCACCCATAGAGATAGCCTTAGGGTTGAAGATCTTTCTTCGGACGAGCTGGAAAGATTAGTCGGGATGTTTTTCTTCTCTGAGTGTGGTCATCACATCAGCAAGCACCTCGTAGCAAGTTGTCTTACCACCACCGGTGGGGCCAACAAGCATGACACCGAAACGCACATTGAAGGTCTCGTACAAGTAAATGACCTTCTCCATGAAAGCGTGATGGGGCTGGAAACCAAGCTTGCGAATTGATTTCTCGATCTGCTTAAGCAGCATGCTGTAGTCGGGATCCACAATCTGAACGGTAGGGAACAGATCTTGAATAATGGCAGCGAAGAGAGGCAAATCATCTTTTAAGAACTTGGGAACGTTGGCATCTCTCATAGCTCTAATCAGCACTGCGTCCTCGTTAATGTCGGGGTTGGCTCTCTTGAGGGAACCAGCCATCACGAGCACAGACTTCACGGCTCTCATACCGAAGTCATAATGATCTTGCTGGGAAAGCTGTTCAGAGGAAAGCTTGTACAGCTACACCATCTTTTTGGAGAGGAGTTTGGCATTGCTGAAACCTTCTGAACCCAACATAATTTCGGCAATAAGGCCGTAGTCGGGAATCATCATAGCGACGGGTCTGAAGAGCACCTTCAAGTTGTCGGGAAGCTCGGTACGACCAGCGTAACCGGGGTTCATGGTGATGTGGCAACCGAACTCTTGTCTAATTCTGATCACTTTCTCGTCGAACTTGAAGTCGTCTTCACCGCTCAGGAGACCCTTACGGATCTGAAGGAGCTGCTGGGCGACGACAGACAACACATCGACTCTGATACGGTTGAACTCATCGAGACAAGCCCAGGCACCGGTTTGTGCAAGACCGGAAAAGAGTGTGTACATGAGATGGAAATCGACCTGATCTGAGCAGTTGAACACAATGCAGAGAATAGCGATAGCCTTGGCCAAATCCTTGGTGGACTCAGTCTTACCAGTACCAGCGGGTCCTGAGGGGTTAGCACCTAACTTAATGTGGAGGGCTCCAGTAATAGTGATCCAACACCTATCAGTGAGAGGTGTAATAACGAGACGTGAGGTGGCACCCATGTACTCACCACCGTACAGGAGAGTGGCTTGAATTTGCTGGACTTTGCAAACCTCGGTCAATTCTTCGTCGTAGTAGTAACGAAGCTGTTTCTGCCAGTTGAAGTCCATAATGGTCAGCACCTGTTCCTTCCTGAGTTCTTCGACGATATCACGAGCGTGCACATCAGTGGTAATGAGAGCGACGATAATGTGACGATGAAGGTCGGACAAGTTGGATCTGACGTGGTATGTCAGCTGCTCAATCTGCTTATCGTTCTTGTCCCACCAGGTTTAGAGGGCGAGGCGGTCCTCAGGCATCTCAGAGATGGCGAACTCTGTGTTGTAGCACCATTGAATCTGGGCGACAGAGGCGACGACCTGGCCGGGGTGCTGCAGAACCCAATCCTTACGGCCATCATCAGTGTAGGCCTTCTGACCTTCTTTGACCTTCTTTTGAACGGTGGTCTTCATTTATTGGGCCAAGGTATCCAACCAAGTCTCAACGGCAACACGAGTCTTTACGGCCGCACTAAGCTCAACGCACTCCTTCTCTTTGGAGTACATCTTAAGGATCTGGTCATCTTTGAACTCAAGTTGGACGATACCGTCGAAGAGTGTCTTCAAGTGGAGCGAGATGACATCTTTGTTATCAGAGTTTGAAAGAATCTGAATCAGATCCTCAAATGAAAGGAAGTAGAAGCGAGGGAAGATTGCCCTCTTAGACTCGACATAGATTTCCAATTTCTTTTGAATCTTATCGAGGTCCTCATTCTGCTTCTTGAGGATGTCGACAAGGGAGCCGTTTGACCTGATCATCTTAAGACACTGGGGTGTCCTGTTTGCCTTCAGATTGAGACCAATGAAGACCTTGTTGACCTGGTCGAATAGTTTGGACTCCTCGGGCATGAAAGTCTTGATAGTACCACCGCCGTTGAAAATGTTTTCGAGGTAACACCACTGACGCTGAACATCAACCCACTGCTTGACAGCCTCATCAAGAATGTTGAGCTCTCTTTTGACCTTCTCGGCTTCGGGTCTCATGACCTTAACGAAACGGTTTCCGAGGATCATATTGATTGAGGCAAGACCTTCGTCCAAGTATTGGTAGAGAGTGTCGATATCAACAAGAATGAAGAAGTTGTCTTTTTCCTTGTAGTTTTTGGTGGTGAACTGAACACCCTTCCAGATCTCGACAAGATCCATCAGCTAAGCTCTAAGTTTAGCTTGACCAGTAGCCTCGACTGATTTGGAAACAATCGCCTCCATGTACTCAACGACGTTCATGTCGATAAGAGATTGCAGGGTAAAACCTTCGGTATGAATGTCTAAATCTTGACCAATCAGCTCTCTGATGTCGGTCCAGTGATGGTCCTGCAGATCAGGATTTCTGAGGGCCATCACAATAGGCATTGCAGCCTCGAATTGCTCGACGAGGTGCTTCAGTTTCTTTTGGACATCGTTTTCCTCCAGCGCACCTTCAACTCTCTTACAGATCTTGGCATATTTCTCTGCTAACTTTTGAATGTTGGGTGCGTCGATCGAGCCGAAGTTTGTTCGCTTCCAGACTTCAGTCATTTCACCCCACTCTTAAAGTGAGTGCCACAACAAGTGACGGTTCTGAAGCTGAGTCTTAAGCTCATCTAGATTATCGAAGTTGGTTGTAGGCACATACAACTTATTCTACCAGTCGTTGTAGCGAGCGCTAGTCTCTTCAAACTCCTTGAAGAGAATAAGCTTCTCATCAAGTTGCTTGATGATTTCGTTCATCTTTTCAGGCTCGCAGTTAGCCAAGTTAAAGTACTGCTCCACAGTCGCCTCAGCGTGAAGGGTGTCGACGGCTGTGTTCAAAACTGGGATCAGGTTGTTAAGATCTTTCTTAAACTTGTCAGATTGGCCTTCCTGCTGCTGCTGCAAAGCCGAGATGATCGAATTGAGAGTTGAGATCTGCTAGTTGGCCTCAGAATGGTTGTTCAAGTCTTCTTTGCGGGGCTTGTTCATGGCATGCTCCTGCAAGACGACATAGAACTATCCGAGCAAGTCAACTTTATCTCGAATGAACTGGAATCGGTTGTCGATAGCGATCAAGAAACCCTGCTGAACCACGAATTCCTCGACGTTACTGACGGGTCTGCGCAAGTCAGTGATACTCTGGTTAAGCCAGTCCTTTGCAGCGTTGGTGCGATCTCTGTTAACGTTAGGTACAATGATCTCAATCTTGTCATTGAACTCCTTGGGCGTTGGCTGGAGCTTGTTTTTGATGACTTTGGAGTCAAGCTGGAGGAGACCGATATCAGTGCATGAGGGCAGGTTGCTCTGGAAGTGCTGTTGGTAGTACTTGAAGAGTTTCATGACGTTTTACAGGTTTTCTACTGCGTTTTTGAGGCGCTCATCCACAAGAATGTTGATGTCGAACTGCTTGTTTCTCCAGTAGATTTCAAGAATTGGCTGGAAACGGGCCAAGAAGGTTGTCGCCTTGGAGTAAGCTGAATCAATAACCTCGTTTACCCTAGTCTCCTAAGTCTTGAAGAATTTCTATTCACTGATCCAAGTGAGAGGGTTGAGGGCAAGAGCCTTCTCATCAGGTTCCTCCCACTTCTCACCAACGATGTCGTCCCACTCCTCAAGAGCGTCAGCGTACATCTTAAGGTCGCCGTGTTAGGACCATCTGGTGAAACACTGGATCTTCTCGAGACCCTTGGTGAAGTCAGACTTAATCTGATTCTTGAACTCGGATCGCTCGGGTTCCAGTCTGATCCAGAAGTTGTGGATGTTGGGCAGGGTCTTCTTGTACAACTGTTGAATTTCGACGTCACCTGCTTCTTCCTCCTCTTCCTCTTCTTCATCGTCTTCGTTCTTGACGGGCTCAAGTTCTAAGTGAGCAAGCAAGTCGAATTCATCCTCAGTGGAAGTACCACGATTAGGCAGGATGAAATCATCAATGGGCTGCTGACCGATTTCTTCAATTGGGATGACCTTCGAGTCATTGAGAATGACGTTCAAGTGGAACAGAGGCTCGTAGCCACGCTGGGCTTGGCCGTTGCCTGAAGCGTCATCGAACTCCATCTTCATGATGTCGGGAAGCTTCTCGGTTGCGTGGGCGTCCAAGTAGTACAGACGGTTAATCATGTCCTCAACAGAGTTCTTGTAGATGTTTGCGAGAGCCTCGAGCGAAATAAAGTCGACAAGGTAGGCAAATCTGAGGAAGCGAGAGCACTCCTTTCTGAGAGAGCTGCGATGACCGTAAGTCATACCTGAAGGGAAACTCAGCTTCTCGAAAGCATTGTTGGGCTCCTTGCGCTTCATTCCAACAGTGTTGCTTGACTGAATTGGGTTATGCTTGGACCTCTGTTCATCAAGGGTAATTTCAGAGATAATGCGACCACGGAGGGACTCGAGCACTGATGACATACAGGTCTGAATGTTGGCGCGGGACTTGTTGGAGCAAACCTTGATTTCCTCTTCGACCTTGTTACGCTTGTTGACCTGGGCCTCAGCAAACTGTGCGATGGTCTTCACATCACCAGTTTGGCAAACATCAACGAACTTGAGGCTTGACTGCATCTCAATCATGAGACGACGGTGCTTGAAAAGATGGGGTCCAAAGAAGTCTTGCAAAACGAAGAGCTTCTCATCGAGTGAGTTTTGGGCCTTGGAGCGGTTGGTTTGCTTGATGGTCTTCTTCCACATGCGCATGAACTTCCACTTCTTGAACTGCTTAAAGAAGCTAAGTTCCTTGATGTGGTTGTAAGAGTCACGCTCAATTAGCCACTGACCAAGTGAGATGAACTCGACGGGAGTGTCGTTCTCGTACAAAGTCAGGCCTTTTCCGGAGAGTGTGTAGTACTTGGCCTTGTTGCGAGCATCGTAGGCGATGACTTAAAGGTCGTAGGGGTCGCCATTCTCCTCATTGGGCTTCAGGTACATGAAGACTGTCTCCTCTTCGCTCTTACTGTCGAGGAGCAGCTCAATGTACTTGTCGAGGTCGGACCAGACCTTAGGTTCGGTCTTCTAGTCAGCGCTCTCGTGGCCAGTCAACACATCGGGCTTCACGGTCTCAGTGGGTTTATCAGCCTTACGAATAGAGCTTTGAGAAGCGGAGTGTTGAGACTTGGTGTCTTCGGAGCCGCCCATCGCTAGGTGTGCGTGGGCTTTGTTGCCGCGGAGTTCCTTTGGCAGTTTACCAGTGATCTTATCGAGGAGGAACTTGCTACGGGCGAGCTCTAAGTTCTTTTGAGAGAGTGAAGCACTACCCTCGAAGCCGGCATAGACTAGGGAGGGAGGACCAGCCATGATCTTTTGGGGATCGTTAACTGCCAATTCCTTCTTGAGCTTCTCTTCGACCCGACTTTGGTAATCACCTTCGAGGGGCTGGATTTGCGACATTTTGCGGTTGTTTAGGAGCTATGAGGTCAACCTTGGCTGAGTGGAGACTCCTAACGAACCCTGGAGCTTGCGGCCAGCTTAGGAAGGCTGGACGAATGTTGGCTGACGCACAACAATATTCTGGGATCTGTAGTAATCTTCGGTGCCTTCTCCTTGGTATTTTGCGGCTTAAACCTTTGCCTCCTCGTAGGTGGAGTTCAGGTTCTCAATGATGTTTGTGTTGAGCTCCTGAATTTTCTTCTTAAGAGGGGAGAGGCATTGAATTTTGCTCGAA
>Ga0210307_1061994_pt1 | contig 12472 bp, 6 predicted proteins | sample R1073metaT_FD_159690 | JGI IMG/M metagenome (GOLD analysis project Ga0210307, IMG submission 159690) | Metatranscriptome of estuarine water microbial communities from the Columbia River estuary, Oregon, United States - R1073 (Metagenome... | ecosystem: Environmental > Aquatic > Marine >...
CAGGCAGAATAACCTGTTCGGCCACGGCCGCGCGCGCCTCTTGCACATATCCGCCCAGATCACGGCCCGCGATGTCGATGAACACAAACCCCGTGCGCCGCGCGTTCTCGGAGCGGATCATGCCGGGGCCGTCGACGATCCTAACCTCGGCCAGACTGCCCAGCGGTACATGCGCGCCCGAGGGGGTGACCACGGGCAGATCGCGCAGGCGTTCGGGGCTGTCGCGCCACTCCTGCGGATAGCGCAGGTTGATCGGGAACCGCTCCAGCCCCTCAACGGATTCCGATACCTGCATGCCACCAATCGCCGCCTGCACCACATCCTGAATGTCGCGCACGCTCATCATATGGCGCGCGGCGGCCTCGCGGTCGGGGTTGATCTCGACGAACCGCCCGCCAACAGGCCGCTCGGCATAGGCAGAGGTGGTGCCGTCGATGCCCGCCACGGTCCGCTCTACTTCGATGCCAATCTGCCCGATCACATTCAGGTCTGCGCCAGATATCTTGACCCCCACAGGGGTCTTGATGCCCGTGGCCAGCATATCGATGCGGTTCTTGATAGGCTGGATCCAGACGTTGGTGACACCGGGCACTTGCACCACACGGTCCAGCTCGGCGCGGATACCCTCCATCGTCATGCCGTCCCGCCAGTCGGCCTCGGGGCGCAGCTGGATTGTCGTCTCGATCATCGTCAGCGGCGCCGGATCGGTCGCGGTATCGGCACGGCCCAGCTTGCCATGCACCGTCAGCACTTCGGGGATGGTGGCAATCATCCGGTCGGTCTGTTGCAGCACCTCGCGCGCCTTGCCGATGGATACACCGGGATAGAGCGTCGGCATATAAAGGAAATCACCCTCGTTCAGCTCGGGCATAAACTCGGACCCGATGCGCTGGAGCGGCCACCACATAGAGGCCACCAGCAGACCCGCCAGCATGGTCGTCGCCCAGGGCCAGGCGACAGCGGCATCAAGGAAGGGTCGGTAGATCGCAATAATCAGCCGGTTGAGCGGATTCTTATGTTCGGGCACAATCCTGCCCCGCACGAAATACCCCATCAAGACAGGGACCAGCGTGATCGACAGGATCGCAGCAACGCCCATGGCGTAAGTTTTGGTAAAGGCCAACGGCTTGAACAGCCGCCCTTCCTGACTTTCCAGCACAAACACCGGCAGGAAGCTGACTGCGATGATCGCCAGAGAGAAAAACAGCGCTGGCCCCACTTCCTCGCAACATTCCCGCACGATCCGCCAGCGGTTCTGATTGTTCAGTGTCTCTTTCTCAAGTCGGCGGTGCATCGCCTCGATCATCACAATCGCAGCATCGACCATTGCGCCGATGGCAATCGCGATGCCGCCCAACGACATGATATTGGCGTTCACCCCTTGCAGTTTCATGATGATGAACGCCACAAAGATACCCAGCGGCAGCGAAAGGATGATCACCAGAGACGAGCGGATGTGCAGCAAGAAGGCTGCACAGACCAGCACGACAACGATGAATTCCTCGGTCAGTTTCTTTTGCAGGTTGTCAATCGCCCGCTCGATCACGCCCGCACGGTTGTAGGTCGTCACGATCTCGACGCCCTCCGGCAGGCTTGGCCGTAACTCCGCAATCCGCGTCTCCACCGCCTTGATCGTCGACAGCGCATTGCCTCCCCAGCGCAGGATCACCACACCGCCCACGGCATCCCCCTGCCCGTCAAGCTCGCCCACTCCGCGCCGCATCTCTGGCCCAAGGCGGATGTCGGCAACATCACCCAGCGTCAGCGCCGCACCGCGTGCATTGACCATCAGCGGCGCGGATGCCAGATCAGCCAGCTCGTTCACATAGCCGGTGGAGCGGACCATGAATTCGGCCTCGCCCATCTCGACCACACTCCCGCCCGTCTCGCGGTTGGCGCCCTGAATGGCGTTGCGGATCTGCGCCAGCGTGATGTCATAGGCGCGCAATTTGTTGGGGTCGACGACCACCTGATACTGTTTGACCATGCCGCCGATTGTCGCCACCTCTGAGACACCTTCGACGGTTTGCAGCTCATATTTCAGAAACCAGTCCTGTATCGTGCGCAGCTGCGCCAGATCATGGCCACCTGTACGGTCAATCAGCGCATACTGGTAAATCCAGCCCACACCGGTCGCATCCGGCCCCAATTGGGGCGAGACGCTTTCGGGCAGGTTCGCCGCAATCTGGCTGAGGTATTCGAGCACACGGGTCCGCGCCCAATAGAGATCGGTGCCATCCTCGAACACCACATAAACATAGCTGTCGCCGAAGAACGAGAACCCGCGCACATCACTCGCACCGGGGACAGACAGCATAGCGGAGGCGATGGGATAGGTGACCTGATCCTCCACCACTTGCGGCGCTTGGCCTGCAAAAGGCGTGCGCACAATCACCTGCACGTCCGACAGATCGGGAATGGCATCGACGGGCGTGGAACGGATGGCCCAGATGCCCGCAATACCCATCATCACGGCAAGGGCAAGGATGATGATCCGGTTCGCGATCGAGGCGCGGATGATAGCGGGGATCATTGGGTTGCCTCCAATGCGCGGGTGCCCACAAGCGTCATCGAGAAATCCGGGTTGCGGCTGAGCAGCAGCGTGACTTCCGCATCTGTCGGCAAGGCAGAGACATCCACAGAAGGATCAATGGCAAAATCCATGGTCATGCCAGGCATGCCGATCTCCATCATAGGGCCGTGCGTGATATTCGCCATGCCTGTGGCCGGATCGATGGTGTTGATGGTGCCAGACACTTCCATAGGAGGGGTGACAGGCTCGGCGGCGGCAAGGATCATTGTCATGCCGTCAGGACGGGTAAAGGTCAGGGTCATTTCCGTGCCGGTGACCAACGCCGCCGGATCAAGCATGTCATCCACAGCAAAACCCATGGTCATACCCGGCATCCCGATTTCCATGATGGGGCCGTGCGTGATTGTGGCTGTCCGCGCGGCGGGATCAACCGCATCAATGGTGCCTGAAACGATGATTGGCGGTACAGTCGCTTGCGGAGCCACTTCCATGGTCTTGGCCTTCGCCATGCCCGCTTCTGCGGCCATTCCCCCGCCCCTGACAGCGACAATTGTGAACAGGCCATCTTCGCCCTTGGTCAGGTCGAACTCGACAGGCTGGTCCATGGGCACATTGCCAACGTCAAAGCCGGCCACATCCATATCCATCTGCATCGCCGGCCAGCCCAGCTCGGGGATCGGCTCGTGCGACATCGTCAACTTCCCGTCAGCCGTGACCGCCAGAACCGTGCCTTTGCCCGTTGCCGCGATGCCGTCATCACTGCCCAGTGCAATCAGACCCAGCAAGCCATCCGCCCCCCGCGCCGCACGGAAAGCAACCTGCTGGCCCACCTCCAAACGGTCCAGCGGAATATCTGCGCGCACCACAAAGCGCGATGTCATGGCGGGCCAATCCAGTGCCTCCAACGCCGCGTGCCGGATTGTGGCCATGCGTGTATCGAGATCAAGCGCGACCAGCTCGCCCGTGCCGCGCGCAGGTGCCTCATCGGTCGGGGCCATGCGCATCAGGCCTGCGTTCAGGGCACTTTCGCTGTCGATCAAAAACTGGGCGGAAGCCACGATCTCCTCGCCGGCCGCGAGACCCTGGACCACTTCGGTGCGGCCCCCTTCCCCGAAATTATCGCGCAGCCCTGTGGTAATCAGGCGCGGCAGAAACGTGCCCTCACCGGTTTTCAGGATCACCCGCTCCGCCGCACCGGTCCGAATAATCGCCTCGGTCGGGACAGTCAGTGCCATGCGGGTAGCATTGGGGATCAGAGTGACAGTGCCGAACATATTGGGACGCAGCAGGCCTTCGGCATTGTCGAACCGCAGACGCACAGGCAGCGTGCGGGTGGTGGCATCAAGGGAGGGATAGACATAGTCGATCTGCCCTTCAAATGTGCGCCCGCCCAGATGCTCGAACCGCGCCACGGCGCGCATGTCATCGGTCAGACGCGCGATGTCGCGCTCGAACACATCAACGACCAGCCAGACCGCACTCAGATCCGTCAGCGACACGGCCTGCACACCAGGTTGCAGGAACATCCCCTCCGCCGCCTCAAGCGCCGTTACAACACCGTCCTGAGGCGCGCGAACTTCGATGTTGCGGGCAATCTCGCCGCTGGCCTCTATCCGTGCGATCTGGTCTACAGACATGCCCAGACTGCGCAGGTTGCCCCGCGCGGCGTTCAGAATACGTTTGTCCCCTGCTTCGACCGCGCGCACCAAATCGCTGGATGAGGAGCCAATCGCCTGCGAGAACATCTCGAACAGCAGATCGCCCTTGCGCACCTTGTCCCCGACCGCGCGCACATTCAGGGCCTCGATCCACCCCTCCACGCGGGTGTGGACATGGGAGGTCAAGTGACCGTCATAGGACACAAATCCGACCGTCTCGATCCGGCCCGATATCTCGGCGGGCTGCGCAAACGCGGTGCGCACACCGATGGCGTTGATCTCGGCGCCTGAGAGGGTCACTTCGGCGGGGTCGCCGGACATCTCCTGACCGGCCATGACAGGGATCAGGTCCATTCCCATAGGTGATTTCCCCGGCCCCGGCTGGCGGAAATTCGGATCCATCGGGGCAACCCAATAGAGGATTTCGGGACCATCCGCCCCCGCCATATCGGAAGGGTTCAGATAAAACCGCTCCGCATAAATTCCGCCACCAATGCCCGCAGCGAGTGCCAGAACACTCAAGGCGCTATATCGTCCACGCATGGTCACCTCGACCCCGGCTCGAACATGCACGAGCCGTTTCCAATTAAATACTAAGACGCAGTCGGCAAAATGCAGGCACGCTGCGGCAACTGATCAGATGTGTTGTGGGGGGCGGTCTTTTGTGGCGTGGATGTGGGATGTAGAGAGCGTGCCTTGGTCGAAAACCGGAGCACTCGGCAGCAGCAATCCCAAGGCAACCAAAGCGAACGGTGTAGATGTCTCGTGAAAACAGCACATCGAGGGCATACACCGCAGCAAACCTTCATGCGGACAATCCGAATTGGGAAGATCATCGTCCATCTCGCCAGTAGCGGCATGTTGCATCATGTCATGGGCGGAATGGTCCACCATGTCTTGCTGCACTGTCTCTAAAGGCTGCAACGCAGCGGATAGCGACGGAGCAACAAACTGCAAAACCAATACCGCTATAAGCAGCATAAAGCCGAAGCCCCGCATGCGCATTCCGCTGGTATTTTGATTTTCGCCAAAACTCATGCCATGTACATGCCGCTTAACCGGCCCTAATTCAAGTCAGATTTCCGTGAACTGACCCCTGTAGTTTTGTCAAACGCTGCTCACCAGCCGCACCCGCCTCATCACCCGCCCTGCGTTCATAAGAGATTGGGCAGGATAAGGGCTTTGTTGATAGCGTGGATACCCCCCAGACGACATGAAGTTTTTGTAACAGTGCCAAAGCCCAGTTGACGACGTCTCTATAATTCTAATATTCATGAAATATGGAAATGGAACTCGCGCACCGCCTCTCAACCCTCAGCCACCCCAAGCGGTTGGCCGTGTTCCGCCTGTTGATGCGGCGCTGCCCGGATGTGTTGCCTGCGGGAGAAATAGCACAGGTGCTTGCGCTCAAACCCAGCACCGCGTCCGTCTATCTGGGGGCATTGACACAGGCCGGCCTGATCTCGCAACAACGCAAGGGCACGCAGCTGTTGTACGGTGTCAACCTTGCGGCAGCGCAGCACGTTATTGCGGACCTGTTTCTGGACTGTTGCCGCGGGCGCGCAGACCTCTGCCCTCCATTGCAGCCCACCGGCAAAGCAACAGCACCTGCCAAAACCAAACTGAACATCCTGTTTGTATGTACCGGCAATTCAGCCCGCTCGATTTTTGCTGAAACCATTTTGCGGGACATGGGCGGTGACCGCTTTAACGCTTATTCAGCAGGCACGGCGCACCGCTCAGCGCTGAACCCGATTGCGGTCGAGGTTCTGAAATCCAAGGGGCATGACCTGTCACACTTGCGGTCCAAGAACATCGGCACCTTTCAGGTCCCCGACGCCCCTGTGATGGATTTCATCTTTACCGTCTGTGACCGTGCCGCAAACGAGGAATGCCCCCCCTGGCCCGGGCAGCCCGTTTCGGGCCATTGGGGCATGGCTGATCCGGTCAAAGCCACGGGGACGCAGGCCGAGAAATACCTCGCCTTCCAGCAGACCTACGGCGCGCTGCACAACCGCCTTGCGGCCTTTACCGCGCTGGATTTTGACCTGCTTGACCGCAGCTCCCTGCAAACACGCATCGATATGATTGCCAAAACACCGATCAAAAGAACTAACAAACCATGACAACTTACGCCATCAACGGACTGGGCCGTATCGGAAAACTGGCCCTGCGCCCCCTGCTGGAGCGCGGCGCAAAGATTGCCTTTATCAATGATGCAGAAGGCGATGCCGCTATGCACGCCCACCTACTGGAGTTTGATTCCGTACACGGGCGCTGGCCTGCGGAGTTCAGCGCCGAGGGCGGCGCCCTTACTATCGACGGCACCCGCATTCCTGTCACAACAACCCGCAGCCTGACCGATCTGCCGCTGGACGGCGTGGATGTTGTGATCGACTGCACAGGGGTCTTCAAGACCGAGGCGAAACTGGCCCCCTATTTCGCCGCCGGTGTAAAGAAGGTGATTGTCTCCGCTCCTGTAAAAGACGGACCGACCGCCAATATCGTCTACGGCGTGAATGACAGCATCTACGATGCGCAGACCCATCACATCGTCACCGCGGCCAGCTGCACCACCAACTGTCTGGCCCCTGTGGTCAAGGTGCTGCTGGAAGGTATCGGGATCAGACACGGAAGTATCACAACCATCCACGACGTGACCAACACGCAGACCATCGTGGACCGCCCCGCCAAGGACTTGCGCCGCGCGCGCTCCGCTCTCACCAACCTCATCCCGACGACAACCGGTTCAGCCACAGCCATCACGCTGATCTACCCCGAGCTGACGGGCAAGCTGAACGGCCATGCGGTGCGTGTGCCCCTGCTGAATGCCTCCATCACCGATTGCGTGTTCGAGATGGCGCGTGAAACAACGGTGGAAGAAGTCAACGCGCTGTTCAAAGCCGCCGCTGACGGCCCGCTAAAGGGCATCCTCGGCTATGAAACACGGCCGCTGGTATCCTCGGATTACACAAACGACACCCGCAGCGGCATCATCGATGCGCCCTCGACGATGGTGGTCAACGGCACACAGCTCAAGGTTTACGCGTGGTATGACAATGAAATGGGCTATGCCCACCGCCTGGTGGATGTCGCACTGATGGTCGGTGGCAGGCTGTGACACGCCCTGCGGGATTTGCGGCCTATCTGACGGTCACAGCCGCCTACTGGGCCTTTATGCTCAGTGATGGTGCCCTGCGTATGTTGGTGCTGCTACACTTTCACACGCTGGGCTTTTCGCCCGTACAGCTGGCCTATCTGTTTGTTCTCTACGAGATTGCGGGCGTTGTGACCAACCTGTGCGCAGGCTGGATCGCCGCGCGGTTCGGGCTGACCTCCACGCTCTATGCCGGATTGTCCTTGCAGGTGATCGCCCTTCTGGCGCTGACCCAACTGGACCCTGCGTGGAGCATTACCGCCTCGGTCATCTTTGTGATGCTGGTGCAGGGCCTATCGGGCGTGGCCAAGGATCTGGCCAAGATGAGCGCAAAAAGTGCCGTGAAAATCCTCGCGCCACAAGACGGGGCAGGATTGTTCCGCTGGGTGGCGCTACTGACCGGATCGAAAAACGCAGTCAAAGGGTTCGGCTTTTTGCTGGGGGCGATGGTCCTTGCCCTGTTCGGCTTTGTGCCCTCGGTGCTGGCTATGGCCGGCCTGTTGGGGGGCATTCTATGCGCCGCACTGGCGCTGATGCCAAAAGGCCTGCCGATGGGCCGCAAGGACACCAAATTCAGCGAAGTCTTTTCCAAAAACCGCAACATCAACTGGCTGAGCCTTGCGCGCCTTTTCCTGTTTGGCGCGCGCGATGTGTGGTTTGTGGTGGGCATTCCGATCTATTTCTATGCTGTCCTGTCAGATGGCAGCACCGAGGGCAACCGCGCGGCCTTTTTCATGATTGGCACGTTTATGGCGGTCTGGACCATTCTCTACGGTGCTGTTCAGGCCGCAGCGCCGCGCATTTTGCGCGCAACAAAAACAACATCCGCTGACAAGCTGGCCCAAGCAAAACGCTGGCTTTTGCCCCTGATTGTCGTGCCGCTTGTGCTGTCTGCTCTGGTCTGGAGCACTCCAGCGCCAACTGCGCCCCTGACAATTACCATTGTACTGGGCCTCCTGGCCTTCGGGGCTGTCTTTGCGGTGAACTCCGCGCTGCATTCCTACCTGATCCTCAGCTTCACAGACGCGCGCCGTGTCACCATGGATGTAGGTTTCTATTACATGGCCAATGCGGCGGGCCGTCTTGTGGGTACGGTTCTGTCAGGACTTACCTACCAGACGGGCGGCCTGCCCCTGTGTCTGCTCACCGCTGCCACGATGATTGCGCTGGGATGGTGTGCCACAGCAAAACTACAGCACACCGCAGCCGCCTAGACCTCGGCCAGCACCCCGTCCAAAGTGACAAGGATCATCTCGATATCTTCAGCCTCGATCGTCAGTGGCGGGCGGATTTTCAGGATGTTGTCCTTTGGCCCTTCACTGCCCATCAGGATGCGATGATCGCGCATGCGGTTCTTGACATAAGCGCAGATCGCTGTCGCCTCCGCCCCGTCAGAGGTGACCAGTTCAACCCCCACAAACAGCCCCATGCCGCGCACATCCCCGATACAGTTGTACTTGCCTTGCAACGCCTTCAGTCCCGCAATCAACTCGCTTCCCCGCAGCCGCGCATTCTCTTGCAGGGCTTCATCCTCGACAATCTGCAACACTTCCGCGCCCACACGGCACGACAGGGTCGAGCCGCCAAAGGTCGAGAAAAACTCGATCCCGTTGTCAAAGCTCTCCGCAATGGCACGCGTGGTCACCACAACACCCAAGGGATGCCCGTTGCCAATAGGTTTGCCCAGCACAACCATGTCCGGCTCAGCCCCCTGATGCTCGAACCCGAAGAAATAGTCGCCCAACCGGCCCAAACCGGTTTGCACTTCATCGGCAATGCAAACGCCCCCTGCCGCGCGGATTTTCTGGTAGACGGCCGGCAGGTACCCCTGCGGCGGAATGATCTGCCCGCCGACAGAGGGAAACGTCTCTGCAATAAAGCCGGCAAGCCCGTGGCCTTTGCCCTGCAAAGCCGCAATCGCCGGATCAACAAAGTCCGCAAACTTCTGCGCGCGTTGCGGATCATCGCGGCGATAGCTACCACGATAGTCATCCGCCACCTCAACCAGCTCAACCCAGTCGGCCTGCCCCACCCCGTTCGGCTTGTTGAATTTATACGCCGATATATCGACCGCGCCGGTGGTGTTCCCGTGATAGCCGTGATCGGGCGTGATCATACCTTTGGCGCCGGTGTGTGTACGCGCCAGCCGCAAGGCCAGCTCGTTCGCCTCCGAGCCCGAATTCACAAAATAGCAAACCTGCAAATGATCCGGGAGTTTCGACAGGATTTTCTCTGCAAATCGCGTCTGCGCCGGATGCAGATAACGCGTATTGGTATTGACCCGCCGCAACTGGTCCGCCACCACCGCCGCAATGCGCGGATGCGCGTGGCCCACATGCGGGACGTTGTTGTAGGCGTCCAGATACGGGCGCCCCCATTGATCAAACAAATGGTGCTGCCAGCCCCGCACCAACATCAGCGGGCTGTCATAGGTCAGGCTCAGGTTGCCGCCAAAATGCGCATGGCGGTCGGCCAGAACCGCCTCCGTTTCGGTGGGCTGATAGCAAACCATCTCATCAGGCAGGTTCAGCAAAGCTGCTGGATTGGGGCAAACCGCGCGCCAGAAATACATCTCGTCCGGCGCACCGACACCGGGCCAGTCATCCTCGATCCCTTCAGTGGTCAGCGCCAGCTGGAAATGCACATGCGGCGCCCAGCCCCCGTTCATACTCGGGTCGCCCAAACGGCAGAACTCCGCCCCCCGCTCCACAATATCACCGGGTTTGAGATGCTCCATAAAATCGGGGTTCAGATGCCCGTAGAGCGTATAAAACGGATCACCCGTTGGGGTCTCATGCCGCAGAATAATCACACCACCATAGTCCAGATGCCCCGCACGGTATTCAGCCACAAACACCTCACCGCGCAAAGGCGCATACATCGGCGTGCCGGCAGTGGTGAACACATCCACCGCCAGATGCACAGTACGCCGGTCGCTGGCCTTCCAGGGGCCCTTGCGGAATGCAGGCTCTGCATAGATCAGGCGCGGCTCGTGATAATAGCCCAGCCAGATGCGGCCATTGTCCTCATATTCCTCGCCCAACCGCGCAGCCTCGGGCAATGCCATATGAAACGGGTTTTCCGGCCAGACGCATTCCTCAACCGACAGCGCCCCCATCGGCGCGCCGGAGATGTCATGCCCCATCAGCGGCGCAAAATTTCCGCGCTCCGCCGCCAGCCACGTCATCACGCGGTCCGCCCCCTCCACCACAGGCATATCGCATACCGCGCGCAGCCGCGCCGTCAACAGCCCGCCATGTAGCCCGCTCTCCTCCAGAAACCGCCACGCAGGCGCCTGTGAGATCGTGATGTAGGGGTCATCAGGGTTTTCCAAGGCCATCAGGGTCGAGTTTACAACACTCACCGCCAGCCGCGCCCGCAGCAAAGGCCAGAGCAGATCAACCTCTTCGACGCCCAACGGATAGACCGCGTGATACCCCGCAACCAGAGCCACCAGCGCCGCCTCCGGTGCCGGATGGTCCAACACGATATAGGCGGCCGAAATCGCCAGATCACAGATCCGCGGAGCCGCACACATATCTCCCAGATCAATCAATCCAGAGACAGAGCGCCCTTCACCCAACTCCTCCGCGACAAGGATATTATAGTCATTTGCATCGTTATGAACGGCCTGACGGGGCAACTGCGCCAGACGCGGCTTCACCGCTTCAAACGCCGCAAGAACATCCCCGATCAACGCCCTGCGCGCCGGAACGGAAATGCACCCGAAATGATCTGCAACCCAGTCGGCACGCATCAGGTCCCACTTGAAGTCGCGCTCCAATCCGGCATGATCGAAATCCGCCAATGCCTTGGCACTGCCCCCCAATACCTCGCCTACCTGATGGATCAACGCATCGCTTTTAGGGGCGGCATCGGCATAACACTTGCCCTGCAACTCGCTCAGCACCCAGACCAGACGGGCCTCGCCCGCCGCGTCCTCAATCTCCAGCAGTGCCTCGCCCCCCTTGGCGCGCACAACCTGCGGGCATGGCAAATCCGGCGCACGGGCCGTGATATGCTCGAACGCCTTCATCTGCATATCCACCAACCACGCTTCACAGCCCCGCCGCATAACCTTGAGCACATAGCCTGCGCCCGCAGCCGTGCGGGCAAGGAAATTCAGATCATATTCACCGTCCAGCCGCTCTAGCCCCGCATCGATGCCCCAATGCGCCGCCAAGGCAGCCTGCCAATGCAGGTCTTGTTCTGTCACATTCACTGTCGTCATTTTGCCCTACCCCTGCACGCCATTCATGTCCGCCGCATGCTGTCAAAGAATACCCCCGCTGGAAACGGCCAATATTGCAACTGTGCAGATTTTCAAATCACGCCGCAGTGACACCACAAACGCCGCCCCTTGCACCCTTTTTCATATCCCATTCCACACCAACGGCACGACACCACCGCCTGTAAACCGGATCCCCCTTCCCTCGCCGCCCCTTTGCCAGCCCTCTTGCCACTCACGCACAGTGACCCTACTCCTTGCGGGTGGGACAGGCCCACGCCTTACAGATTGAACACACCACCAATGCCGTCTCGCCCCCCCTCACATGCCACCGGATACGCCGCCGCGTGGAGCATTGTCTTTGTCTGGTCCTTCTGGCTCATCGTCAGCCGGCTGGCGAACGGAAGCGGGCTGACAGTCTATGATCTTGCCGCCATGCGCTACGGTCTTGCCTCGATTATCGCAGTACCTTTGTGCCTCTATTACAAGCCATGGCGGGGCCTGCGTATCGGCCAAATTGCGGTGGTGTCGTTCATTTTGGGACCGGTCTACATTCTAACTGTGTTTTCCGGCTTCAAATTCGCCCCTGCGGCCCATGGTGGTATTTTTATGAACGGCGTGCTGCCGCTCTTCTCAATCCTGTTTTCTATTGTCGCCCTGCGCGCGCTGCCCGGCATCCGGCAAATTACGGGAGCCCTGCTCATCCTTGTCTCGGCGATTGTACTGGCGTGGGACGCAAGCGTGGCCAGCGGGCAGGATGCATGGATCGGCGATTTGATGTTTGTCGTCGGCGCGATGTTCTTCTCGTGCTATGTGATCCTGTCCGAGCGGTGGCAGCTGGGCGCGATGCAAATCATCTTCTGCGGCACCATCATAAATGCCGTGATCTATCTACC
>Ga0210307_1093871_pt1 | contig 12334 bp, 10 predicted proteins | sample R1073metaT_FD_159690 | JGI IMG/M metagenome (GOLD analysis project Ga0210307, IMG submission 159690) | Metatranscriptome of estuarine water microbial communities from the Columbia River estuary, Oregon, United States - R1073 (Metagenome... | ecosystem: Environmental > Aquatic > Marine >...
CGCAGACTGAATAACGCGCTCTGGCGCCTTATCAATCAACTTTTCAAAGGTAATGTCTTTGATGCCACCAGGATAACCGGTGTGAGAGTAATAAATTTTCTGTGTTGCCTTGTTACCTGTGACGCCAATTTTTTCGGCATTAACGATAACAATATAATCACCTGTATCAACGTGGGGAGTATATTCCGGCTTGTGTTTTCCACGCAACCGAGTGGCCACAGCTGCCGCCAAACGACCCAGGGTTTTGCCCTCGGCGTCAACGATATACCAATCGCGTGTAACTGATTCTGCTTTTGCACTAAACGTTTTCATTTTATTTTGCCTGACTTTTCGGGATACCAAAAAAGGGGGCGAATTGTAATGATCGGCAGCACGCATTACAAGGGGGCATTTGAGCAAACTGAAAGTTTTTTACAAAGACTGTCATGGACGGTGCGGACGGGCCAAATACTCGCGGCTCTGCATCTCCAATAAACGGCTCTCCGTGCGTTGAAATTCGAAGCCTAATCGGCCGCCACTGTAGAGCTGATGCAGAGGCGCGGCGGCGGATACAATCAATTTCACGCTGCGATCGTAGAACTCATCAACAAGATTGATGAAGCGCCGAGCGGCGTCATTATTGGCCGCAGAAAAGATCGGTACACCGGCGACAACCACGGAATGGAACTCTTTGGCGACCTCAATATAGTCGTTTTGGCTTCGCGGGCCCTCGCAGATCGCCTCAAAATCGAACCATACTATGTCCTCAGCGACCTTGCGCGCAGGAATTATTCGCCCTTCGATCAACAAATCAACATGGCACCTAATTTCACCCTCTACCGCCACTAAACTGTTAAACGTAGCCTCGAGCGATTGATCTGCCGGATCGCCAAGTGGGGTGTAGTAGAGCGCGGCTTGCTCCAGCGCGCGCAGACGGTAATCTGTGCCGCCATCAACATTTACGACTAAACAGTGCTTATTGAGGAGCGCAATGGCGGGGAAAAAGCGCTGACGCTGCAGACCATCGCGGTAGAGTAGATCAGGCACGATATTGGAGGTGGTGACGAGGGTGACCCCTCTTTTAAACAGGCCATCCAAAAGCCGCGCCAAAATCATCGCATCAGTGATATCGCTGACAAAGAACTCATCGAAGCAAATTACGCGAGCTTCACTGGCTATCGACTCCGCAACCTTATCGAGCGGGTTGACCTGCCCCTTGAGCCGATCGAGATCCCCGTGCACGCGTCGCATAAAGCGGTGAAAGTGCACACGCATCTTTTGTTCGAAAGGAAGGCTCTCGTAAAAACTGTCCATTAAGAAGGTTTTACCCCTGCCCACACCACCCCACAGGTACAGGCCGCGCTCCGGCTCCAAACTAGATTTAGAGGGCTTGGCGAGCCTTGCCAACAGCCCGCTGAGACCTGACCGCTTGAGGTCAGACCGACGCACCAGTCGATGGTACAATTCGTCCAATAACTCGACAGCATGCGCTTGCGCCGAATCGGCGGTAAAGCCCAGACGAGTGAGATCGTTTTGGTAGCGTTGTTTGGGGGTTAACATGGAATAGTGTGCAGTCGACGGATAAAGACAAACTGTAACCATGGCTGCGATGCAAGACAACCACTAAATGGCTGACCACCCGTGCCAAGCGCCATAAACGCGCAGTGCAGGCCGTCAATCTTTGGTAGGAGCGGCGCAGTTGCGCAATTAACAAATAAAATCATTGATTCGGCAACACGCTTTGGCGACACTAAGAGACGCTGAACATTTGAGCATAGGAGCAACCTTTTGATGACATTGACAACCCTTCTGATCGCAGCTGCCAGTTTCCTGATAGGCGCAGGTATCGGCCACCTGTTCTCACGGAAAATAGATAGCAGCGAAAAGTCAGTGCACAAACTCCAGCAGAAATTGCGCCAGAGCCAAGACGACCTTAAAAATTATCAGCAAGAAGTCACCGAGCACTTCGTTGCCACCGCGCAGCTCACTGGCAATGTTACCCAGAGCCAAAGAGAGTTTAACGAACACCTCGCAGCGGGAGCGATAAGACTCGCCAACACAGAAGTCGGTCGCCAATTGTTAAAAGCCAGCGGTCACGACATTAACATGCTCGATTCAATGGGCAATCCGATTATTGATCTCGATGACATTGAAGTACCCAGAGACTATGCCCCAAGCGTCCCAGGCGGCGTGCTCAACGAACGCTACGGGTTTGAAGAAAGCAAAGCCAAAAAGTCACCACCCGACAGCCTGGCGGACAATACTGACAGCGACGATGACTACGATGACCGAGACCCCACGCAACGGGTAGGCTAATGTCACTGCAAGGATGATGTCACGCAAGCACGGAGGTTTGCGATTCACAGGTTTTTCACCCATCCCACACTAAACGGTGCCCTGCGCAAAGCGCTGCCCAGCAGCTGCGCGATTTGCTGCGGCGATATTTCGGACTGCAAGTACAGTCTCTGCCATGACTGCATCGCCGATTTACCCTGGTTAAGCAATCAATGCCAACAGTGCGGCGTCTCGCTGCCAGACAACCATCTCTGTGCAAACTGCCAAAAGCGCCCGCCACCGTTCCACTGCTGCCTTTCCGCGTTCGCCTATGACGCCCCAATAGACCAAATTATTACGCGCTTTAAAAACAACCCTCAAACCACAGAAATAGTTCAGTTGGCGGCCCTATCCGCGCAGCGCATTACCGAGGAATATGAGCGCCGGCAGATGGAATACCCGAGTATTGTTATACCGCTGCCCTTGCACTGGAAAAAACTCACCTATCGCAGCTTTAACCAAAGCCAGATCATTGCACGTCTGCTCACATCCGATATTTAGCGTCTGACGCAAAAAACCCTGAATCTTCGCACAGATATAGCCGTCCGCACGGTTCACGGCCAAGCCCAACATCTACTGGATCGACGCAAGCGGCTGCAGGGGATCAGACAGGCGTTTAACCTGCGACCTCAAACCGCAGCTGACATCCATCAGCAGACCATCGCCATTGTTGATGATGTGGTCACCACCGGCGCAAGCGCATCGGCGCTCGCGCGCACATTGCTTGAGGCAGGGGCGCACAGGGTCGATGTGTGGTGCATTGCCAGAACGAGCTGGAATAAAAACCCGCGCTGACTCAAAATGGGCGACATGACATCACTTAGCAATCAACCCGACGCCATTTGGCAACATATCTATGCCGAAGCACTGACCGCCGCCCAAGATGAACGGCTGTTGGCCAACTTCCTACAAGAGTCTGTCCTCAACCACAGCTCAATGGCACAGGCACTCAGCCACTACCTCGCGCAGAAACTAGCGAGCAACGCAGTGCCGGTAGCTGTTCTGCAAGAGGTTGCCGCAAGCGCCTTTGCAGAGCCGAGCATTCTTCACGCTGCCGCCAGTGACATTAAGGCAACCGTCGACCGAGACTCCGCCTGCAACGCCTACTTGACGCCCTTTTTATACTACAAAGGGTTCCTCGCCCTGCAGTCCTATCGCGTGGCCCACCATTTGTGGCACGCGGGCAGTCATTCACTCGCGCGGCTGTTGCAATACCGTATTTCACTAACCTTTGCTGTAGACATCCACCCCGCAGCAAAAATCGGTAGCGGCGTGATGATTGATCACGCTACCGGACTAGTAATTGGCGAGACTGCGGTAGTAGAGGACAGCGTTTCCATCATGCAGTCGGTCACTCTTGGCGGCACGGGAAAGGCCTCCGGCGATCGTCACCCAAAAATTGGCAAAGGCGTCTTAATTGGGCCCGGCGCAAAAATCCTCGGCAATATCGTGGTGGGAGAAGGCGCAATGGTTGCCGCCTCGAGCGTTGTTTTAAAAGCCGTACCAGCACATGCAATTGTCGCCGGTGTGCCAGCGTCGGTTATTGCCGACACACGCTACGACCAGCCCGCACAATCCATGGACCACTACTTTAAGTGCGACTAAAACGATTGTGCAGCGCCACTTAGCAAAAATGGGCGGTCGCTGGAATTGCTCAGATTGATCAGGAAATTTGACTACACTTAGAGGCATATAGGGACAACCACAGGACAGTCCCACAAAAAGGCGCGACTGCGTCTATTTTGGCCACCAATGGATCGGGAAGCGTTTTGCGCTAAATGTTATAAATATACTCTCAGACAACAATATTTCAGCACTGCTAAATATTATCAAGCCGTCGCTGGCTGACGAGCTCGCCACGGAGACTCAATGCCCACTGACCGACGTTGCCAGCACTGAAGACTGGATCAGCCAGCTTTCAGCCACTAACTATGCCGATAACGCCGTCCAGCTCTACCGCGTACTGCCATCGCTGGTTAGGCTGGATACCGACCCCTCCGACAAAATGGCGATTCTCGACAGCTTGGCGCCCACCGTCGCGCGCTGCGCCGACTGCCTCCTGCAAACGCAGTTGCGTGCGGACTCTGCGAAAGCTATCTCTCTCGGCCAAGCCCTTATGAGGCTGGTTTACGAAGGCTACAAACTCGTCATTTTTCAGCTCGGAACAGCATTGCAGCGCGACAGCCAGCAGCAGACCAAAAAACTGGCCAAGGCCATCTTTAACGCCTGCAACGTGCTGGCGAAAATCCAGCTCAACAGCCTCAGCCACTATCTTGCGCAACCGCCCTACTCCTGGCGCGAATTGCACTGCCTAAACCTACTCGCAGAAAGGCTCAATATCCACGACATGGATATCCCATCAGCGACGGGCATCAATACATCCATCAGCAAGGTGTACTTAAAATTGCTGCTGTTTAACTGCACGCGACCCAATCACTTTTCTCACTACGAAATGATGTTTGTTTACACCGAACTCGATTTTTGGGCACCACTGGCAGAACTTCAGAAAGGCTCGAAAGGTGGACTTTTTGCCATCGACCCATCGAGCAATCGAGGTGCCGTCTACGCTGACGAAATTGACCCCAGCTCACCCTATGTAACATTGGATACATTTAATATCGTTAAATTTTTGAACAGCACCCTCGAAGAAACCAACAGTGCGTTATTTTCCGATCGCGTATCTCGACGCGTCATCAAAGACCTCGTACGTCAGTGGGGAACGAAGATAAAACGCAGAGAAACGCACATCAAAGATAAAATCGAAGTGAGCATTGCTAGCGGCTTTACCTCGAGTGTATGCATGCTCTCGAGAACAGATTCTTTTGAAAATTTTCTTCTTTTATGCGGACAAAAACCCTCTCGAGCCGAGCAGGGCGTGAGAGGTATAAAACGGGTAGACGACGCGTGGTGGACATCCTTCGAAGCAATTGACAGCCACCCTGCCGATCCCGTTATCTACACACCTACTCGCGCTAAAAAACCAAACTCAGCCTCATAAGAGGGATGCGCACAGATATTAGTTTGAACGGATGCTGCATCGAACTCCCTCGCGAGGAGTCTGAGCTTAAACCAGGAGAAGTGGTCGCCATACGCGTTAAAGGATCCAGCAAATGGCAAGTCGGTATTATCCGCTGGAAACACACATCGCCATCACTTACCGCGCTCTGTGGCATTCAATTCCCCTCGCGCTTTTGCGCAGCCGCCGCCATTCAAAGCGGCCCATCGGATGCGCAGGGTCAGCAGCATTTTGTGCATGGGATACTGCTCTCAAAAAAGAAGGATATGTCAGACCAATTATCTCTGCTCTGCCCGCCTTTGCGCTACCACAAAGGAAGCAAAATACGCTTGCTCAGCACGCACAAAAAAATGCGTGTCATTCTTGGCGAGGAGCTCGACAGCACTGAACATTTAACACACTTTAAAATAACACCCTGCTAACGCGAGGCGGGCATCGCGCGCACTTCAAAACGGGTTCTATAGCCACGGAATGGATACTTTTATGCTCTCGAATGACACACTGAATATTCTTATTGTCGAGAAATCCCACGACGAAGCAAATCGCTTTATTAGTATTCTGCGCAGCGCCGATTTCAATGTGGACGCCAAGCTAGCAACCAACGAAGAAGAGTTACAAAAATACATCTCAATGCGCAACTGGGATCTTCTGCTAGCAGCGCTCGGCTATACAACTGTGCCGGTGCAAAATATTTTTCAACGCATTAGACGGGCGGAAAGAGACGTCTCTGTCATTTTAATTAGTCAACAATACAGCGAAAAAAACCTTATCGAAGGTCTGCGTCTCGGCGCTGTCGATGTGGTTATCGAAGACCAAGGCCAACACCTTATACAGGTGGTTCAACGCACACTGGCAAGCGTGCACGACCGACGTCAATGTCGCGAGTGGGAGCGTAAGCTCTCCGTTGCAGAAAAGCGCGCACACCACCTAATGGAGATATCACGTTTTCCTATCGCGATTATCAAAGAAGGGGCCTACGCCTACGCAAATGAGGCCTGCGCCAATATCTTCGGCTTCTCCGACCCCGACGAAATGCTCTGCCTGCCGATTATCGACAATATAGCGCCCAAGGACCGGGGAAAATTAAAGGCCTACATGGTACCTCTAGAAGCTAACAACGACATTGTTCCATTTGAAGCAGCAGCGCAGATACTAGACATTAACAATCGTCAAATAGAATCCTTTCTTCAAATACATCAGATCCAATATGAAGGCGAACCAGCACTCCAACTCACGATTAACAAAGACAAACTGTTCGAAGCGCACATGGCCCCCAGTGAAGCCCAAGCCCATACAGAATACAGCGCAATTCAGCCCCATCTGGTCTACGAACTCATCAGCCGAGGCATTAACCGGTCTGCTCAGAACGGCCAAGACGGCATGTTACTGAATATACAGATTGATAAATTTGATCAACTCAAAGAAGACTTGGGCATCGCCAAAGCTGAAAAGATTGCCCACTCTGTTGTGATGTTTGCCGCCAAATTATTTGACTACAACGTTGACTGTGGGCGAATTTCTGAAAACTGTTTTATCGTTGTTCTCGCTGAGAGTGACGCTGAAAAAGTATTAGCGCTCAGCGAAAAAATGTCGCAACAAATAAGCGATGAAGTTTTCGATATTGATAATCAAACATTTTCCCTCACCACATCGATTGGTATTACCGTACTCAACGAAAACGTCCCTTCAGTCGAGCGCGCACTCGAGCGCAGCGAAGAAGCGATAAATGAACTTCGCACTGATGGTGAGCGTGGCAACGGCGCAAAATTTTACGTGCCGGATATTCACTCTGACGATATTTCTAAATCTGAAGCTGTGATTATTACCGCAAAAAACTTTTTGTCCAATGGTTCTTTTTCGATCCACTATCAACCCATTGTGCCGTTGATGGACGACAGCCATGGCAAGGAATACTACGAAATAATTCTCGGCATCGGCAGTGACGTTCCAACATCCGAAATACCCAATGACTTTATTAACAATCTCTTTAAATCTGAAATTGCCGCAGAGGTTGACCGCTGGATTATCGGGCATGCGCTTACCGCTCTGGCAGAGAAACTCAAAAGTCATACCGAAACACAGCTTTTCGTGAATATCAGCGCACAGTCTTTTACTGACGAGGCCTTCATGCCGTGGTTGCAAGAGACTCTAAAGGCGAGCCATCTCTCCCCTAGCGCGCTGATTTTCCAGTTTCGGGAAATTGATGCGGTGCGCCATCTGAATCAAGCTGCGTCAATCTGCAGACAGATGAAGCAAGCTAACTTTAAGGTGGGAATCAGTAATTTTGGTATCGCCATCAATCCCGCTAAAACCATTGAAATGATTGCTGCAGATTTTATTAAAATAGACCGTATGATTGTCGAAAAGCTCGAAAAAGGGCCAGAAGGTAACACAGATTTTCAAAAGCTGATGGGAGCTATGACCGGCACTGGCGTGAACACCATCGTCCCCTTTGTTGAACGGGCCTCAATTATCCCTACCCTCTGGCAGCAGGGTGTGCAGTATATTCAAGGCCACTATATTAAAAAGCCGTCCCCCGACATGGACTTTGACTTCTCTGAGGGCACTTAATATGGCTTTGCTAAAAAAGTGTCTAGTGCAGTAATTTTTTGGCGGCGGTGACCTGTCCACAGACACCACTCTCGTGCCCACCCCGCTAGTCGAGCAACCGCGTGTCCTTGTCGCTGTAGCCCAACAAATAGAGAATACCATCCAGCCCCAAATTTGAAATAGACTGCTTAGCAGAGGCTTTTACCAGCGGTTTAGCGCGGAACGCAATACCAAGACCAGCAATGCTCAGCATAGGTAAATCATTGGCGCCATCGCCAACAGCAATGACCTGCTCAAGTCTGAGACCTTCCTGCGCCGCAATCTGACGCAGCAATTCCGCCTTGCGCTGCCCATCAATAATATCGCCGGTAACACGCCCCGTCACATAGCCATTTTCGATATCCAATTGATTGGCATAAACATAATCAACACCCAAACGCTTCTGTAAATGTTGGCCGAAAAAAGTAAAGCCTCCGGAAACAATCGCCGTTTTGTAACCCAGTTTCCTGAGGGTTGAAATAAGATGCTCAGCGCCTTCGTTGAGCACCAGACGCTCGGCAACTGATTGTAAAACGTCGGCACTAAGGCCCTTAAGAAGGCCAACTCGCTGGGTAAAGCTCTGTTTAAAATCGAGCTCGCCCTGCATCGCCGCCTCGGTTATCGCGGCTACCTGTTCACCCACACCAGCCTCATAGGCAAGCTCATCGATAACCTCTGCATCGATCAGGGTTGAGTCCATATCGAATACCACGAGCCGTCGGTTGCGACGGAAAATAGTATCCTCTTGATAGGCGATATCAATTTCATAGCGACTCGAGAGCTCAAGCAATTCACTTTTAAACTGCACGGCATCTGTGGGCTCGCCGCGCACGGAGAACTCAACACAGGCACGTCCCAGCTGATGGGTTTCATCCAAGCGCACACGCCCCGACAAGCGGACAATTTTATCGATGTTTAAGCCGTGGTCGCTGGTGACTTTGGTCACCGCCGCCAAATGGTCCGCGTCTATTTTGCGCGCCAGTAGGGTGACGATGTAGCGAGACTTGCCCTGCTGCTCAACCCAATGTTGATAATCGGCCTCTGAAATTGGCTGAAATCGGGTATGCATGCCCAGCGCTAACAGCTCTGACTGCACTTGACTAGTCATCTCAGCGGTTTCAGAGCTCTGCGGCACGGCCGCTAAAATCCCTAAATTGAGTTGATCGTGTATCACGGCTTGGCCGATATCTAAGACGGTTACCGCAAAGCGGGACAACACCGCGGTCACCGCACTGGTGACGCCGGGCTTGTCATGCCCCGAAACATTTATCAGTAATATGTCTTTCACAGATTTGGACCATTGTCGTTTTGAGGTCGCCATTATATAAAAGCTGGAGGAATAGGATAGAATACGCAGCAATTAAATTTTAATCGGGCAAGACATAAGGACTCGGAATGCACCGCCACTATTCCATGGCTCAAAAACTACCCGCCGCAGTACTGTCAATATGCCTACTGCTAGGCCTCGTTAGCTGGGCGCTGCTGCACTCCTACGCGAATGACATTAGCCAGCAAACTATCCAAGAGAAAGGTGATATCACCATCAATCAATTGATGGAGCTGGTTCGAACACCCCTATTTAACAACGATACCATTAGTATTCAGGTAGCACTTCAGAATGTCACAAAAGATGATTTAATCATCAGCGCCAGCGTCTATGGCGTCGACAACCAGTTGATCGCGCAAAGTAAGAACACCCCCGCTGACAAGACAGTGGTCAATAATTTCAGCCGCGACATCATGTTGCAAGACACTCAAGCGGGAAAAATTCTACTGACCGTCAATAGCCAAGCGATACAAGCGCGCCAGAATGCAGCTGTAACAGGATGGTTAGTGTTGTGGTTATTGTTCACCGCAGCCTGCACCTACGGCTGTCACGTATTTGCGGACCAGCTTTCGCGGCGCATTCGCCTATTGATCAATCGACTGCCCGGCAATTCAGAAACCTTTGGCGACGAGATAGCGGCGCTTGAGCTGCGCCTGCAACCGCTATTGTCGCGACGCACCGATGAAGGGTTGGCAGACACAGACTACTACTGCTCACTGATTACCGCGACCATTAAAAATCGACAGCGACTAGACAGCCAGCTCAATCGTCAAAATTTGACGCTGCTCTTTGAAAAAATTGACTACTGCACACTGCGCACGCTGGAACTCTACGGCGGACAGCGCATTGAAGGCAGTGAAGGTGCCATACACTTTTATATTCGCTCAACCCAGCTCTCAAAACAGCATCTGCTAGTGTGTCTGATGGCGGTCTACTCCCTGCAACAACTTCTTGAGCGGCTGTCTAAGGCCCTTGGCATTGACTTGGAAATTGCTTGGACAGTGTGCAGCAAGGCGCTGCCGTCGGCGCCATTATTTCAATATCACGAGGAATTGGATGAATTGAAGCAGCAAGCTATGGTGATGGCCACACAACTGCAAGAAGGAACTATCGGCATGCATTCATTGGAATTCGACATTGATCAACTCTCGTCGATCGCCCGATTCTTGCCCTTCGATGACCACTTTTTTGTTCTGCAGGGCTTTCCCGAAGGACGCCAGTTACTGTTAGAAAAGCAAATTCAGCACTTGGTTGGCATTTGTTTATAACAGATTAATAAGAGTTATCTTCGAAAGAAGTTAGTACTCACTCCAGAGATAAATGAGAAGTATCAACCTGCACTGCATCTGTGGCATCAACTTCCTGAGGTTTAATAATCTCGCTGCCAATCGGCTCGAGCGACAAATGATCAACGGGGATATTGCCAACGGGCTGCGCTGTCTCGACTGCGGGTAGGACATTTGTACCCAGAGGCGCGAGTGAGAATTTGCTGGATGAACTGGGGCTAGGGATGCTGGGGTTAGCGGGACTGGTGCTGGCCGATATATCCGCTGGCTCACAACAACTCTCCACGACCCGCGCCTGCGTCCCGGCATCGAAAAGACGCTGATAAATTCGCTGCGCTGTCAGCTTGTCGATATTTCGCTTAACGTATACCACAGACCCTGAAAACAGCTTGTCGACCGCAGCGTCGTTCAAGGAAAAACTTGTCGCGACGCGCCGCTTGACCTCGTCTGTAGTGGCGCCGTCAAGGATATCGCCACGAAATACAACATCGAAACTGGCACTCTCTGGCCCACTACTGGATTCTTCTGGCGTCTCATCAACCATAAGCGACCTCCTAGTCTTTCACTCACATGATCATTGTAGTGTAGCCGCCGTACTGCGCATGTCTAATGCCAAGCGTCGACCCTGCTAACTGCCGCTCAAATGCTGATCCATTTCAAGTGCCGGCTGATCTTCAACAGGTGTGCCAATAATCCGCGCGGGAACACCTGCAACAGTAACGTGGGCTGGCACCGACTCGAGCACTAAGCTTCCCGCGCCGACCTTTACGCCATCGCCGACAGAAATGTTACCCAAAATTTTAGCCCCAGCTGAAATCAGGACGCCGTTGCCGATTGTCGGGTGCCGGCTGCCACTCGCGCAGCCACTGCCGCCCAGCGTGACCGAATGCAGAATCGAAACATTATTGCCAACAATGGCTGTCTCTCCAATGACGACGCCAGTGGCATGGTCAATCATAATGCCTGAACCCAAGCGCGCACCCGGGTGAATATCGACAGTGAACACAGCAGAAATCTTGCTTTGAAAAAACAGCGCTAGCATCTTGCGCTCTTGCAGCCACAGCCAGTGGGCCACGCGATACAGTTGTAGCGCCTGAAAGCCTTTAAAGTAGAGCATCGGCATAAAATGCGTCTGACAGGCGGGGTCGCGTTCGAAACAGGCGAGGATATCGCTGCGCACAGCGTCTAGAATGGTTGGCTCTTGGGCCAACGCATCCGTGATAACAGTACTGATAACACCCTCAGAGAGCATAGTGTCGCCCAACTGCTCCGCCAAATTAGCACTCAACGCCTGCGCAAGACTGGGGTGCTGTAAAATGGCGGCATTAAAAAATGCTGCCATGATCGGTTCGCGCTCTGCCGCGTTTTGCGCTTCAGTTCGGATCAATTGCCACAGTGGGTCTGGCTCGAGCATCTTTTGTTCCATCTCTTGTATCGGTTAGTCGCGCAACTGAATGTAACGCTGATAGATCTCATCTAAATGCGCCAGCACAACATCGCGCAGCAAAATCTGCGAATTTTCTATTCGCTCAGTTATCAATTGCGTGTTCAATTTTGCGGCGAACTGCTCCGCGAGAGGGCGGTAACTAATATGCCAGCGCTCCGGCGCAATACCCCCCCTATCGAGTGCGTAGGGCCGGTAAAACTCAGCGCCTGGCACCAATAGAGTGTCCAGCCAATTGTGCATCGGCGCAAAAACACCGTCGCCCTCGACTTCGTCTGGCGTCAGCTGAACGCGGTAATTGCTATCAACCGCCGCTGCATCATAAATATCAAAATCAGTACCCCAGTGATGCCGTGACG
>Ga0210307_1053971_pt1 | contig 12190 bp, 8 predicted proteins | sample R1073metaT_FD_159690 | JGI IMG/M metagenome (GOLD analysis project Ga0210307, IMG submission 159690) | Metatranscriptome of estuarine water microbial communities from the Columbia River estuary, Oregon, United States - R1073 (Metagenome... | ecosystem: Environmental > Aquatic > Marine >...
AGACTGGCCATGATGCCCAAGCCCAGACCTGTAGCGATGCCTGCACGCCGCCCGTTTGCAACCGTGCTGCGGACCGCCATCAGGAAGGCCGCGCCGGGGCTGAGGATCGAGACGATCAGCACTGCGTTAAAGGCAATCAGATGTTCAAATGTCATCAGCCAAGATCCATTTTAGGTGATCGCGATCTTCACGCCCAAGAGGGCCAGCAGGCCGCCAAAGGTGCGATCAATAAGGGTCTTCAGGCTGATATAGGTTGCGCGTGTCCGGTCCAGCGAGAAGAGTTTGGCAACACATGTGTTCCAGATGGCTTCGTTCAGGAACACTACACCCAAGAGGGCGGCATATACCCAAAGTGCTGTGCCTTGTGGGACAGTACCGACGAAGATTGCCGAGAAAAGTACGGCGGGTTTGGGGTTTGCAAGCTGGGTTAGAACGCCGAGGCGGAACGCGCCCCAAGCGGAGCGTGGGGTTTTGGTTTTGACGTCAAGGTCGAGCGGCGCGTTTGCGCTGCGCCACATTTTCCAGCCCATGTGCAGCAAGTAGGCGGCGCCCAGTATCTTCAGTGTCCACAAAAGCGCGGGTGCGGTCTGAAACACAAGTCCCAGTCCAAAAAGCGCTGCGGCGGCCCAGATGACCGCGCCTATGCCAATGCCCGCCGCAAGGAATGCGCCTGTGCGCATGCCTTCTACAACGCCGGTGCGTGCGGCCATTAGCACCGCAGGTCCGGGGCTGATCGCAGCCATCAGATGTAGGAAAGCAATTGCCATAAACGCAGCGAGGGTCATAGCGGCTAGCCTTTAGCCATATCCGGTGCGTCGACCGCTTTCATACCAACGACATGGTATCCCGCATCTACATGCAGGTTCTCGCCCGTTGTCCCCGAGCCCAGATCGGACAGCAGGTAGAGGGCGGATTTACCGACCTCGTCTATGGTCACGTTGCGGCGCAGGGGCGAATTATACTCGTTCCACTTCATAATGTAGCGGAAATCGCCGATACCGGAGGCGGCCAGCGTTTTGATCGGACCCGCAGAGATGGCGTTGACACGAATGCCGTCCTTGCCCAGATCTTCGGCGAGGTACTGAACAGAGGCCTCGAGAGCTGCTTTGGCGACACCCATCACGTTATAATGTGGCATGACCTTTTCAGCGCCGTAATAGGTGAGCGTCAGGCACGATCCGCCGTTCTTCATCATTTTCTCGGCGCGTTGCACAACAGCTGTGAACGAATAGACCGAGATATCCATGGAGAGGGCAAAGTTGCCGCGCGTGGTATCGACATAGCGACCGCGCAACTCGTTCTTGTCCGAAAAGCCGATGGCGTGCACGATGAAGTCCATGCTGTCCCAACGTTCTGCAAGTCTGGCGAACAGCGCGTCGATGGAGGCTTCGTCGCCGACGTCGCAGGGCAGAACAATATCCGAGCCCAGCTGTGCTGCCAACGGGTCAACACGCTTTTTGAGTGCATCACCTTGATAAGAAAAGGCAAGCTCGGCGCCTGCGTCGCTGAGCTGCTTTGCAATGCCCCAGGCAATTGATTTGTCGTTGGCCAATCCCATGATCAGCCCCCGCTTGCCCGCCATCAGGTTGTTTGACATCGCCACGTTCTCCGTTTGAAATCCTGTTCAGAACGGTCTACGCGATTGCCAGCGGGCCAGCAAGTGAGCCTTGCTCATGTCGTCTTTCTGGTTGCGCTAGGTAGCGCTATGGTAGAGTTGTGTTACAAGGATGTGCGTGGATCTCGAAGATCTGCTAGGTTTCACTCGAGCCGGAGCGGTTTGGCGCTTTGGCTTATAATCTAGTGTGTTAGTCGCAGGTGAAAAGGAAGAGGGAATGACGGACCGTTGTGGTATTTTCGCTGGAAGCGACCCGTTTGAAATAACGCGTGAGTGGCTTGCCGAGGCGACGGACGCAGAGGTGAACGACCCGAACGCTGTAGCGCTGAGCACGGTTGACGCGGACGGGATGCCGAATGCGCGGGTTGTTCTGCTGAAGGATATCGAATACGGCGCGTTTGTCTTTTATACGAACTACGAGAGCACAAAGGCGCGCGAACTGGAGCAGGCGGGAAAAGCCGCGTTTGTGATGCATTGGAAGTCCTTGCGCCGTCAGGTGCGGGTGCGGGGCCTGATCACACGCGAGGATGGCGCAAAAGCAGACGCCTATTATGCGTCTCGCCCCCTCAACAGCCGTATCGGGGCGTGGGCTTCTGTCCAGTCCAGACCGCTGGAAAGCCGCGAGGCGCTTCTTCGGGCCGTAGAAGAGGCTAAGGCGGAGCATGGTGATTCTCCTTCGCGCCCTCCTTTTTGGGGTGGGTACCGTATGACACCACTAGTCGTTGAGTTTTGGGCGGATGGAGAGGCCCGTTTGCACAATCGCTTTGAGTGGCGTCGCGTTACGGTTGACGCGCCTTGGGAAATTACGAGACTTAATCCTTAAGCGAACTATGTGACGGTTCGATCTTATGAATTCGGAGCGATCCGGATTTTGACTACGATGTGAAAGACGATGTGATTGATATGACAGAAGTGGACGGGCAGGCGGCTGCCCCGATAGAGGTCACGGGAACCGTAAAGTGGTTCGATCCCGTGAAAGGGTTCGGGTTTGTTGTCTCTGACGACGGCGGTTCCGATATTCTCTTGCATGTGAATGTGCTGCGGAACTTCGGCCAAAGTTCTGTTGCTGATGGCGCGCGGATCACTTTGGTCGCCCAGAAGACCGAGCGAGGTGTTCAGGCTGTATCGATCGTGTCGATTACCCCTCCCGAGGGGCTGGTGGCGTCATTGCCGGACATTGTCGAAATGGATCGCGAAGAGATTGCGCGTGCGCCTATCCTGCCTGCGCGGATCAAGTGGTTTGACAAAGGCAAAGGCTTTGGCTTTGCCAATGTGTTCGGACGCAGCGAGGATGTGTTTGTTCATATTGATGTCCTGCGCCAGTCGGGGCTGTCGGACCTGTCACCGGGCGAAGCGATTGCCTTGCGTGTTATTGATGGAAAACGTGGCCGGATGGCCGCCGAGGTGCGTGCATGGGAAACAGTGATTTTGGCAGAAGACTGTTTCTCGGAGGAGTAGGGGGCGCTGTTCTATGCAATGGCCCTGCTTTTGGACTAACGCCAATAGACCCATGCCCGACAGACCGTGTGACCATCAGCGGTGGTTTTGGAACCGCTGCCTTTAACGTAGACATTGCTGCGGATGAGCAGACCCGCGCACGCGGCCTGATGCATGTCCCCGCGATGTCACTCAGCCGTGGCATGCTGTTCATTTACCAACGCCCCCAGATCATGAGCTTTTGGATGCGCAACACGTTGATCGAGCTGGATATGCTTTTTCTCGACGGTTTCGGCGTGATCCAGCATATCCATCACCGTGCGAAACCTTTGGATGAAACCGCAATCTCGGGAGGCGATCAGCTGTTAACCGGCGTGTTGGAAATCAACGGCGGGCTGGCACAGCGGCTTGGGATCAGGCGCGGCGATGTCCTGCGCCATCCGGCCTTTATCAGCCAGTCAGAGCCGTGGGCTTGCGGGAAGTGAAATTGATTTCGAAAAGGGGCAGATTTTGCCTTTTCAATCCCGATAGGCTTCGCTAAAGAAGCGTCAGTCGGGGCGTGGCGCAGCCTGGTAGCGCACCTGTTTTGGGTACAGGGGGTCGGATGTTCGAATCATCTCGCCCCGACCACTTTGAAGAAAACGTCCTCTTTAAAGTATACGAACACTTTTGTGGCTCCTCCGTGAATAGTGGTGGGGCCACAAGTGTTTTCACCCTCCGGAATGTTCAATCGCATGTGCGGGGAATCAAATCCGGATGACACAATCCAGTGCTTTAAATTGGCCCAGATGTTGTGGTGTTCTGACACAGCATTCCGAATTTTCCCCAACCTCTAGTAGTCTCATCGGAGCCGGAAATGACCATGTCGGGAGGATAATGGTGTTTTTTTGGCAGGGCCAAAAATTAGTGCACAACTTTTTTTGATTGTATTTCTGTCGGGTGCGCTTTGCATATTTGTAGGGTCTAAAAGTTAACGTTTCGGCTAGTGCAGGCGAATTAAAGCACTTTTTAGAAAACCCGAAAATTAACCTTTTAGGAGACCCCTGTGGATGAATCACATTTGCGTTGCCTGCCTTTCGAAGGAAGATGCCGTCAACCGTCTAAAGTTACTTTTGGGTCGAATAAAACAATTGACCGGAAGGGGGTTTATACGCCAAATTGTGCAGGCTGATGACAACGCCACAACATGTAGTGGTCAAACGCTACAACGGCGTGTCTCGCGGCAGGGTACAGGGAAACGGTCTAAACATGACGGTTAAACGAGGGTGCGTGGGAAATGGTGGCATTTTGCGCGATAGAACCCGCTTGTCTTTGTTGCACAGCATTGAGGTGGGCGGGCTCATGCGCGTCTGACAAATGGAAACGCTGGAATATGGGGCAGCGCGATGAAAATTGAACGGAAATTCACCACTCAGGGGCAAGACGCCTACGCAGATCTGGATTTTGTGAGCACGGTCTCCGAGATCCGCAATCCTGACGGCTCTATTGTTTTTTACCTCGATAACGTCGAGGTGCCGAAGTCATGGAGCCAGGTTGCCTCTGACGTCATCGCACAGAAGTATTTCCGCAAAGCCGGTGTGCCCGCACAGTCCAAGCGCGTGAAGGAAAAGGGTGTTCCCGAATTTCTGTGGCGCTCTGTTCCGGTTGAAGGCACCGAGATGGGCGGCGAGACCTCCTCCAAGCAGGTGTTTGACCGTCTGGCGGGTGCATGGGCCTATTGGGGCTGGAAGGGTGGCTATTTCACCACCGAGGAAGATGCACGCACCTACTACGACGAGATGCGCCACATGCTGGCCTCCCAGCGTGCCGCGCCCAACTCTCCACAGTGGTTCAACACCGGTCTGCACTGGGCCTACGGCATCGACGGTCCGGCGCAGGGCCACTATTATGTAGATCACAAATCGGGCGTTCTGACCCGCTCCACGTCGTCCTATGAGCACCCCCAGCCACACGCCTGCTTCATCCAGTCGGTTGCAGATGATCTGGTAGGCGATGGCGGCATCATGGACCTTTGGGTGCGTGAAGCGCGTCTGTTCAAATACGGCTCCGGTACGGGCACAAACTTCTCCTCCCTGCGCGGCGCAGGTGAGAAACTGTCGGGCGGTGGTAAATCCTCCGGCCTGATGGGCTTCCTGAAGATCGGTGACCGCGCTGCGGGTGCGATCAAGTCAGGCGGCACCACACGCCGTGCGGCGAAGATGGTGATCGTCGATGCGGACCACCCAGATATCGAAGATTTCATCAACTGGAAGGTCATCGAAGAGCAGAAAGTGGCGAGCATCGTCGCAGGCTCCAAAATGCACGAGCAGAAGCTGAACCTGATCTTCAAAGCCATCGCCGGCTGGGACGGTCTGGAGGCGGACGCCTACGATCCGGCCAAGAATGAGCAGCTGAAGGATGCGATCCGTGCTGCCAAAAAGGTCGCGATCCCCGAAACTTACGTCAAGCGCGTGCTGGATTATGCCAAGCAGGGCCACACGTCGATCGAATTCCCGACCTATGACACAGATTGGGACTCCGAGGCGTATTCCTCTGTCTCCGGACAGAACTCCAACAACTCGATCCGCGTTACCGATGCCTTCCTGAAGGCGGTTGAGGCAGACAGCGATTGGGAATTGCTGGACCGCACCACAGGCAAGGTCGCCAAGACCATCCGTGCCCGTGATTTGTGGGATCAGGTTGGCCATGCCGCATGGGCCTGCGCCGATCCGGGCATCCAGTACCACGATACAGTGAACGACTGGCACACATGCCCCGAAGACGGTGCGATCCGCGGCTCCAACCCGTGCTCCGAGTATATGTTCCTTGACGACACGGCTTGTAACCTTGCCTCGATGAACCTGCTGACCTTCCTCAAGGATGGCGAGTTTCAGGTCGAAGACTACATGCATGCCTCACGCCTTTGGACTGTGACGCTGGAAATCTCTGTGATGATGGCGCAATTCCCGTCCAAGGAAATCGCACAACGCTCCTATGATTTCCGCACGCTGGGTTTGGGCTATGCAAACATCGGCGGCTTGCTGATGAACATGGGCTATTCTTATGACAGCGACGAAGGCCGCGCGCTGTGCGGTGCTTTGACTGCGATCATGACAGGCGTTGCCTATGCCACCTCTGCCGAGATGGCGGGCGAATTGGGCGCCTTCCCGGGCTATGCCAAAAACGCCAAGCACATGCTGCGTGTTATTCGTAACCACCGCAACGCGTCATACGGCAAAACCGACGGCTATGAGAAGCTGGCGATCAAGCCACTGGCGCTGGACCATGCCAACTGCCCGCAGGCGGGTCTGGTTGATGTGGCCATGTCCACTTGGGACGAGGCGCTCGCCTTGGGTGAAAAGCACGGTTACCGTAATGCACAGACATCCGTGATTGCCCCAACCGGCACCATCGGTCTGGTGATGGATTGTGACACCACAGGGATCGAACCTGACTTTGCGCTGGTGAAGTTCAAAAAGCTGGCGGGTGGCGGTTACTTCAAGATCATCAACCAGTCGGTTCCGGGTGCGCTTGAAAAGCTCGGCTACGACTCGGCTCAGATCGAAGAGATTGTGGGCTACGCTGTGGGTCACGGCACCATCGGCAATGCGCCCGGCATCAACCATACCACGCTGATCGGCCACGGCTTTGGCGCAAACGAGCTGGCCAAGATCGACGGCGCGCTGGCCTCTGCCTTTGACATCCGTTTTGTGTTCAACCAGTGGACATTGGGCGCCGAGTTCTGCACGCAAGTGCTAGGCATCCCGACAGAAAAGCTGAACGATCCGACCTTCGATCTGCTGAAATCTCTTGGTTTCTCAAAGAAAGATATCGACGCGGCCAACGACCACGTTTGCGGCACCATGACGCTGGAAGGTGCACCGCACCTGAAGGACGAGCATCTGAGCATCTTTGACTGCGCCAACCCCTGCGGCAAGAAGGGCAAGCGTTACCTGTCCGTGAACAGCCACATCTACATGATGGCAGCGGCGCAATCGTTCATCTCGGGTGCGATCTCCAAGACGATCAACATGCCCAATGATGCCACCATCGAGGATTGCCAGAAAGCCTATGAGCTGTCGTGGTCGCTGGCGATCAAGGCAAATGCGCTCTACCGTGACGGCTCGAAGTTGTCGCAACCGCTGGCGGCCTCTCTGGTGGAAGACGATGACGATGCGGCGGAGATCCTCGAGAGTGGTTCACACCACGAGAAGGCCATCGTGATGGCCGAGAAGATTGTCGAGAAGGTGATCGTCAAAGAGATCATCAAGTCCCACCGCGAGAAGATGCCACAGCGCCGCAAGGGCTATACCCAGAAGGCGAACGTTGGCGGGCACAAAGTCTACCTGCGCACGGGCGAATACGAAGACGGCAACCTTGGTGAAATCTTCATCGACATGCACAAAGAGGGTGCAGGTTTCCGTGCGATGATGAACAACTTTGCCATCGCGGTGTCTGTGGGCCTGCAATACGGTGTGCCGCTGGAAGAGTTTGTGGATGCCTTCACCTTCACCAAGTTCGAACCTGCGGGCATGGTGCAGGGCAACGACAGCATCAAATCCGCGACCTCGATCCTGGATTACATCTTCCGCGAGCTGGCGGTGAGCTATCTGGACCGCACCGATCTGGCGCACGTCCAACCCCAAGGCGCGTCGTTTGACACGCTGGGCCGTGGCGAGGAAGAGGGCGTGGCAAACGTGTCCGAGATTTCCGAGAGTGCGGCGGCCAAGTCACTGGAAGTGCTCAAGCAGATCACCTCACCGGGGTACCTGCGCAACCGCTTCCCGCAGAGCCTGACTGTGTTTCAGGGCGGCCAGACGGCCGTTGCCGGAGGTGCCGCAGCTGTGGCGCCTGACGGAGACGGGGGTGTTGCGACGCTTGTGAATGTCCAGAAAACCACAACGGCCATTTCGTCAGGCGCTGTGTCACTGGATGCCCGCTCGAAGGCGAAAATGCAGGGCTACGAGGGCGAGGCCTGCGGCGAATGTGGCAACTACACGCTGGTGCGCAACGGTACCTGCATGAAGTGTAACACATGCGGCGGCACATCTGGCTGTAGCTGATAGACAGGACGGCGGGGCATGGCCTCGCCGTTTGACTCATTCGGAGAAGGGGGCCTTGCCGCCGAAGGTGCCGAACAACGCGAAGAGCGGTATCCGCTCTCGCAGTGCAGAGATAACGAGACAAGGGGCTGGTGCGCTTGCCCCCTAACGCTGACTGAGCCGCAGGCATAAAATAATCCGAGCGGTAAACTAATGAGCCCAGTTATGCGAACCTCGGGGTGCCCTTGTGGCACCCCTTTTTCTTTTGGACACTCACGCGTCAAGAGCGGGCGGTTTTAGGCTGTGGTCTGGCGTTTAACCCGCTTTGAAAATTTCTCTAGACAGAAGTGTCTATTTAGTGATCCAGTCACTTCATAAGGGAGACGGCGTGGCCCTTGTTTCGGTGCCCGCCTGTCCAAATGTGCAATCAAGGATTGGGAGGTCGGGATGAAATCACATTATCAGGCGGTCGTTATCGGGGGCGGTGTTGTGGGGACTTCGGTTCTGTATCACCTTGCGAAAATGGGCTGGAAAGATGTCTGCCTGCTGGAGCGGAGCATTTTGACAGCCGGTTCCAGCTGGCACGCGGCGGGTGGATTTCATGCGCTGAACGCGGACCCCAATATCGCAAGCCTACAGGCCTACACAATCGACCTGCTGCAAGAGATCGAAAAGGAATCAGGCCAGTCTGTAGGCATGCATATGACGGGCGGCATGACCCTTGCAGGGACGCCGGACCGTTGGGAATGGCTGCAATCAGCCTACCGCACGTTCCAATCCATCGGCATTGATGATGTGCGCCTGATCACGCCGGAAGAAGCGGGCGAATTGAACCCGATCATGTCCACAAAGGGCATTCTGGGCGGCATGTGGGCAGACCGCGAAGGCTATGTCGACACCACGGGCACGGTGCATGCCTATGCGGGGGCCGCCAAGAAATACGGCGCGGAGGTGATCGAACACAACCGCGTTCTAGAGCTGATCCAGACCAAGGACGGCTGGGATGTGGTCACTGAAAAGGGCACAATCCACACCGAGCATGTTGTCAACGCTGCGGGTCTTTGGGCCAAGCAGGTGGGGCGTATGGCGGGGATCGAATTGCCCGTGTCGCCGCTGAACCACCACTACCTCATCTCGGACACCATCCCCGAGCTTGAGGCGCTGGATTTCGAGATCCCACTTACCGTTGATCTGGAAGGCTTCACTTATACGCGGCAGGACCAGAAGGGGATGCTGCTGGGTATTTACGAGGTCAATCACGAGCACTGGATGATGGACGGCGCGCCATGGGAATACGGGTTCGAGTTGCAACAGGAAGATACCGACCGGATCGAGCGCGAGCTGATCCTCGGATACGAGCGTTATCCCGCGCTGCAAAATGTCGGTGTAAAAACTTGGGTAAACGGCGCGTTCACCTTTGCCCCTGACGGCAACCCGCTGGTTGGCCCTGTGCGGGGCAAGCCCGGCTATTGGTGCGCTTGCGGTGTGATGGCGGGCTTTTTGCAGGGCGGTGGCGTGGGCAAATCGCTCGCGGAATGGATGATCCACGGTGAACCGGAGGCAGATGTCTACGGCATGGATGTCGCCCGCTTTGGCGATTACGCCGGCAACAAGCGGTTCATCAAGGAAACCACGGGCCAGTTCTACACCCGCCGGTTTGTCATGACCTACCCGAACGAGCAGCTGCCCGCAGGCCGGCCTTTGAAAATGGCAGCCGCCTATTCCGACATGACTGCGGCAGGCTGTCGGTGGGGGGCTAGCGCGGGGCTGGAGGTGCCGCTCTATTTTGCGCCGACGCCCGAGTTCACGGAAACACCGACGCTGAAACGGTCAAATGCGTTTGATATTGTGGCAAAGGAATGTCGCGCGGTGCGCGAAAACGTGGGCCTGCTGGATATTTCGGGGTTCTCGCGCTTCGAAGTGTCAGGGGCGGGCGCGCAAGCGTGGCTTGACCGGATCATGGCCTGCAAACTGCCAAAGCCCGGCCGTGCAAAACTGGCGCCGATGTTGTCACCAGAGGGCAAGCTGAAAGGCGATCTGACCGTGTTCAACTGGGGCGACGGGACGTGGTGGATCATGGGCAGCTATTATCTGCGCGACTGGCACATGCGCTGGTTCCATGACCACATGGACGATGGTGTGGTTCTGCGCGACATCGCTGATGAAGTAACCGGATTTTCGCTGTCTGGCCCTAACAGCCGCAAGGTGATCGAGAAATTGACAGACGGGCCGATTGGCGACTTGCCTTTTATGGGCTGTGGCAGCTTCGACATCGGACTGATCCGCGCCAAGGTCGGGCGTTTGTCCGTCACGGGCGAGTTGGGGTATGAAATCCACTGCGCGGCAGCCGAACATATCGGATTGCGCAAGGCCCTGTTAGAGGCTGGAGCCGATTTGGGGATACGAGAAGTTGGTTTCAATGCGCTGTTGAGTCTGCGGATCGAGAAGAGCTTTGGCATCTGGTCTAAGGAATTCACCCAAGGCTATACGGCAGCGCAAACCGGCATGGACCGCTGGATTGACTGGGATAAAGAGTTCACTGGCAAAACCGCCGCCCTCGCAGAGCGGGATGGTAACGGGCCTGCACAGAGGGTTGTCACCCTTGAGATCGACGCACTGGATGCGGATGCCGCAGGGTTTGAGCCCGTCTGGGCGGGCGGTAAAGTTGTCGGTTTTGTGACCTCGGGGGGCTACGGCCATACGGTTGGAAAATCCTTGGCCATGGCGATGATCAACAACGCGCAGTGCGCTGAGGGAACTGAACTGATTGTACATATCGTGGGTGCGGAAATGTCTGCGCGTGTGATCGCCGCCTCGCCATATGATCCGGCTGGCAAAGCGATGCGGGGGTAGTCCGGTGGGTTCCGAGACCTCAAAAGGGCGGGTGCACCGCAGAGGCGGGGCCCCGGGTACGCTCACAGCGCAGCGACAGGTGAATTATCATGATCTTCGCAATCCGTTTCCGGTGATGGAGGTGTTTTCTGCGGATCAGGTCGTAGCCATGCATGAAACCGCGCTGCGCACGCTGGAAGAGCTGGGCATGAGGGTTCTGTTGCCCGAAGCGATAGAAATTTACCGCAAGGCGGGCGCGCGGGTTGTGGGCGATTTGGTCTATATCGGCCATGACATGGTAGAGGCGGCCCTTGCCACTGCACCCAAGTCCATTCAGGGCCGCGCGGGCGTGCGCGAAAAAGACCTGACGTTCGAGCTGGGCCGGATGATCTTTCAGCCCGGCGCCGGTGCGCCCCATGCCACCGATCTTGTGCGCGGGCGCCGTCCGGGAGCCGCGCAGGATTACCGGGAATATACCAGGTTAAACCAGCATTTTGACGTGTTGCAAATGCTGCCCCCCGCGGTTGAGCCGCAGGATGTGGCTACAAACGTCCGGCACTATTTCACCACCGAAACACAGCTGACCTTGTCCACCAAGTTCCCGTTTGTGTTTTCACGCGGAACGCCTCAGGTGTTGGATTGCTTTGAGATGCTGCGCGATTTTCGCGGCGTATCGGATGCCGAATTCGCGGCGAACCCGCATTGCTACACAATTATCAACACCAACAGTCCGCGCACGCTGGATATTCCTATGGCGCAGGGGTTGATCGACTTTGCCAGACACGGGCAGATGTCGATTGTTACGCCTTTCATGCTGATGGGGGCGATGGCGCCGATTACGGTGGCGGGGGCGATCACCCTCAGCCACGCCGAGGTGCTGTCGGCGATTGTGTTGACGCAGTTGGTCAGGCCGGGGGCACCGGTCTGTTACGGCACCTTTACCTCCAACGTTGATATGAAGTCCGGCGCGCCTGCCTTCGGGACGCCTGCGCATTTTCAGGCGTCACTTGCGGCGGGACAGTTGGCGCGTCTGACGGGGCTACCGTGGCGCAGTGCTGCGGGGTCTGCCTCAAACATCAATGACGTGCAGGCGGCCAATGAAAACCAGATGGGCCTATGGGGCTGTATGATGGCAGGGGCCACGGTGACAATCCATGCGGCGGGCTGGCTGGAAGGCGGGCTATCCGTGTCGTATGAAAAGATTGTCACGGATGTCGAAGTGCTCAACATGATGGCCGAGATGTGTGCGGGCGCGCAGGCTGGTACCGACGAGATCGGCTTTGAC